>JACCEA011161320.1_pt1 | contig 20375 bp, 13 predicted proteins | sample 7449851 | NCBI WGS metagenome assembly JACCEA01 (sample SAMN15323453, study PRJNA562643) | freshwater metagenome | isolation source: river surface water | place: USA:Blue River Watershed | collected 2017-08-18
AAGACGGCGATGTGGCCAGCAAACCTCTGAGTGCGGCCAGACCAGATATCAGCTGGACGTTTGCCGGAAAATTGTTCAATCTGGCTTGCGTGGTGGCGTACAGCCAGGGACTCTTGATCCGACGAACCATCACACTGTCTGCGTTTACAGCGGAACCGCCAACGCCACTATTCTGAGCGGGTTGGTAGCGCTGAGCAAAAACGGGCTCGCCGATGTCGCTGATGAGATCACGCACCAGCACGCGCTGCGCTTTGTCCATCAACAGGCATTGGTCGTCTTGTGGAGCGAAAGAAATGTAGGTTCCCGGCAGTGGTTCAACGCCGGGCTGTCCGCTGGCCAAGTGCAACTGTGGCGTCAGGGGCCACCAGGCCTCGCGGGAACCGCTTTGGCAAAACACGCCGGACACGCCTGCGGGGTTTGTGTTGGACGAATCACCAGATGAGCCGGTGGACGTTTCAGAGTTGATCACGCTGAATCCACGCTTGCGTAACCAATTTGATGAAGCTGCTCTCTTGGCCTTGTCAGCCCACAGCCTGAATAATTTAGGCAGCATCAGATGCTCTCCGAGAACACGATGTCCATTGGATCGGGTCGCAAAATCCGTGCATTCATGATGATCACGGTCTGCCGGGCTGCCGAGTCCTTGCTGTGGCCACCAGCAACTGCGCCGATCAGGGGGGCGTTGATGACACCAGGAATGCCCCGGTCAACACTGTTGCCACGGGTGTAGCGGTTGCCGCTGATGACTACCGTCTCACCCGAGCGGATGGAGATCCGCTGGCCACCGTTGCGCACCGATTGCTCGTACATCTGGATCTGGTCGCCCAGCAATTTTTTAAGTTCACCTAAAGTGACAGCGCTGGGCACGATCGTCAGCACGGCGTTGTCATCGTCCAGGATGTTGGCGTGGATGCTCATCTGGATACCGTCTGAGGCGTAAGCGCCACTGCCGCTCAGACTCGTGGTGGCGGTTGTGCCAGAGCCTGTTGTTGTTGATGTGACCGAGGGTAGGTAAGGCTTTTGCGTGCCTTCAAAAATCACCCCTGAGCTGTTGTTGGTGATCACCATCTGGGGGGTGCTGGTGACATCCACATTGGTGAGGGTTTCCAGCGCTTCAATGACGCTGGTCACCGACTCTGATGAGAAGCTGAACGAGCCTGCAGGCGTCACGCTGGTGCCCACGATGGATCGGGTGTTCAGGCCAAACTTGCGGGTTCCGGCAGCGTTCAGCACCTTGTCCCATTGGATGCCATAGCGAAACTCGTTCGACAGGGAGACTTCCACGACACGGGCATTGACTTCAATCTGACGGCGGGCATCAAAGGCATAGCGAGACAAAAAGTCATGCACACGCTTGAGCGCCTGGCCGTTGGAGCGCACCGAAATCAACCCAGCTTCAAGATAGACCTGAACACGGGCGTTGGAGCCAGCAAGCTCTTCGATGAATGCCTGAAACGCTGCAGGCGAATTGGTGTAATTGCCCTCGACTTTGAATTCTGCGGACACCGGAGCGAATGTAGTGCCGCCCGAACCTCCTGAGCCGCTAGAGCCGCCGGAGCTGCCACCGCCAACAGGTGAGCCGCCGTACTTGAAGCTCGTGTTGAGCAGTTTCTTCAGCTCATCGGCCGGGACTTTGAAGACCATGGCCGCGTCTTTGGTCAGGGTGACACTGCGGTCCTGGTCATTGATGACGGCCACATACCCAGCTTGCCAAGCAAGTTGACGCAGGGCTTGTGCGGGTGTTGCCGCTTTGAGGTTGATGGTGACCGTTTTGCTGACATCCACGGACGACAGTGCGCTCAGGCCATAGCCCATGCGTTGGGTCAGTTTGGCGGCCAGATCGTACAAATTGGCGTTGCTCACTTGCATGCTCACGGCCTGGCGCTCGTCCATGGCGTCGATTGAGCGACCGACTGGGGGCATGTTGCTTGGGGTTTGAACGACTTGGGGGGCTTTGGCCTGCAAGGGTTCGGACTTGAGTTTGTCCATGCGGGCATCGACGCTCGCCTGCAGGGCCTGCGGCGTAGTGCAACCTCCGAGCACGCAGGCGCACACAAGGACAACCGCAGTGGTTCGAGTAAATGGGGGGAAAGTAGGCAAAGTCATCGCGTAAGGCCTCATGAAATGGTTTGGTGGGCGGGTAGCTGGTGTGCCAGTGACAGGTCAAGGGCGGGCGTTGGATGCGTTGCGCACCACTACAGAGGTGGGGCTTGTGTCCAAAATCGTCACATTGCTGGCATCGGTGTTTTGGCGCTGACGCAGGACATGTGCAGTCAGACCGAAGGGGGCCAACACTTCGAACAACGTGGGCTCCAGTGCGGTTTGTGAAGCCAGCCAGGCGCTGTCGATCACCACGTCTCGTACTCGGCCAGGCAACGTGCCTGAAGGCTCCCAAGACAACTCGACGCTCTGGGACTTCAACCAAGTACGCAAGGCGACGCTCAGGCGCTGACCGGCTTGAATGGATAGGCGCTCGATGACGGGAGTGGGGGCTTGAACGGCGTGGGGCGATGCCGGGGCCGATCCAGATCCTGATGTAAGAGTGGAGGCGGTGACGGCAGTTGCAGCCGTTTCGGTTCCTATTACCACCGGAACGACGGCAGATGAGTTGTCTTTGCCAGCCACAGATGCTGTGCGTTCCACGGCCTGTCCCACAATCGGCGCGTCTTGATTGGCGAGCGCATTACAGGGCAGAGCAACAAGCGCAAAACTGCCAAGCGCTGCGCTAAAGAGAATATTCATTTTCATTTTGTGATTTCCTTTGCTTGAGATGGGGCTGGTGTTTGGGGGGCGGTGTGTGGACGTGGCAATGCGTCAACGGACAAGGTTCGGCTCGTGATGGCGTACCTGAAGTCCACGCCTTGAGCAGCTAAATCGTTGGTCACAGCCGAAATGGCTGACAGCAAATCACCGCTGTAGGGCTTGCGCACGGTGAGCGTGATGGGCCAGTCGAGCTTGGACGTCCAATTCAGATCCAGCTGGGCAGCACTGGCCCAACGTTCAAGCGTTGCACTTAAAAACTTGTCGCTCGGATCGACGAACCAGAATTGCTCTGCCAATAGGCAATACCGACCGATCACGATGGCCCCAGCGGGAACTTGTGGGCAGTTTTGTGTGCTTTGATCTTTGGACAGAACGTCGCTCACGATCATCAAGCGGGGTGTAGGGAACTGCACCATGACAGCGGCCTGGTCGCTTGGAAATTGCTGCGCCAGGGACATGACCGCTGAATGAATGTTCAGCTCGTCAATGACGCCGGTGGTGCTCAGGGATTGAGCGCTCTTCCATTGGAGAGTCATGCCCGAGGTCTTTGCCCAGCTTTGCAGTGTTTGGCGCACGTCACCTGCACGCTCGGCGCGAAACCTTTTGGGCTGGCCTGCCCGGGTGATTTCGATCAGCTCCTCGAGCGCTTGTTGCTGGATGTTCGCCTGCCGCACTTCGCCCGATGCGCCGTCTGGCTTGGGGCCTGTGCCTGAGCAAGCAATCAACAAAAAACAGGGCAGTACCAAAGCACAGTGCTTGGCCGGGCGAAACAATCTGGCCGCGAAATGCAAGCCGGTGGTGGATGTCATGGATGTCATAGGGATGGCCCCACTTTTTTGGAAACAGAAGGGGCAGGAGAGCGTTGCTGGACGTTCGGTGAGGTTTGCCCAGAAATACCCTGGGCTGCGCTTTGGCCAGTCAGGACGTGTGATTTGGGCAGGGGAGACTGCGTTGTGCCCAGCATGTTTTCTGCGTCTTTAAGCGTTGCTTGAGCAAACTCCTGGGGAATTCCAGCTTGGCGCATGGCCTCGCGCAGGATGTAAAGCGCTTGCTGTTCTTGAGAGGCACTGGCACCCGGAGAGAGCGCTTGTGGCATGACCTGGGCGTTTGTCATGCGTTGGATGACACCTTGTTGAGCGTCTTCATGCAGACGCTCAAGGGGTGCGACCAGCCAGTCGTTGCGGGCTTTTGGTGGCTGGGAGCCAGCCTGCACGAGATCAATCCCCCTGTACGCGGCCACGACGGTTTGCCCGAGAAGAACGGGGGTGTTGTTGATCGCGCGTGGGAAATCAGCCGACCATAAAAGCACAGGGCCTTGCTCGGTGCCCAGCTTCAGGTAATAGCTCAGTGGCTCGCCTTGGGTGAATTTCAACGGTGCCTGGCCATGCTCAAGCAATGTGCCCACTTGAAACTTGGAGGAGTCAAACAGGTTTTGCATGGAAGCCAGGGTGATTTCTGATTGCAATGGATCTGCCCCTAACTGGATCAAAGCATTGCGCAAGCGCTCGGCAGGGGGCAATGCAGGCTTCATCGCTTGGACTGGTTTGGCAGGCACGGCCAAACCCGCTTGAGAGGTTGCATTTGTGGCCACTGGAGGGGGTGCGTCTGTGGCCTTCTGTGTGTCGGAAATGCTAGGGGTCGGCATTTGAGCCAGCTCTTTTAGGCTTTGTGCATAGGCTTGCATCACCGGTTGTGCAAACCATGTGTTGCGATCCACCGTCTCCCATATTTCTCCAGCTGGAAGGCCTGCGGCATCCTTTTGCGGCACCAAGGCTTGCACTTTCTTGATTCCCTGAAAGGCCAGCAAGATGTCTTGCCCGATCCCGTTATGTTCGTCTGGCAGCATTTCAGCCAGGGCTCTGGGCAAATCCACCCCCCACACGGTTTGAAGTCCGGTCTTGGTTTGAAGCTTGACGAAGTAGCTGCTTTGCTCTTGGGGGTCGAATTTGTAAGGTGCCGGACCGTGCTCGATCAACTGACCGAGGTAAACACGGGGAGACTGCACCTGGTCATAAAGCTTGCCCAGCGTTTTTTCCATCGCTTGGGAATCGGTGGCTCCCTTTTGAGCCATCACGTCCCGAAGCTGTGCATCGAGTTGCTTGGCCGCCGCTGCAGACAACAGCGACGGTGCCGGTGTCGATTTGACGGGTTGCGGCGAGGGTGCGATGTTGACTGGTGGGCTGGCTTGGCCTGCGGTTTCAGGCTGGGGCATGGCGGAGGGAGCAACGCTGTTGGCCAGGCCGCCGACAGCCCCTTTGGATGCCATGTCCATGGCCTGCACTTGACGCCTTTCAGCCAAGCGAACTTGGTCGATGGCTTCGGGGACGTACCCCATCACTTTGATGTTCAGCAGCGATGCCTGAAGCCACATTTCTCTGCGAAACTCCACGGTTCCGTTCACATGCATCTCACGCCAGCCCTTGGCATGGGCCAATTGGGCGATAGAGGCGACGACCTCGGGAACGTGGTGGGCAGTATTGAGTTTGGAGCCCGTGTCTTCAAAAGCCAGATCCAGCTTGCCTTGACGGAAAAAGTATTTGCCCGCGCCATCGTGTTGGTACTCTTTGGCAAGTCGTTCACGCAGATCTCGCAACTCTTGGTACAGGTAAGTGTCCGGTCCTGGCTCAGGGGTGGGCTTAGCACTGCTGATGCTGTTGAGGCCGGGGGGCGCATTTGGTGCGTCTGCACTGGAGCCCGTCTGTTTGGGCGGTGTGCCCAAACGCCCCATTTCTTGGCGCACTTGCTCTGCATCGCGTGCGCGTTTGGCTTGCAGCGCCTCCAAGTTCAAATCGTTGTTCGGGTCAGGACGGGTAAGAGGGTCCGCCTTTGGGGCACCCGTTTCCGTTGGGGTCTGTGGGGGTGCCAACGGGGAGCTGTTTGCCGCTGGGGTGTTGGCTGGGTTGACCCCCGGGTTATCCGCACCGGTGGAGGTGGGTATGGGGGCTTCTGTTTGAACTGCCACAGCACCTACTGCATTGGCTGCACCTACTTGCACTTCTTTGGGCAATGCAGCTGCATGCAGTTGCGCCAATCGATCCTTCCCCAACGAGCTTGCGGGGCTGGTCCGTTCCAGCACCGTGGCATCAAGGTAGGCGGACAACTGCGGCCCCTCCAACGGCGTGCCGTTGTGATGGATGTGCAAGGACTTGGCATCATCTTGGCCCGCCGCAAAGTAAACGGCGCTGCTGAGTTGGTTGAATTCACCGATTTTTTCAGCCAACCCGCGCTCTGTTCTGGTCACGGTATAGGGGAAGGGCTGCTGGACATCACTTGTCTCGGACACTGTCACAGCAAGCGCTGCGGCATGTAATTGTGTGAGTTGTTGTGCACCCGGCGAGTGGGCTGGCGTTGTCCTTTCCAAAACAACCGCATCGAGGTAAGCAGTCAGCTCAGGCCCTTGGAGCCGTGCGCCGTTGAGGTGAATTTGCAGCGCTTGAGCGTCATCTTGTCCAGCCGCAAAATAAACCGCACCACTGAGTTGGCCGAATTGACCAATCTGCTCTTCATTGAAATCACCCACTCGGCGAACTTCAAAGCGGGGCAAGGGCTGTACCGGTGACTTGGTCTCGTCAACAGGCGGGATGGCTGTGGCCACACTGACGGACTTTGAACGAATTTCTGGCGCGTTTTCTATCGATACGGCTTGCGACAAGTGCAAATCCAATGCCTTGAGTTCATTGAGCGCCTTGACAGCGAGGGCTTGCTGGGCAGTCAATTGCCCCGATGGAGAGCCGCCATCGACAGCCAGCGAGGCGCTTTGAGGTTGTTGCGGGCTGACATATTCCAGCAACGCCGCTTCAAAACTGGCGCGGATTTTTTGAGGGCCAGTTTCTGGGCCCCACTGCGCCACCAGGTCATTGAAGTCGGATTGATCGGAATTCAATCCCAGCGGGAACGCCAGCGCAGTCGATCCCTTTTGAGCCGCCAAAGTGGCTTTGTCTCGCCCTGGGTTGATGCCTTTTTTGGCAAACGTGGGCAAATCATCATCACCGGCCACCACCAACAATGCGTCGGGATAGCGTTTTCTGAATTGTTCAGTCACTTTGATCAAGTTGCCTGAGTCAAAGGAGACCACGCAGGGCCAGCCGGTCGCTTCGTGTGCGCTGGCGGCGGTGGCATAGCCTTCGGCAATCACCACAGGCTGACCGGCATCGAGTGCGGAATTGAGCGAGCCGATGACGTGGAACAACCCGCTTTTGCGACCACCCTTGAGATACAGCTTGTCCGTGCCGTTTTGCATCTTGCGAGGCAAGACCCGCTGCACATTCCACAATTTGCCATCCTGATCGACCAAGGGCACCAACAGCGTGCCTTGATCGGTGGTGCGCGTGCCATGGGCCTGCACGGATTTGCGCTCCAAATAGGCTGAAGTTACGTCTGGCGTGGCTTGATCCCACATGGCCAAGGCCTGAACAGCGGCGGTTTCTTGTTGGTTCAGGCGAACTTGTTCTTGGGCAGCGGCATCGGCTGCGCGTTGCGCTGCGGCTTGAGGGTCATCGAGGTTTCGACGTGTCTGCATCGATTCGATGGGCTCACGAGGTGTGAAACCGTTGTCTTTGGCTTGCTTGAGCAAAGTACCGATCGAGACGGGACCATCTGCGCGGATGCTGCGCCAAGTTGAAACCACCGAATTGCGGTCATAACCTTCGCCTGTCCCGCTCCATTGGTCAAAGAGATCAAGGCCAACGTCCGAGGGGAACTCGGATTTGAGAGCCATGCCTATGCGTGCCCAATCGTCACGAGGCAGATTGGGGGAGATGTAGGACAGCGCATCACGAACGTCGTCCGCGCTCAATGGTTGACGTGGCATGGCAATCACCTTGGTGGTATCTAGGGTCAAATTGGAAACAGGCCCTGTGGTGAGCGAGCGCTCTTGCTGAGCCGATGGCCTGGTTTCTTGCGCTTGCGTTGTGGGTGCTGGGCTTGGGGGCAGCGAGGGCGCAGGGCCGATGACTGCGAGCACTGAAGGCACGTCTTGGGAGAGTTCTGGGGCGAAACTCATGGCCAAGGCATGGATCTTTTCCGCATCAGCTGCGGCCCTGAAAATTTCCAGAGGGTCTTTTTTGAGCACACTTACCCAGCTGGCCACATAAGCTGCGTGTTGGCTGGGGTCGTGTGGCAGACCCAGCTCGGCACTGAGCATCATGCTGGCGATTTCTGCTCGCAATTCTTCGCGTGCATAGCCTTCACTTCGAAATGGATGGCTGAGATCTCGTTTGAGTCGAGACTCGTGGCCAGTCCAATGTCCCAGCTCATGCAGCGCTGTAGCGTAATAGTTGCGGGCAGTGGGAAACTGCGCTTGAAGGGGGAGGTGAATTTCGTCGCGGGAGGGGCTGTAATAGGCCCGGTCCGTGGCAGCATGCTCAATGCGAGCGCCTGAGTTAGTCAAAATCTGCTCGGCTCGCTCGACTGGGTCCCAAGTGAGAGTAGGTGTCAACAGTGGAGCCAGGCCGTCAATTTGCTCCGCATTAAAAACCGTGGCGTAGAAGACCCGAGGGTTTTGCAGTTTGTAGCGCTCCTGAACCGGAGTGCCATCGGGCTCAATGACTGGATTCCCAGCGGCATCCGTTTTGATGCGGGTGTCTTCGAACTTCCAATATTGGATGGAGGTGCCGCGCTCGCCTTTTCTGACTTGCGCGTCCAAGCTGACAGCTTGTTTGTAGGTCAGCCAGCGCGGGTCACTATGGCCCTGCGCGAGCAGGTGAATGGCATTGATGCCCTTGTACCGCTTGCCAGTGGTCGGATTGAGGGGCATCCCACCTATGCCGCCGTCTGCGTTCCACGGCTTTTGCCATGGTGCAGTGCCCGCCTCGATTTGGCGAATCAGCTCACTGGCTACAACTTCGTGAAAGGGTGGCTTTTCTGATGCGGTGCGCGAGAACTGCGCTTGGCGGTCAACTGGAAAAATAACCTGATCACGGGTGTTCTCGTGCAGGCCAGTGGCCACATGGGCCACAACACTTCGCAGCTCATCGATCTGAACTATGCGGGGACCTGCAAGCCCCAATTGTTGGAGTGTCTGCGTGGTTTCAAAAACTTCGGCAGGGAAAGTGGCGAGTTCTTCGGCAAGGGTGCAGTACAGCTCTTCTGCACGCTTGAGATCGGGTTGATCTGCATAGTGGTGGGAGACCCGTGCCCACAACTCATCAATGCCCGGCTCCTGCCGGGACAGCAAGATGGATTCTAGGACTGCTCGTTTTTCTTGCGCTGTGCACGTATTGAGTCCGAAATGCCCCGCAATCTCGTGATGGAGGCATCGTCCAAAGTCGATCTCGTCACGAAAGCTGGAATAGGCAAAATCGCATCGTCCTCGATAAGTCGCAGACCGTTCCTGATCACCACGGGTGGCAGGTACGTATCCTCCTGAGATGAGTCCAACATTTGCGCGGGTTGCGTTTGGGCCATAAAGTTCCTCTTGGGTTGCGCGGATTCTAAAATCAATGTTAGCAGCGACCGGGTAAATCGCGCAGAATTCATTGAGCAAAAACAAGGTCCGCTCGAGCGTGAGCGGGCCAGGCACTTGGCCAGAGTCGTCAATCACGTTGGTCTGATCGCTCATGACTCAGTGCTTTCCTGCCCATTTGCAACCAGATCGTCATCGCCGATGGCGTCTTCCTTAAAGGCCCCCAGTTGTTCAGCTTGAGCGGGTGTGAATTCGACCGGCTCACCAGATTGAGCGGCGGCAAGCTTTTCCAGCAAATCCATGCCTGTCATGTTTTCGATCAAGGTCAACTCCTCATGAGCCAGTTGTTCGATGACATGGCTCAGGTTGCGTTGAAACTCCAGCGCGTTGGCGGCTGGGCGGATGGTCTGTTGCTCGGCCAAGGCTTGTGCCAACTTCTGGGTGGCCGTTGCCTGCACCTGCGCACGCCATGCGGCGTCTGTCGCGCCGCCGCCGCTGTATTTGTCTTCAAATGGAGACATGGCGTTTTTCTCCCATAAAGTCCTGCATAAAAAGTGTCTTGAGCACATGCGACTTGACCTCATCGGCCGTCGAAAACGCGCTCCAGTCAGCCAGATCAAGAGCCAGCTTGCGTGCGGCAGCGGCCACCAAAGGGTCCATGGGTGATTGCACGGGTTTGGGTTGCAAGAGCTGGGCGCTACCGCCTTGGCCGGTATCACTGGCGCTGTGGATATCGCTGTCGCTGACCAGGTTTTGTCCTGCCCCAAGGTCAATGAAAAGTGCAGCCACAGGGATGGCCAGTTCGCCATCGAGCCGGGCCTGATCCAGCTGATCCTTGGTGGGCAGGGCGCTGCCCAGTGCTCGCAAGCTGGGAGAGACTTGCTTGAGGCGATCGACAAAGACCGGGTCGGCGTAATACAAAATCTTGTCGGCGAGAATGGGCCGAATGCCCTTTTTGTCGACGATCTCATGCTCAAAAGCCATTTGCTGGAGCTCTTGGGGCATCATGAGTGCTCGGCGCTGATCCGAGGTGTTTTCTCCTGCGGTGCCGGGGGTGTGTACAGAGACGACGCTGGCACTGCGGCTCGATGAGGTGGAGGTCGACTTGGTGGTGTAGGTGCCCAACATTTCGGAGACCTCTTTGGCCTCTTGGTGATCGCCAGGCGCAAATGCCACCTTGACCTCATGGTTGACGATGAGGTTGCGTGCGTCAGACTGCGAATACAGTCCGTCACCTTGAAGTTGCGACTTGCTTTGAACAATGGTCAAAAGGCGCAGGTTGTAACCGGCGACAAATGAGACTGCTTTGACCAAAATGGCGATGCGACCGAAAGCGGTGAACTCGTCGTTGACCAGCAAGCACTCGTAGCGCAAGGTCTTGTCGTTTTCCGGCAAGACCTCGGTGTTCAGGGCGATGGCTTGCGTGAAAAACAGGTTAGTCAGGCGTTCGGCCTGGACCAGGCGGTTGGGGGTGATGCCAAAGTAGATGGAAACGCGCTTGCGGCGGACATCCGAGAGCTTGAAATCACTGCGAGATGTGGCTGCATCCACCAAGGGGTTGGCAAACATAAGCAGCGGCGCATCAAAGCTGGCCTTGATGTTGCCAAAGGTCTCATCTGGATTGGCGAGCATCCGGTTCAAGGAATCACGGCATTGGCGGCTCAAGTTTTTGTGCAAATCCAGCATTTCCAGCAGGTGTTCACGCAGTGGCTTGTCGTAGCCCGAGCCTTGGCGAAACACTTCGGCCATCGTGCAGCGAGGGTGCTTTGTTTCCAGCAACAACAGGGTCAAGCCAAAAAACAGGTTTTGCGCTTGCTGCGTGAAAAACGGGTTTTTGTCGCCAGCGCGGTCTGGGTAGAAGATCTGGGCAATTTGAAGAACGTCGCCCCCCATCAGGACCGGGTCACGCCGCACTTCGTCCAGTGGATTCCAGCAGTGGGTTTTGCGGTCAGAGGCAAATGGATTAAAAAGGAACACCTCTTGCTTGAGAATCCGTTGGCGGTAGGCGCTGGTGGTGTTGAAGTTCTCCAGCTTGGTGTCCATGCAAATGACGGAACCCATCCAATTGAGCAAATTGGGGATCACCATGCTCACGCCTTTACCGCCACGGGTGGGCGCAGCCAGAAGCACAAAATATTGACCACCCAGCACCAAGAATTTGCCAAGAAACTTTCCAATCAAAATGCCGTGCTTGGCAAACAGACCCGCTTTTTTGACTTCCCGCTGGCTGGCAAACCGGGCATTGCCGTGCAGGGCTCGGCGATCTTTGTAAATCTCAAAAAGAGATGCAGCCCACAATGTGAACAGGACAAGACCGCAAGCAGTCTTTGCCCGTGTAAAGCTGGGCTCGCCCGAGAAAACTTGCCAGTACTGGTAAACCTGCCCTGGTTCAATTGGAAAAATCGGACCATGGGTGAAGAGCACATGACTCCATGAACTCAGATACAGCCACGCAACAACTATCAACAGCAAAGCAAGTGCTGCGACAAGGTGTTGAGCAGGGTGGATCTTGTTCATGCCAAGGCCTTGAATTTCATGGACGGATCGAAGCTGACTTCGGTCACATAGCGGTCGACCCCGATGACCTGACCAGCAACATCCTCCATGCGCTCGGCGGTGATGTGAACGATGATGTCGATCGTCATGCTCACCAGTTGCTTGAGGGCTGCATCGGTGAACATGGCTGCATCAGGGTGTTCTTTGCTCATGAACACGTAGCGCTGAGGGGAGAGTCCACAGCTTTCTGCATGGAAACTGGTGACAGAGCCGCTGTGACCAGCGGTCATCAGTTTGAGGAAGTCAAATGCTTCAGAACCACGCAGCTCCGCCAGCAGAACACGGTCAGGTTTGAGCCGCATGCAAGCGCCAATCAGATCGGCGGGCGTCACCTTCGCTACGCCCTGAGACCCCTTGGAATACAGCAAGTGGCTGGCGTTGGGGTGTTTGGGCAAGAACAACTCCCGAACGTCTTCGATGGTGATGATCCGTTCGTGCTCAGCGATGTACTGGCAAACAGCTTTCATCAAAGTGGTTTTGCCGGAGCCCGTATCGCCGACGATGGCGATATTTTTCTTGCCACGAACTGCGGCGATCAAAAAACCCATCAAGTCGCGCTCAGTCAGCAGTTGTGCCAGGCGCTGGTCCAGTTTGCTCCAGGGGTGTGTCGCAATGCTGGCCGTCAGCGGCTGTTGGGTCCAGAAGTACCGATCAAACACCTTGTCCTGGACGTAGGACTCCAGCGATCTGACGGATGATCCAGGAATGCGAATGCACAGGGAGATTTGGCCGCGTTCAACAGCAGGCGGGATCACGATCTGGATACGCTGACCCGCGGGCAAGGTGGCCGAGAGCAACGGCGCACGCTCGCTGATGTCTTGGTTGGCGTAAATGGCCACCACGTTAGCCAATTCGAGGCAGCGCTTGAGTGTGAACTGAGGCAATTCAAGCCGGTGCCAAGCACCGCTTTGCTCAATGAAGGCTTCACCAGGGCGAACCATGGCAAATTCAGTGGCCCCCGGATAATTCGCCAAAATCTCCTCAATGGGCTCCATCATTTGCGTGACTGCCGCGTCGATGGGCAGGCTGTTGCCTGACGGTGGGGCGCTTGCGGTAGAAAAGGGTGGGGCTGGGGATTTCATGGTGTGCGCTGTACAGGCGTGACTTGATAGATGCCAGAAAAGTCCAGATCACGGGCGACATAGATAGCGATGCGCTCACCTTGGTGTGCATAGACCACTGGTTTGATGTTCATGGACTGCGACAGCACCTTTTCTGCCAAACTGGTACTGGTGCTGATGGAGTTTTGATACAAAGCGGAACCGGTTGCAGTGCCTGCCCCTGCTGTGCCGCCAGCGGTGGACGCTGCATTGGCCGCCAGAAAATCCTTGAATATCGACAACAGGTAGGCGCTGCCGATCCGCTCAAACCAACGGTTATCCACAATGCCGTCAATGCCCGCAGCGCCCAGGCTGTCGGTCGATGGCGAGGCAATGTCGATCGTGATGCCGCCGGGCTTGCGCACGCGAGACCACAGAACGTAAACACGGCGCTGTCCAGGTTGCCCCACGGCGGTGTACTCGCCTTGAATCTCGCTCATGCGCTCAACCAACAGGACTTTGCCATTGGCGCTGTAGACGTTTTCGCTGACGATGCAGCTGGTGAAACCCGAGATTTCGGTGACCACGCGGGTGGTCATGGCGCAATTGATGGCATCCCCCTTAGGAATGGTCAAATTGGGATCAAAGGTGCGCATGGCCATCGCTTTGGGCGTCGAAGTCGGGCTGAGCAAGCCACCCATCGCACCTTGTGGATTGCTGGAAGCATTGGCCGAGGGATTGGCCAAGATAGGGTTGGGTGCGTTAGTTCCGCCTGATGGCGCGACGGGGGTCATCAAACGCTTGAGGCGAGCTTCCAGTTCAGCCGATGAAACTGGCGGCGGTGGGAATGCACCCATGGCCGATGCGCCTGCTGTGGGTGTCAGGGATGGCTTTTTGTTGGCCAACGTGGTGTCACCCGAATAGCGATCAGTTGGTGTGGGCATTGTTTGCCCAAGCGGCATGGTGCCGGGACCGGGTATGCCGCTGTACCCGTTAGGTGCCGCCCCGGGCAGGGGGGCCGGGGCAGGAATACGCGCGGTGCTGAGCATGACGCCTTTGCAGTCAACCATGACCGCCTGACCCTGCGCATCCTTCACGGCTTGACCAGAGCGCTTGTCAACCAGTGCCGTTGCGGGGCAGTGGGTGTCTGCTTTGACAGATGGTGATGCGGGGGTGTTTCCAGAAGAATTGTCAGCGGATTTGTCCGGCGACTGGCCAGACGCGGCCGGTTTACCCGGCGTTGACGAGTTGCCGTCCAGGGGAGTGTTAGAGCCGGGTAGGCGAGAGCGATTGACGCCTTGAGCCGATTGCGAGGGCGTTAGCGGCTCTTGCTGCGGGGTGCGAGTGGGGACGGTGAAGACTGACGCGAGCCACATCTTGCCCAGCCAGACCAGCATGCCCAAGACCACGGCACCGACAACAGCGATAAAAATCACCTTGCTGACCGGAAAGCGACTGGCGGTGTGGCCGATAGCATTGATGTCGGCCGGCTGTGTGCCCTGATCCAAGTCATGGTGGACGTGTGGTTCATCCACGGGCGTTGATGCTGGCGTTACGGCGTTCACGGCTTCATCTCCCGCTTGAGCGTGGGCGTGGTGGTGCCGTTGTGCGTTTCAACGCCTTCAGGGTCAAATTTGTCATTGATGATCTCTGCAACCAAGGAGCCCAGACGCAACGAGAACGCGCGGGCGACGCGGCGGATCACCAGGTAATCGCTCTCTACGCCCGCATCAGGCGCATGCGGATCGGACAACAGGCGTTCAGCATGGAATGCCACACGGACTTCTTGACCGCTGGCATCGCGAGCAAACACGGCGGGCACTTCGCGTGCTTTTGGAAACTTCAGGTAGGTAAAGCGCCCGTCGTCAAAAATGATGCTGGGCAAAATGCCTTGGGCATCGCCTTGGGCCTTGACCGAGTAGGCGACGTTGCGAACGAGGGGCTTGGCCAGTTCTTGCCGTTTGGAGCCGACAGGAGATGGGGCGGTCACCTCCAGATCGCGGGGTTTGCCTTCATCCTCACCAGATGCGGCAGGCGGGGAGGCCGCTGGCAGGCTCACATGCGGGACAGGCGGTGTGGGCATGGGGTAACGGAACATCACCCTGTACAGCACGCTTTTGGACTTTTCTGCGCCTGGCATGGCGTGCAGCAAGAAACTGTATTCACGCTTGTCTGTGCTGATTTCCAAATTGTTTTGGGTTGCGCCTTTGCGTGGTTTGACGGTGATCTGGTTTTGCCCCACTTCGGCGCGAACGCACCATTCATTAAGTGGGTCATCGCAAGAGGAAGGAAACCCGCTGTCTGGCGGACGCGCGATCTTCTCTTCTTCAGACAAGATGATCCGTGTCACGACGCCAAGGGCTGTCGGCACAATGACCACGTCGTGGGCAACATAGTCGACAAACCCAATTCGCCGGTCTTTGGTGCTCAAAGTGGGTAAAGTGGCGGCATAAGCACTCAGGGGGGCACTCAGGTTGAGGATCATGGTGACCCCCAACGTGCCCCCCAGCGTGGCCCATTGAAGCGCAGATCCTGACATTCGGAGCAGGAGTGGGCTGACAGGAAGGTGCTTGATCATTGAGCTTGCAATTCTTGGGTGCTGCGGTAGGCCAGCACAGCAAAGCCCATCGGGTTTTGCAGCAAATCTTTGGTGCCCCAGCCGGTGGCACTGACCCAGTCATAGGCGATATCGGCCACATAGGTCTTGACGCTTTCTGGCTCGCGCATACCGGCTCGCCAGGTGATCTTTTGGTAGCGCACGGTGCCTCGGCCGCGGGTGCCTGGGGTGACCTGCACACTCAAGATGTTGATCCGCTCTTCGATGGACTCCTTGAGCAATTCGGCGCGGTTGTTTTGCCCTGAGTAAGGCTCTGAATACTCCGCCCCCACGGCAGGCATGCTGGTGGCCAGAACAAAATCGTAATCCTCTTGTTGAAGGCGGTACACATACCGCTCACGTGCAGAGACATAACGGCTGAGCCAATAGCGGGCGACGGCTTCGTTTTGGGAAATGGCGTTGGGATCGGAGACCACCACAGCTTGCGTGGCACCGGTTTCTTTGTCCACATAGACGTAATAGGGGACGGTTTGCTTGAGTGGCAGCATGAACAAGACAGCCGTCACGGCCAAGATGGCGATGACGGCAAACACCACCACCAAGATCCAAGCGCGGCGCTCACTTTTGTAGCTGCGCAGGGCAATATCGACCTCAAAGCTCAGCGCGTCGACTTCGGGCTTGACGATGGGTTTGGGCGTTTTTTTGCGGCCGAACATGGCGATTCCTTTGGTGGTCAACGGGTCGATGTGGGATTTGTGCGCAGGTTGCCAAGCATTCTTTGTTTGTGAGCCAAGTCGAGCGCTTGGGCCTGCATCTCGATTTGCGTGCGCAACCACTGGGCTTCTTTGGCTTCGTTGGTTGCCATGACCTGCTCGGACTGAATGCGGGCAGTCAGTTCCTGGATGCTTTTGGCATCTTGGGTGCTGTTAATTTGGCGCATCAATTCCTGAATTTGGCTCGCACGGGTTTGCATCGCTTGACTCAAGGCGCCAAAGTTCTGAAGCGCAAGAGAGTTGAGCTCGTCATGCGTTCGAGTTGTGGTCAGTTGCCTAACAATGTCAGGGGGTAAAACGGTGGAAGTGATCGCGTTGGAAACTTGTCCCAACTGGCGAGAGCCCGTGGTGTTTTGAATCAGTTGCTGCTGCTGTTGCAGGCTTTGAATCATTTGCTGGTACTGACCTTCCCAGGCGCGGACCTGTTCAATGGCTTGAACAATCGCGGCAACATCAATGACCGGAATGCCTTGAGAAAATGCCGGCGTTGTGATGCTGAGGGCAAGAATTGCGTGGGTCAGTTTGAGGTTGGGTTTCATGTTTATTTCTTCTTGGCTAAGGCTGCGAGAACATTACCGGCCGTACGACCAGCGGCGTAGGATTTGGGCGACTTTTGCTGAGCAGAGTTTTCTGGAGACTTACTATCCTTGTCCTTGTTGCCATCGCCGCCAGTGCGTCCTTTCATGTTGGTGTACATGTTCCCCAGCGCACCCATCCAATTGCCGCCGTCCATGGCCACGCCGCCACCGGCCAATTGCGCGCCCATTTGAGATGCTTTGAGCGCTGTCAAGCCCAGACCGAGGGCCGCCACCAGGATTCCAACAGTGAGGCTCAGTACATTGGTTGCATCAATGGAGTCCTTAAAGCCATCGTTGATAAGCTTCTGCATGATCGCGGGCACGACAGAGCAAATCCCCGCCACAATCACCAGCGTCAAGGCGTTGCCCAATGCGCCCGAGAGCCAGGAGCTGCTGTACGAGCGCGTTTGTGGAAACATCGCCAGCATGATGAAAAAAGGCCCGATAGCCAGGTAAATGGCCAATGCCACTTTGGACAACAAAATGGGAATCAAGCACAGCACCACGATGACCACTTCCGAGATCAACATCACTACGTGAGCGATCAAAAATGAAATATCTGGTATTCCCATCCAGTTCGCATGCTTGACAGCCAAGAGCCCGAACAAGGTCCCAACAGGGATGCACTCGGCTTCTCCTGCTGGTTTGACGCAGTGCGTAAAAATCGCATCAATCAGTGCCCCCGGGCTTTCGGCTTTCCCACCTGACATGCGCGATGTCAAGTCAGCAACCAAGCCATACAAACTCTCGATCACAAAGTTCTGGTAGTTGCCAAATGTGAACACCACCATGGCCACAAGCAACATGGTGACCACATCCTTGGTGATCTTGCTCATGGGCTCGTTGACATCGCCGCGCATGGCGGCCATTCCAAAAACAAGCCAATACAGCGCGGTCAAACCCACAGCCAGCGAAGCGACATAGCCCGTCATGGATGTACTGGCGGCCGTGACATAAGCCTTCAGCGCCGCGTCCAGCTGCACTTCGAGAGAAGTTGCCATGCCCATGGTCAAGCCTCCCCGCCATTGAAACTAGACAGCGTGGGAATTTTTGCCAAGGAGACGCGCTTTCTGCCTTGACGCTTTTGCCGAACGGCGTCCAAGAAGAAGGGCTCCCAGACTCTGGGATCGTCGCCCACTTCGGCGCGGATATCGTCCAACATTTCGACGGTTTCTTTGTCACCGGAAAGCACGGCGATGACATCGTTCATACCTGTCAGGTCGAAACGGACAATCGCGCTTTTGTCCTCTTGCTTGATCAAGGCCGCCCGTGAGTCAACGGGCAGCACTCTGACCAAATTGAACTGCGTCTCTGTCAAGCCGAATCCTGTTACGTAGTCGGCATATCGAGCGTTGGGGTTGGGCAAATAAATGCCGGTGACATGCTGCTGAACCGCCGTTGTCGACAAAGCAGTCGACAAGACATCATCCGGTTGCTGCGTGGTCATGAATACAAAACCAGATTCTTTGCGAATGGTCTTGAGCTTGTTTTTGACAAATCCCTCAAAGACAGGATTGCCCAACAAAGCCCAGAATTCCTCCATGAACAGGGCAATGGGGCGACCGTCGATCAGGTCTTCAAACAAGTGCAGCAGACACATCGTAAAAACCGGACAGACCTGAGGATCGTTGATGAAATCGGTGTAATCAAACCCCCAGATTTCTCCCTCTGCTAAGTTGAGGTTGTCGCGCGGGTTGTCCAAAACCCAGGCCAAGTCACCGTCGCCAATCCACCGGGCCAGTCTTGCTTGCAGCGAGCTGCGCTCCACATTGGGCAAGTGCTGCGATAAAAGGCCAATCCGGCGAAACTCAAAGCGTGCACCAAAGACAGCGTCAACGGCGTTGCTCAGCCGGTTTTGTTCATCGGGCTCCAGCTCGGCTGCGCCCGAAGAGGTGATGCACTGCGTGACCAAGCTTCTGCAAAATGCGCGTGTTCTGGGTGTATCTGGCCACTGGAAAGGGTTGATGCCTGTAGGAATGCCCCTGGCGAAGGTTTTGTACGTCCCCCCCATGCGGCGCACGGTGATGTCGGCGCTTCGGTTCATGTCCAGCAGGAACACTCGGCAACCGTACTTGTTCAGTTGCGCCATCAAGTACATCTCTAGCGTCGTTTTTCCGACCCCTGTTTTGCCGAACAAGCAGGCGTTGGCGGGCAGTTTGTCGTCTGTGTTGTCGTGGTCTTCAGGGGAGCAGTGGAAGTTGAAGAAAAATGGCTGACCACTGGGGCTGTCAAAAATGCACAAGGCCTCGCCCCATGGATTGCCTGACTTTTTGCCAGCCATGAAGTTGTGCAGTGGGGCGAGACTGACGAAGTTGTGCGATGTGATCCAGGCCTCGCGCGTGCGCCACTTCCAGTTGCCGGGCAATTGGAAAAACCATGAGGCCTCGGGCAAAACCGTTTGAATCTCTGATTTGAAACCACCAGCATCCAAGGCGGCGGCCACATCTGAGCGGTCTTTTTTGATGCCCTTGTCGTCCAGTGTGTCGCTGAACACGGCGATGCTGTAGTGGTACTCACCGAGCATTACCTGGCCGCTGTTGACGGAATCAAAAAGTTCCGTGAACTCATTGACTTCGGATGCACTGGATTCGTCACCAGCGGTCAATTGACCGCGCTGGCGGCGTAAACGAGCCAGGGCAGGGCGGTTGGCCAAAATAGAAAATGACTGGGTTTCGATGAACTGCTGGTCCAGATACAGCGTTTTGCTCAGCGACAAGGGGGACACATGCTCTGGGTATTCTTTGATTTCCAACGCGCTCACAAAGCGGACACGGTCAGGCAAGGTCAGCTGCAGGACACCGGAACGATCGCCTGCAGTGATACGGGTTGTTGCCAGGTAATCGCTGATCCGACGGTTTGTGACGGGCAGCTCTTTCCAAAACCCGTTGGTCAGGAGATGCAAGAAAGAAAGGAATTCGGAGTATTCGCGGCCGTCCTTGGTGTAACGCAACAAGCGCCGGGCTTTGTACTTGCTCATCGAGGACTCGATACGGGCGCTGACATCGCCGAGGACATCGATGCCTTCACGCTCAAGGGCGACCATTTGATCCAATGATCCAAACTGCAAATTCTTGAAGGTGGCCAGCTCACCAGGGCGGTAGATCACAGTCAAGAACAAAGTGGTGCGCATCAACTTGGTCTTGGCCAAGCGTTCTTTGTACTGACTGGCAAGTTTTTGGCTGAACTCGTTGGTGAATTCATCTTGCAGCGTTTCATGGACCTGCATGCGGATCTTGTGCGTCCAGACGGCGAAAGCCCCACCACTGAGGCTGGTCAGGAACTGGTGCAGCGTGAGGTTGTACTGATCAATTTCCTCTTCGCTGCTGGTCTCGAAGGGGACGCCCTCGATCTCAAACGTTGTCAAATAGCCATTGCCCCCCTTGAGCTTGACCACGCCCGGGGCGATTTCTGAAGAAAACGGCACATAGTCGCCCAGGCATTTTTCTGCATTAGCGATATTGACTAACTGTTCAGGCGAGCGGGCCATGGGGACACATCGGTTCTTTGCCTGCTTGACTGGGCAGGAAAAAAAGCCGGGGAGGTCAGTCCCCGGCTCAAGGACATGGTCTGCCAGGGAGGATCAGCAAACCGTGCACCGGGGTCAACCAGTGCACGGAATGAACTTTGAGCGTTTGTCAAGAATCTCGCGACAAACAACTGTGCGAGACCCCCTAAATAAATTACAAGATATTATTCACAGGATGT
>JACCEA011042614.1_pt1 | contig 20369 bp, 41 predicted proteins | sample 7449851 | NCBI WGS metagenome assembly JACCEA01 (sample SAMN15323453, study PRJNA562643) | freshwater metagenome | isolation source: river surface water | place: USA:Blue River Watershed | collected 2017-08-18
ATCAACCCAGAAGAAAAGACCTGTAACTGTCCAGGGTTCACTTTCCGAGGTTCCTGCAAACACTTGGGAGAACATGGTATTGTGGCTTAAAAACAACAGCCAAAATGGTTGACAATTTGGGCTAGGGATGCTATACTATAGGTATAGTAAGTAATAAGGAGCGTTAAATGTATTTGCATCTCATGTCCGAAGACGAGCAAGAAGCCGTTGTCCGTGCCCTGCGTGGTTGGCAGTTTGTGCGTAGCAAACACGGTAGCCTGTATGATCGTGGTTCGGCAGATAGCTACTACGGTCGTTCACGTCAACCGCACTATGGTGGTGTTGGTGGTGAAAGTGGTCCGCGTGTTGCAGTCACAGATCCACAGAGTGTTGCAGAATACATGGCAGGCTACGACTACAATGAGCGGTTTGGTGACAAGAAGGATTGGCGATGAGGTATTACATTGTAAGCTGGGATAACCTCGGCGTTGAGTTCTTCCAAGAGATCACCGGCGACCATCCCGACAACTGGGCCAAGAACCATCTGTTCGACAGCATCAAACAATCAAAGAAGGTCGAAGTCAAGCCCAGCTTCAACCTTACTGCTCTCAAGATGCGAGCACAGTTCAACACACATAGGCACTACGAGATCTATGTGTTCATGAGCAACGACGATATTGGTCCTGATGACATCACTGCGTGGTTCGAGAAAGATCCGCAGAGTTTTGCAGATTGGGTACGCAAGAATCACAGCTACAAAGTATGGGATGATAGGGCTACACAGAAACCCGTGATTGTGTAGGGTCTTTTGCAATTTGGTTGACATTTTGGTCCTTGTGCGCTATAATACACACATAGCAACAAAGGAAGTAAATGGGAATCTACGCAAACACTGTTAACGCATATGCAATGTCTGCCGCTCGTGCAAAAGTATATAAAACTAATAATCGCTTGCAAAGTTACGGACAAACTAGTTTAATGCTTAATGTAAGCATTAACAAGTTCAAAACCGATGTGCATAAAAAAACACTTAAATTTATTGCACAACTAGAAAAGCAACGTGTGGCAGAATTGCAACAGGAACTAGCACGTTTAAGTGCTAAATGACCCTAGGCCCGCAAGGGTCTTTGGTTGACAGATTGGTTGTTTGGTGCTATAATATACACATACTGAGAAATTAGGAGCGAAACAAATGGCTAAATCTGCACAACAAAAGTTCGACGCATATCTTGCTGAGTGCCGTGAGACTTCACAGTCGATCAACGACATGGTTCAATCATCCTACGATCTCTATGGCAACTATGCTTACGCCGCAGGTTATCTGCAGAGCATGTTGGCCGAAGTGATCGATCAATTGCCCAAGGCCAAGCGAGATGGCCTGCGTAATCAACTGCGCCGACAGGCACAGAACGACAAGAATGCCACATTGGCTAACAAACTAAAGGAAGCGGTATGACACAAGATCAATTGAACCAAGTGGTTATCCAACTGCGTCGAGCTGCCGAGATCCTAGAGGGCACAGACCCTGTGGCAACTAAGATCAACGCACTGGAAACTATCGGTGCAATCTGCTCACATCACGGCCGTCGTTGGGGTGATGAGGAGTTCTACAAAATGGTTGACAGCATCAACCAAATGACTGTATAATATACACATACTGAGAGGAGCGACATATGCCAAATTGGTGTAGCAATAACCTAGTGCTAGAGCACGATGACCCTGCAATGATCAAGCGAGCCTTTGACGCATTGGAGCGTGGAGAGTTCCTGCAAGAGTTCATTCCAGTGCCCAAAGAGCTCACAGAGACTATGAGTGGCTTCCACGGTGATGCAGACAAGCAGGCTGCACTGGAAGCACAGACTCGGGCTAATGTAGAGAAGTATGGCTACGGCAACTGGTATGACTACTGCGTAGGCGAGTGGGGCACTAAGTGGGATGTGGGTGAGCAGGGCTGTAGCGATGTGCATCCAGAAGGTCGGATGCTACACACATCGTTCGACTCAGCATGGAGCCCTCCTGTGAATGCCTATGCTAAATTGGAAGCACTGGGCTTCCGAGTAGAAGCACAGTTCTATGAGAGTGGCATGGCTTTTGCCGGAACCTACTCAGATGGCAACTGTGATGATTTCAGCCTCGAAGGCATGAGTGCCGATGAGATTGAGCGTGACTATCCTGAGCTGGACGAGTGCTTTGGTATCTCAGAATCCATTCGTGAATACGAAGAAGAGAACCGTATGGACGAAGAGCTCTACCGATTCGTCAAAGAAGGCGAAGAGAAGCGTAACCTAGAGTTGAAGACTCAATGAGAGTAGTCAAACTCAACAGGAACTACAACGGCTATGGTCACTTTAGCCATAGGGTTGAGTTCTATGGTAGTCAGGACTATAAGATCCGTAGATGGATTCAAGTCCGCAACTGGTTATGGAGTCAGTTCGGACCATCGGCAGAACAGTCGTTGGCCCGAGCTGTTTACTTCAACGGAGTCCAGCCAAGTTGGGCATGGGATTCGGAGAAGAGTTCCATATACCTAAAAGACGAAGCCTACACGATGTTTCAATTGAAGAAGGAGTTTTGGGACAATGCCGAGAACCTTTAATTTTACATTTACTGTTAGCTGTGCGGGTTCTGGTACAGCTGATATGGAACGTGTCGAATCGATGATCGATTTGGCCATGCAGGATCTGGTCTATGACGACGAGTTTATCGCCGCGCTGGACGAGAAGGAGAGCGTCACAATCCAAGTTAATCGACAATTTGGATAACCAAACAGTTGACAGATTTGGATTTTGGCGCTACAATAGTACTATGCTCAATAGAGCATGTTTTTAACACACACACTGAAAGAAGGACTTTTTAAAATGGCTACTGATAAGAAATTTGCTGTTGCTGGTGTTTCAACCCTTGAAGGCAAGACTAAACTGCGCTTTGCCAACGATGTGATGCGCATCAAGATCCTGGCTAAGAATGGCCACACTGATGTTGAGTTGGTTGAGCTGCCCTCTGAGATGACCAAGGCTGAGATCGTTCAACATCTCAAGAGCATCGGTTTCGGTAAGGGCAATGCTGCTGTGGAAGCTGCAATTGCTTACACAGAGAAGAAGAACCCTGCGCCCGCAGGTGTTAAGACTACTGCCGTGAAGGCAGAAGCTGTTACCGCTTAAATCCGATTCGCTCCCGGTTGCGGTAACTTTAACATAACCCTACGTAGTGTAGGGTTATGTTTTTTTTTGGTTGACAAATTGGACAGATTGCGCTATACTAGAGTCATAGTTAAACAAAAGGAGCGCAACATGTTTACAAACTGCAAAGCATACGCAAAGCTAGTTTTTAATAAAAAAATTAAAGCATACAAACTGCAAATTGCGTTTAATGTGCATAAGCAACTAGTAGGCGAGGAATATAAATTTAAATTCCCTGTGCAAAAGCAATGCAACTATGTTAGTGGGGACTTACTTGTAGAAAACTTAGAAGCAGAAGTAGAACGTACTATTGCAACTGCACAAAAAGTGTTGCGTACAAACAACATTGTAATAGTAGACTAAACTGTAGGGCTTTTAGCCCTTTTGGTTGACATTTTGGACAACAGGTGCTATACTAATAACAATTAAACAATAAGGAGCGTTAAATGGAAAAAGAAATTGAACAGTTAGAAGCACTAGCAGACAAATTGTTTGCAGAGGGTAGGACATTTTTGGGCAACCAGGTCCTAGAAATTGTATATAGCTTGGAAGCTGTTGAGGAGTGAGCATGTTGAACATAGACAAAGTGGCCCGAGTGTACAGCGGCAAGATTGGCTGTATGTGCGGCTGCAAGGGCAAGTACACCTACAATGAGGGTGTGGCCCATGAGGACTGGCAGGGCAGTGTCAATGTTCGAACTGTGCGTATGTTTACTAAGCAGGTGCTGGCCCATCCTAAGGTTCAGTTTGAGGATAACCATGCTTTCTTTGAGGAAGCAGGTAAGATTAAGGTTGTGTTTTTTAAGGAGGCTGCATGATTACAGCAGAACGATTGCAGACACTGACAACCTTTACACCAAAGGCACTGGCAGTGGCTCTGAGCCAAAGCGGCTACAAGGGCTGTGAGTTCGACACTGCTAAGTTCCTGGGCATCACCAATGGTGGACAGTTCTGTTACTCTGTAACGTTCTTCAACGAGCATATTGGCGCAGAGGATCACAGCAAGGTGTTTCTTACCTACCACCCGGATGTAGGCTATGTTACCGCAGACTTCTAACGGTTGACAACTAACTCAAAAGGCAGTATAATACATTTACAGTAACTGAATAAATATCCAATATGAGCAAACTAGAATACCTGACAAGGCCGTTAGTAGCTTTTGATCCCTACAACAAAGACCATAGACGCTATTACGCAGAGTTCCTAGAATACGGTGGTTGGGGACGCTGCCCTGTTAGATTTATCTGCCCAAACGATTCCGGCTTCGATCTAACCATTATGATCCGTAACAGCCTGATTCAATACTACATGGATCGAGAGTTTGGCGGTGGTAAGCTCAGCATGGCCAAGAGTGAAGCACTGAGCCAGCAAGCAGACGAAATGTATAAAAAGGCTGGTCAGATTCGCAAAGAAGCAGCCGCTCTAAAAACTCCTCGGAGAAACTAATGGATTATTTTATTATTGCAGTCATTGCCTTTTACTTGGGTTTCAAACTCAACGAAAAGATCATGTGGTTCACCTTCGGTAAGATGATGAAGGAAGCAGGGATCAGTAACAAGGATCTAGACAAGTTTGTTGCTCATTGGGCGCCCAGCCTCAAAGAAGAACTGGAAGTCACTGACAAGCCACAGGTGGAAATCCGTCTTGAAGAGCACAATCAAACGCTCTACGCTTATCGCAAGGACAACGAAGAGTTCCTTGGGCAAGGCGCTAACCAAGAAGAACTGTTCAAAAGGATAGCAGATCGCTTCCAAGATGTCAAGTTCGTACTCAAGCAGGGCGACGGCGCAGAACTGTTGCAAAAAAACAACGGATAAATTGGTTGACATTTTGGGCACTTGAGCTTATACTGTAGATACAGTAAGCAGAAAGGAGCCCAAGATGAAATACTACATTTTCCGTCTAGAGTGGAGCCAAACTGATCATGACATGGTCATTGTGCAGGCCCAGAGCCGCTCTGAAGCTGAAGCATATCTAAAACGCAACGGCGATCGTGGCCCGCGCTATGTTAGCTTCTACGCAGAAGTTAACTCAATCATCAAGGTCAAATAACATGCTGAAACTGATTGGTATCGTTGCCCTGACCTGGTTCCTGTTCCACTACGGTATTGCCCAAGCACTGCTGATCTGGATCGCAGTTCTAGGCACTACAATTTTTGGTTGACAACCCTGTCCAATCTGTGTATAATACACACATAGCAACAAAGGAGCGATAATGAAAACATCACCAACTCAACTGTACCGTGACTTTGGTACATTCCAGCTGATCAACGATGACGGTGATCGCTACTACGAGTGCCGCCATATCTACTCAGGGCAGAGCTGCACCGCAGACAACTTAAAAGAAGTAAAGAAGTGCTTAGATGACTTGGACGAAACCCATAAAGAAATCCAGGCTGCTATTCGTAAGCTACAGATCTACGGCTACAAGGTCTACAAAGAAATTGGTTGACACGCCGGCATTTTGGCTGTATAATACACACATACACTAAACAAACAAGGAGCAGTAAATGAGCAAAAAATCCGCAATGTTCGTGTTCGTAACTGGACTGTTGGTAACCTTTGGTGCAGTGGGCGGAGTAGAGAATTCCGTAACTGATTCGGAACTGCTTTCCAGCGTGATTGTAGCCGCAGTAGGCCTAGCTGTTATGTATGTGGGCACATTGGGTTTCCGCCGTGCGTGATTTGAACTTTTACCTTAAGTGGCTAGCCTGTGCAGTAACACTCGCAGGCGCACTGTGTACAGCACTCCGCATAGATCCCACTAACATCTATCTACTCAACGCTGGTGCAGCCTTATACCTAATTTGGGCTATTAGAATCCGTGAGTGGAACTTGATAGTGATCAATGCTGCTTTACTGTTGATCTATATAGTGGGCCTGTTCTATGTGCCCCAAGATGTGCTGCCCATGGGCGGTGGTGTTAAACCCTTAGACTACCAGAACTAACATGAACCCTACACTGACTAACCTTACTCAGCGCCAGAAGCTTCTAGCTGATCTTATCTGGGCCTGTGAAACCAAAGAGCAAGCACTGACTCTTATCCGTAGTCTACAAGGGCAGGATCGAGTAGATGCACAGGCTATTATGCAGTGTATGATCTACGAAGTATTAGAAGAACGCATAGAGGACTATAAAGATGCTGCGTGTGCTGCTATTAGTAACGCTCGTTACAGCTAGTTTTACACTAGGGGGCTGCGCCCTACAGCTAAGAGACTACAGAGACGCACCTTGGGACCCCAAACCAGGACGAGCTCTGTTCGAACAGTTGCCCAATTGGGATGATGCCGCTCAGAGACGATGTGGTGCTCACCTCCCCGACCGTGAGAGGGAAGCCAGGGGCATGAGTGGTCACTGTTGAGGGGTGACCGGCTATAGTGTACACACTGTATATTTGTACAGTAGTGGTATAAAATCACCACCCTGAAAAGAAAAAGTTACTACTCAAATTTTTTGCGCGGCCTGTTTTTTACTCTGCAGGACCCATTTGGGCACAACATATTAAATATGTTGATGCATCGTTACATCACATATAATCATCAATACCTACGTAGAAATCGTTATCCCCGCGGCCTGTTCATAGATCTACTAGTGTAAATCACCATAGCCCCTACTGTTTCGCATTTTTAAAAAATTTGCACAGCAAAAATTTTGGGCTGTAGACCCCGTTTGCTCAGTGTATAATTGAGTCTTTAAATAGTTCCAGTGCTTCTGCCCAAGTCACTCTAGTTCTAGTTCCCGGATGTGTTAGACTAAAGCTGTAACAGTGCCTGTTCTGACCCCGATTGTCCGTGTTTACTAGATCGTGTATCTCGCCACCGTTGATTAGACACACAGTATCCACTGTAGCTGTGTGTACTAGATCACAGTGTTCTCGATCCCAGTACAGTACAGGACGATTCAAGTTATTGGTGCCCATATAGCCTTGATATCCATTCTTAGGCTTGTACCAGTTCATTACTGTATTATAACTGTTAAACACTATGTTCAGCTTTACACAGTTCATGTGTGTATTGCCATCTATGTGCAGCTTGTATCTATAGTTGGGCGGACTGTTAAACATTTTAGCTCTATCCCACGTTACGTTATGTTTTATGACCCACTGCATAAACTCTCTAGAGCAGTTGTTTCTATTGTAGTCTAGTTCTTGGAACCCACTGGTATTTGTCAGTATGTTGTCAAACACACAGTCCATGGCTAAATTTACGTGGTATAGCTGCATATTTGATATTTACCAGTAAATACTGTATGTTGATTGTGTACTTAGAGCAATTTCAACGATCTCAACTAGAGTTGTTGTATTCTTGGGATCGTGCTGTACACTATTGGCCTCGCAGTTACGTAAACACTGAAGTATTCAATGCTGCCATACCCACTGATTGGTGGCTGCTGTTTAACAATGTCTTATACGCTGATATATGGTTAATGAAATATCCAGAGCAGAGTCGTGTAATTCGTACATTGTTTGATCCAGATTAATTCCTCACAAGAACTATAAGCACAGTAGATCAGAGATCGCTGGGCAGAATAAACAGAGTAGTTAATGAGCTTGGCCACCGCTTACCGCTCTAGCTTGCGCTAGTCGCTGCGCTCTAAAAAAACCGCTGTGCGCTTCGCGCTCTGAATTACGCTGCCTCCCGGTTATTTTCAGTAAGTAATAGACTATGACATTACACGCTTTTGGCTGCTCTATTACACAGGGCTTTGCACTACCTGATGTGGTTAAAACTATTACCGATGATCAGGGTCGACCTTTAACCAATGAAGAATTATTGGCCAGTAAACTACACTGGACAGACATACACTTGTACGAACCCAGCAAATACGCTTGGCCTCAGGTCTTGGGTGATTTGTTAGGAGTTACCGTGGAAAACTATGCTCGTCGTGGTGCTTGTTTTCAGCAAATTGCTCGTCAGTGTGCGGCCAATGCTCATCGGATCAAACCCGGGGATACAGTGATTGTTATGTGGACTTATATGAGCAGATTAAGTCTACAGTGGCCTGCTCGTACTTCTGTGCCCCTGTGTAACGTAGTAGATCCTCGTTGGAATTGGCGCACAGTGGTTCTGGGCTTTAACAAGTACTTTGGCTTGGAACACAGTAAAACCAGCACAGAAGCAGTGGATGATCTAATTCAAGATTACATACACGATTCGCTGAAATACACGTATCTTGATCCTCGTGGCATTTACAACAGATACTATAACAACATAGTTCTTCAGACCATGACTGATGGGTTTTTACGATCAACTGGTGCCCAAGTTATACATCTGTCAGTGGAAACAGAATCAGCTATAGATCAATTAGAAGCTGCTAGATCTGAACTGGATCCTAGTCTAGGTGCAGAGTATAAAATACCCAATCCCGTGGATTGGTCAGTGCCCGTGGACTATGAGCTGTGCCGTGTTATACATGATCCTTCAATACCGCCTGCGGAAAACGACATGCACCCTTCAGTGACACATCACAAGAACTTTGCTGATGCTGTTAGGGTCAAATACTTTGATCAGCAGGATTAAACTCTCGGTATTCCCAGTCAGTGACCAGCACACGTTTACTGTTCTTTACTGCGGTACCCCAGTGTGTGGTCAGACCATCGAACAGTAGGAACTGACCTTTACGGCTGGCAAATCTGTATTCTCGGCCCTCGACCTCTAACACAGTTTCAGAATCGTCATCATCAAAGTACAGCACACTGGTAATTAGAGCAGCACCGTGTTTGTGCGGTTCTTGCCAGCCTGCAGATTCATATTTGATACACCAAGATCTCCAAGTTGTGGTAATAGTTCTGGGTATTGAGTTTTCGTTGAGTATACGCTGTGCTATCTTAGTCAATCGTTCCTGCCCGTAGATAGGAGGGGGTTCCCATTGTAGGCCCAGGTGTGTTTTGGTTAGATCCGCATAGTTTCTAGTAGGATTGCGAAACATTATGCGCCACTGTGGATCTAGATCAATGTCTGTGCGAACAAACCATTGATCACCGGATTTAACGCACTCGGTACTCATGTAGTAGGCTTCCCCATCCTGCTTCAGGCATGGTATTAGCAGCCAGTGTCCAGCGACTGCCCGAACTGTTAGTAGGCGGCACTGAGTGTAGCAGCCACGCAGGCCACAGCAATAAATCACCGTTTTTCACTGGTACTTCCACAGTGGTTTTGGCCCAGGGACTCTGTGCAGCTCGTTCTGGGTCCGGATCAAACATCATGTTGTAGATGCCCCAACCTCGGGGATCGTGTTTGTGAAATCTGATGCGATCCTGCCCATCAGGTAGATCCAAGTACAAGCACATGGCCACTAGGGCATTAGAGTGTACATGTTCATGTGTAAAATCTTCGCCTTGGCTGTGATTCAACCACGAAGTTTGTATGCGCTGTGTGCCCTTTAGAGCCAATACCTGCTGTGAGTAATCAGTGGCGCACTGTTCTAAGATCTCAGTGAGATCGGGATAATCGTCTAGCAAATGGGCTGTGACACTGTAGCTGTGACTGCCGCGATGTTGCATGTCTGTGGATTTCAGCTGATCTAGCCAAGGCTGAACATTCACACTGTGTCTAACTACCGCTGTGGGAAAAAGGTCTAAAATTTCTGCCTGCATCTCATACTTAGCTAAGTAATGAACAAGGAGACCCTATGAGTGATTTTCAGCCCATGCCCGAACCTGGGCAACCTAGACTACACAGTGATCTAAAGATCATGCCCAAACTACATCAAGTAGACAACCTATTCACAGACGAAGTTCGAGATTACTATCGTCACTGCATTGTAGATCCTACTCTAAACTATGGTTTTTTTGGACCTGATAGATGTGCCGATATTAGACTCTATGATTGGAATCAATACACGCACATGGTTTTTGACAACGACATAGAAATCAGTGCGCTGTATAATATGCTGCTGATTCCCTTGCTCACAGCTCTAGATCGCACAGATCGTAAACTGAGCATACTGTTTAAGATTCGCATTGTTAACAGCTTACCCACAGACAATGACAGCAGCGACCCGCACATTGACCTAGTAGGACCGCATCAAACTGGCTTGTATTTCCCCGAAAATTCAGACGGTAACACAGTGGTTTACCAACAGAGATCTTGGCTACAAGAATGGGACACTCCCTCTAGCTACGACACAGCTTTTGAGATAGAGCCCCGGGCCAACGCTTGGTACGATTTTGATGGTACACATTGGCGCAAGACTGGGCGTCCCAGCAAGTCTGCACAGCGTTTCTGCGTGATCTACAATTTTGTATCTGAGCCAAAAACACCCACTGCATAAATACTAGAACAAGGAGTGAATTATGCAGGCATACAAAGTAATGGCTCGTAATCTTAAAACCAATGTCAGAGTGCAGCGTCAGGATCTAACCAGACACATTGTTCGCGAAAGCGAAGCACAACGTTTGGCACAGGATTTCGCACAACAGATGCAGCTCAGAGGCGAAGGCCCTTGGGTAGCAGAAGTCAGCACATATACAGTCAATCAATAATTTTTGGTCCAGCCTGTATAACAGATATATACAGGCATGGAACCAAGAACAACACCTAGACTATGGATTTTTGCAGACAGTTTTGGCGTCTGCGATCCTAAACAAGACAGTGCCCGAGTTTGGACTAGACAACTAGCACATCGTCTCAGCCAAAAGATTAGCCAACCAATAGAGTTGTTTAACTACAGCCTCATAGGCTGCTCACAGGATTGGACAACCAGCAGCTACATGAGCTTTGTTGATCAAATGCAAAGCCAAGACTATGTGATCATAGTTCTAACCAGTAGTGCTCGTTATTGGTACTTTGAAGACCAACCCACATTGACTAATTGGAACATCATAGACTTAGATCAACAGGTAGGTCGTGAACGTGCCCGTGCTGCGGAAATGTATCTCAAACATATTCAGCGACCCAGTCTAGACCATTTTCAAACTGTGTGCAGATTAGGACTTGTGGCCTACGAAACACAGCGTAGAGGTCTAAGAGCACCTTTGATGATTCGAGCCTTTGATGATCATGTAAATCCCTGCGATACATGGCCCGACCTAACCTGGGCTCAGGGCAGTTTAGCTGAAATACAGTGGACTGAATATACCAATGCCAGCGATCTATTAGCGGACTATGAAAAATCCGGTCAAGGATATTTTAAAGGCTATGACTGTAGATACAATCATATGTGCCTTAGCAATCACGACATTCTCAGTGAACGCCTAGCAGAACAATTAGTTTCGGGTACACCTGCAGATCTTAGCACAGGCTATGTCAGCGGTATAATCGAAGAAAAATGGTTCAACGACGAGAAATTGATTTCTGAAGAATTAAATCCTCGAGCAGTCAAATATTACTTTGAAAACATCCATCACAGCACTGGACCAATTCTACCTTGGAAGCGTAGAACTGGTATTGAAAAGATAATGGATCAGTTTAGTCGTAAAGATAGTTAACAGTATCTGTGTTTTCTCTGTAGGTTTTAGCACCATTTTTGTGATGAAACCTACGAGCCATTTCAGTCTTAGGACTTAGTGTAACAAAGGTGTTAACTTCGGGTGCAGTGGTTTTGATATCTTGTTGTGCCTGTGTGATCAGTTCGCGACCAGCACCTGCGGCATAACTCCAAATAGTGTAAAATACCGCAGTGGTAGTATTAACAGCTACATCAGCTAGATCTTCAACTGATTCTGGAATCTTGCCCAAAAACTTTACACAGGTCACTGCTACGGGTTCGCCTGCATCGTTTTCCAAAACGTAAACACAGCCTTTTTGATCCACTCGTTGTTCTACAGGAATTTCTGGGCGCACTGGATCATCCTTGATCAGGTTCAGAAGTTTTTCTGTAATTTCGGTGCAACGTAGTAGTCTCATGATAGTCTTTCTGTGTTATAATATGCGTATTTATAAAAAAGTCGTTTTTTGGCATTATTATGCCCTGTTGATCATTGACCAATAAATAATTTTACAGTATAATAGTAATACTGTCAACTAAAAGGAGTTCAAATGTTCGCTACACAAACTTATAGAGATGCCTCTGAAATCAACTCAGCAATGAGTCGAGTATATGGGCATATGGGTTTAGCAGTGATCACCAGTATGATCGTGTCATTTTTTGTAGGCAACTCTGCCGCACTAATGGCATTCTTTTTCACTGGAGCAATGAAGTGGGTAGTAATTTTTGCACCATTGGTTGCAATTCTAGCCGCTACTTTTGCTATGGAGAAGATGAGCAAATCAGCACTACAACTTTTCCTACATGGCTTTGCTGCACTAATGGGTCTAAGTTTTGCTACAATTTTTGTAGTGTATAATCTAGGATCTATTGTTTCTGCATTTATGGCAGCGGCTGTGTTGTTTGGTACTATGAGTTTCTACGGTTACTTTACTAAAAAGAATCTAGACTCAATTGGCCAATATATGTTTGTGGGGTTGATTGCAATTATTATTGCCAGCGTTATTAATATCTTTATCGGTAGTACAGTAATGCAAATGGTAATTTCAGCAATTGCAGTTATTGTATTTTTAGGCCTTACTGCCTATGACACACAAAAGATTCGTGAAATTGTATCTGTGGGCGGAGACACTGGCAAAGAAGAAGTTATGGGAGCATTGAGTCTGTATCTAGACTTTATTAACCTGTTCCTAAGTCTGCTACAGTTGTTCGGTGGTAGAAAAGATTAATCTAACAGATTATCTTGTTGTTCTAAAGAGAGCTCGGAATCTTCCAGCTCTCTTATTTTTTCTGTAATAGCATCTATAATACCTAGGTTACGCAGGATCTTAAACACTAGGTTTTCCACAGACCATTCGCCGGCACGAGCTAGGCCTGCTTTGCGCATTTTAGTAACTTTGTCTTTGACAGCACGAAGTTTATCTAAATCCTTGCTTAACATAGCGTGTTCTATTTCACGCATGATGCCGTCTTTTTTAGCTTCCACAGCAGCATCATCTACTTCCGGTTTGATTTTCTTAGGTTCAACCAGCCATTGATTTTTAGCAATGCTATACACGCCTGTGCTGTGGTGTTCTTCGTCTTCTCCCTGTACATAACATTCTACAGGAAGACCTTTAATGGTAATATCGTGTTGTTCAGCCCACAGTGCCTTTTTAGCATTGAACAGTTCTCGTTGTTCGTCTGTAGGTGTTCCCGGTACAATTAAGTGAAGATCTAGGTCTGAATACTCTGTCCAAGTATAATTGGCATTTGAGCCCGTTATAGTATAATCTATAACTTCTAAGTCTATGCCAATGAATTCTTCAAATGCCTGAGCAATATCCCTGAGTTTATCTACAACAGCAGGGTTGAGAGAATCGCCGTCCCAAATTTTAGGGTTTAGACGACGATTAACTGTGACTAACGATGATTCTTGTAATTCTCTGAGACGCATCCATTATTTAGCCCACATAAGGTGGTAATTTAACAAAGTGCGTTCATTGTAAAATTCTGCAACTAAACGACAGTACATATCTCTGCGTTCTAGCACAACTTGACATTGTTCTTCGGGTTGAGCCAACAACCACCTAGTTTGTTCTACACCTATGGTTCTATGTACTTTGGGCCAATCTATTTCTATTGTTTCGCCCTCAGAGGGCAACCACTTTAACAGCTCTACTTTATTACTCTTCATCGCCAAACTGATTACTCAAAATTTCTCTTAGTTTTGTTGATTCAACTGTGGCTCTAACCTTGCCTAGACTAGCACCTCTGGTAGGATCGTCAATTACGCCGTCTTCGTCAATTCTAGGCTGAGAAACTGTTGTTCTAGCCTTGATACTTTCAATAATGCTAGAACTACCTCTGCTAGCACCATTGTGACTTTCTTGTTCGTCCTCGGGCAGATCTGAAATCTTTAGTGTTTCTAAGTTAAACTCTAAATCTACTTTTTGTCCTACACCTGAACTAGAACGAGTCTTCATTAACTGAATTTGATAACGTCCACGCTCACGCATAGCACGGCTAGTAAAAATGCCAAATACGTTATCTGCTGTTTGAATCTTTGAAAGACCACCCGAAATATGGCTGTGATCAAATTCCACCTCCTCTACTGCACCGCGGTTCAACTGTGCCGCAGTAACTAGAATACATTGTTTTTCCATTGCTAAATTACGCAATTCTTCAGACACATACTTGTCCTTAATAAACAAGTTTTCTGCGCTAATCTTACGACTAGCCGGCATCAATAAGTCTAAGTAGTCTACTAACAATACATCAATCTTTGAACCAGTTTTGATTTCAAATTCTTTCATGTATGCACGTAAGTCGTTGGCAGTCTTACCGCTGGGCATGTATTTGATCTGTAGTTTACCTGCCTTCTTGCCAATAACTCTAACTTTCATTTCTACATTTTCAAGATCTTTAAAAATCTCTTTTGTTGAGATTCCTGTAGTCATTGCATCAATACGCATAGCTACTAAATCTTCTGAAAGTTCTAATGTTAGATACAAAACATTTAAACCTTGTAAGCACCAGTTAACACCGAGGTTCGCAAGAAATAACGATTTACCTGCACCAGAACCGCCAGCAAAAATATTAAGCTCACCACGATTCATGCCTCCAAATAGTCTTCGATCTAGTCCTGGCCAACCTGTACTAATTTGACCATTCTTATCTTTGATCCGCATTAGACGTGCTCTAGGATCTTCAAAGTAGTCTGTACCCATGTCTTTGGCAAGACCAATTTGCACTGCTTCTTTGATCAGCGTTTCAACTTGACCGTAGTCTTTCTTTTCTAATAGTTCTGCAGAACTAACAATGGCTCGCTCTAAGGCTTTGTGTCTTGTGAACGATTCAAACTCGTCCATGAGCCAATCCATGTGGCCTTCTTTGACTTCTTCTGGCTTTCTCAAATCTAATCTACAAGACGCATTGACCATTTCATAATCAGGCAATACAGAATATTGTTTGGCATATTCATTGATGAATTCAGCCGCATCTTGCAATTTGCGATCAAACAAAGAGTGGTCAAAGATACCTTGGCAACGAACAAATACTTCAGCATCGGCCAGCATTAATTCGAGATATAATTTTTGTACTTCGTATCCGTAATCTTTAATCATAATATATTATACACTAATTTCCATATGTTTTACAACACCAAAATTCCACTGCCACTCTCTTTGTTTTGTATGATACAGTACAGCACCTACACTTGAACTAGGATCTCCAGGCTGAGGCAAACTCCATCTATATTTCCACATAGGTTCAACAATCTTCTTGTTGGCCTTTGAATTCATTGCACATCCGCCCATGTATACTAAACAATCAGCGCCTGTGAGTTGTTTAGCAGTATTATGCACTGATTCTATTTGTCTTTCGAACACTGCTTGAACTGCCGCAGCTAGATCGTATTGATCTTGTTTGGTAACAATAGGATGTGGCCAATCATGAATTCCTTTGTGCATATTTTTCTGAGCACGAATAACAGGCAGCATATATTCTAGGATATCTGTGTAAAATCTGTCAGGATCTCCAAGGTCGCTCATCTGTTGTAGAACGTACTCGTCTTTAATTGGCTCTAGTCCCACTAGCTGTGTAAATGCAGAATAAAACAATCCTAAACTATGCGGATAACTTCTACTCCATAATTTCTTTAATTCTCCGTGACGACCTTCCCAGATGGTAGCACATTCAAATTCTCCAATTGCATCTAGTACAATAACAGCACAATGATTAAATGGACTAGTATAGTAACCGGCAGCGGCATGGCTAGCATGATGCGGAGTGTATCTTACATTTGCATAAGGTACTCTTATCTTTTTAATATAAGAAGAAGGCAAATCGTCAAAGTCTAAAACTCTATGCCATTGACCTGCTTTTAATTGTCTTGCTTTTTTGACCCACGGACGTTCATACCAAAATATACTTGACGGGCCACCGTAATTAAAAGCACTATGTATTATTTTTGGATCTAATTGATCCGACGAACATTGTTCGAACATAGACAGTCTACCGTTGGCAAATACTGCCAAACTACTGCCGTGATTCAGTGCGTTGATTCCCCAAATAGTCATTTGTATATAAATGGATCACGCTTTTTTAATTCTTCTAAACGCTTTTTCCACGCCTTTTTCTCTTTGTATTTTGTATAGGGATACAAAATAAAATTTAAAATTGATTTAAACATTCTGAAGTTCTAACTCTGTTAAGAGTCTCCTTTTTTCAATTTCTATTTTTGCAGGATTTGTAGTTGCTGTCATTATGGCATCTACAACAACAAATAGTTTGCCGTATTTTTTTACAGCATCTGCACAATCTTTCACACCGGTATCCCATGTAGGAAATGCCACGTGCCAACCTAATTCTCTTGCCTGGTCTATTAGTACTGTTCCTGCTTTGTCTTGGTCAGGAATCACTATTACTTGTTTGCCTATACTGTTAATTATCCTAGCTTGTAATTCGGATACTTCGTTAGTGAGAAGAGCAACACCGCCTATAGACAACGCATCAAACGGCCCTTCGCAGACAAACACATATTTTTGTTCAGCAATTTGGTTATCTACATTAAACACAAAAAACGGATGCTGGTCCGAAATATATTTAGGCTTTCCTTCTGTGACTTTTCTAGCAGTGCTGCCAACAATCTTTCCTTCCCATCTAAAGGGAATAATAACTCTGTCAATGTATCCCGGTACGGGAGTCCAATAGAAATCGTAATCAAAAGGATTTTCATATCCTCGTTTTATTAGATATTGCAACACATTTTTATAGTCGTTGCCTATTCGTTCTTCTAATTCGCCCTCGATTAGATTACCCCATTCCGATAAAGGCATTGCACCTTCGGGTAGTTCTTTTTCTGTAAATGTTACTTTAGGCTCGTATACTTCGGGTTGATATTCTGCACTTTCAGTCTTTAGTGCTTCAAAAATTAACTCTTTGATGTTGTCATCAGATGCACCTAACCAACGACATAGATTTTTAAATTTTTCTGTTAAAGGCCTGCCAGGTTGCCAACTAGCTGTGTATTTGCAGTTGAAGCAGTTATACACAACTCCGTCGCTGAATGTTACGCCTGCACGTTTTCTTGTGTCTGCTTTATGACCCCTATGATGGCAACAGGGCGCATTAAAACTCATCCAGCCGCTGGGGCTAGATTTTGTTTTAGGAGGCAATAGAGTTCTAAACTTATCTAAGACAAGGGTCATGTATACAGTATACTATCTATATAATATACTGTCAACGGTTCCGTAGTTAGTTATGGCTGTATTTGGAAGATGTTTTACCCTGAACCAATGATACTTTCCTGTAATATTTTGATATAGGACATTGTCTTGGCTGGCGGTAATAGTTTCTAGATCTGTCCAAACTTGAGGATTGCCGCCTTCACTGAGACTGCCTTGAATAACGATATCTCCGCTGTAACCAGTCATGTTAAATTGAAAAGTGTGCAAACTTTGTGGGCTGTTAATTTCTGGTTTAGCATCAATTATACTGCTAATAAAGAATTTTCTTTCGCCCGGATTAAATGGTTCGTAGTTTTTAAAAGAAATAATCTTAACACTATCTACAGGCTCGCCTTGTATGTTGTTGCCAATTTCAATAACTGAATGTGCTCCGTATTGGCTATCGATGTACATTGGATCTCTTTGAGTTACAGAATAATTTCCGTCTCCTAGAGTCTGTCTAAGTTCTCTAACAATGGTGTAATGGTAAAGTCCTGATTCAATACTAGATAGTTCTGTTTCTGTTAGAATAACATACATTCTACCTCTGCTTGGACTGCTATCGTCTACATCAGCACAATCTTTACTAACCAACAATTTTTGAGTTTCTGGATTAATTAGATTAAAGACAAAATGGTATCCGGTAATGCTAACAGCTTTTTCGTCTGAATTTTTAACCTGTAAATCAATCCTGTTATCTACACCTCTGTAAATTTTAACGTTTCTATTATACACTCTACGATACCTCTCTTGAAGCCAATCAGAATGCAAATTTGTAAATACATCGACTTTGTTTGGATATAAATAAACTGAAATTGCTTGCATACATTATGGACCTTTAGCAATATTTATCTATGAGAATAACAGAAAACTTACAACAAAATTTCCCATTTATAAGTGTATTAACTCACGTAGATCAAGAATACGTGGGAATTATTATTAATCAAGATGCTCAAGTAACCAGCATGTATGACTACACATTAATTAAGGGCGACGAAGAAAAAGCTAAATTCCTAGAATTAGGAGAAGTTTGGTGGTGGGAAAGTAACCGTCAGATTCCCATTAATATTTTTCTTCTGAGAGAAATAGCTGATTTTAGGTATGCTATTAGGAACTTCAGTACCAAAGACGTAAAAGTATTATTTGGTCCTTGTACTAGTTTAAACGATATTATTGTAAAAAGAATAAAGCGTAAGTCGATTACGCTAGTTAGAAAAACTACTTAATTCCAATAATCATAGATCTGTAAAATCCATAATCGTCGTACTGAAATCTTTTAGTTCCTTCATACAAACATTCTTGTAGCTGATATCTTTCTAACATTTCTTTACTAGAATTAAACTTGTTAGGATGATCATCGTGATCCATATTACTACTTTGTAAACATACCACAGTGTTACTAGGAATGTTATCCCACCAATCATCAGCAGTCATGTGTTCCACAGAACTGTTAATTACAACATCTGGTTTGGGATTGTACTCTAGCTGATTAATGTCGCAGGTGTGAGCTTTGAACTCCCAGGCTTTCCAAACCCAAAGATTGTTAACAGCATCGGCTATAGATTCACAACTTGGATCAATGTCAAAAGATCTAACTTCTTGTACGGATATTTTATTTCTTGTTCTAATTAAGAAATTAGTAATACCATACCACCCGGCTAATATCCAGATCCTATGACCGTCTTCTTTGATACAATGTTCGTTCAGGGTTTCTTCTAATCTTTGAACAAGCCAAAGTTTAGATTGAATTTGAGCAGAACTAAATGCATCAAAGTTCATTAAGAAAATCCATAACTAATTTGTTCACAGATTAAATTCATCTGTACAACAATAGCCATAGCATATGCAGTAGCATGGCTCTTCTTAAAATAGTATTCACCAGTCTCTGGAGGAATCCACACTTCCTTCATAATCGTCGTCCAGTTCTCCCCAATCAGGTATCTCTTGGCGGGGCGGATCATTGCTAGGACGGCAGATAATTGTTCCACGGAAGTCGGTTGGGTCTTCCGGATTATATCTCCATGCCCGTTCAAATGAAATAACAGATTTACAAAGTCGTCCTGTAGTAGTAGATCCCATAGCGGCTCCTGATTCATTAAATGAATAAGATGTTCTTCATTTCGAACACCTTTATAAATTCCAACATTAAGAAAATCTATTTTAAAAAATCCCTGTTCTTCTGCTTGTTCATATGGTACAGAACATAAATTTTTAACAGGGTCTACAGGAACTTCGTGCATGTAAATTCCTGTATTATGTTTGACCATTTTGTCTCCGTCGACTCGGCTGGCTACTGTATGCTTAAACAACATCAGTGCGTCATCTCTGTTAACAAAATCAATGTCTATATCTGGCATTACTGTAACCTTGTGCTTTCAAACAATAACAATGGCAGTGTATCTGCTAAAAATTGTGCGTATTCTTCAGCATCTTCATCGTCATTAAAACCTGAAAATTGTACCATTACTGTATTATCTTCAGATAGTCTTACTTCTATGTCTATATCGTCTCTAGAAATAAATTCTTCATTGTCTTTTAATTCTTCAACTTCTGGCTCTGGTACTGGTCTTTTTGGCATTATAGTATCTTAGCCTCCTTAATTACATCTTTGATTAATTCAACATCAGCAGGCAATGATTTAAATTTTCTTGACCAGAAACTAGGATCAATTACTGGGCCAATAATATCTAACTGCTCGTCATTCATACGCTTTAACATGTCTCTACCCGACTTGGTATTTAACACAAGCCAGGGGCTGATTAGTCCTTCTTTAATATCGTGAGTGGCCCTATTAAGATTGACATAGGCAAAATAGTGTTCCCAAGGAGCATCATTTTTATCCGCCCAGTCCATCATAGTTTTAATGCTACGTTGTATAGCACCATCGGCGGGTTCTATTTTTATTAGCTCACTGACATATGCATCATACAACTCGTCTCTGCACCAGTGATCTAATTTAACTCCGCTTTTAATTACATAATCTATAAATCTTTCAGGATATATTGGTGCGGTGTTAACAACAAAGCTACCAAATTTTACAAAGGCAGTATAGTAAGGACTTGAAGCAAAATCATCA
>JACCEA010219987.1_pt1 | contig 20357 bp, 8 predicted proteins | sample 7449851 | NCBI WGS metagenome assembly JACCEA01 (sample SAMN15323453, study PRJNA562643) | freshwater metagenome | isolation source: river surface water | place: USA:Blue River Watershed | collected 2017-08-18
AGAGAGCATTTGAAGATTTAGTAGAACTCTTTTATGGATCAGAACAGGCGCAATTGCGCGCATTATCAACACCAAAACCGATTACGATGCCGATTGGTGTAGGCGCAACAGTTGAGCTTTCAGAAGCATTTGGCACTATAAAAATGGATCAAGGAAGTTCAATTCGTAACTTTGGTATTCATGAAACAATTCCACTTAATATTATTGTTGATAAAGATTGTTTGATTGAGCAAGGAAATCAAGCCGCGACGCTTAAAGCAGGTGATGCATTATACATTTTAGGGCGTAACAATATTTTACGTATTACTGATGAATTTCAGATGATTGGAAATATATATCTTGATGAAGGTGCTGAATTAATTATTGAATGTGAAACAAAAAATAATAGTAAAAAGCCATTAATTCTTTGGGGGAATCTGAGTAATCCTGCAAATTTAGTTATGCCAGTGGGATCACGAATTATTGTTCGTGGAACGGGAGATGTTCTGTTTGCGCCTGAATCAAGTATCACTTCAATGAGTGGTAATGATGAAACCGTGGCAGAATTCTTTTTACATGATCGCATTAGTATGGGGATGATTGATGCAGGGACATTTTCAGTATCGGGCAATATTGCCTGGGTATTAAATAATTATGCTGAAATTTTTGTTGGAACGAATCAACAATTCTTTTTTGGCACTTCTGAATTTAAACGAAAAAAACATAGTTTTTCATTATTAGTTGATAATAATTCACGCATTCGTCTTGATGGTTCACGATTACAAAGAAGCTTTAACAATGCTGGACAACTTTCGATTGCTGGATATAATGCATCAATTATATTTGATCGAGGTTCTGAGTTATACATAGGCCCACAAGGATTGTTTGAACTTAATTCTTTTAATGATAAAAAAGTATTAAGTAATTTGACAAAGTTTTATTTTGGAGTGCATACATCGTTGCATTTAGATAAAGATGCAACATTTATTCTCGGGCCAAATAATTATAATTTTTATAGTACACAAAACAGTATTGATTGGGACCTTGTGCAGGCTGATGTACACGCTGCAGGGATTTTGAAATTAGCTGCAACTAATATCTATGGAGTCCCTCAAAATATTGATGTCATGATGAATGCTTCAGCTGAAGAGATTATAAGAACCTATATTAATCGAGCATCAAATCTCATTAAAGCATTTTATTTTTTACAGAGTGATGGCAAATATTATGTCAGAACACGCGATGGTGTTTTGGTTCATTTGACCGTTGATGAAGATGATTTGAGCGAAGATTTAAATGGCATAATAACTGGTTTTGATAAAGGAATTATATTTAAAATAGATCCTCAAGGAAATATATTAAAATAAAAAGGATGGACGATGAATTATATCAAAATGCAAAAAATTGTTTTATTGATTTGCTCATTTTTCTCGATTCAACGTGCATACGCTCTTGAAGAAAAGAAAAATACTTTTGTCAGTTGGATGACTTCATTATTTCAGCAAGATGCGAATACAATAAAAGCAAAAAAAACATATAAAAAAGAGGAATTCAGGAAAAAAGCTTTTCATCCACTTGATCAAAAACAGAAGCCAGAAAAGATACATCAAAAAAAAGAATCCAAAAAGATAGCGCCTAAAAAATTGGAAGTAGTATCTTCAGCTTCAGCACCTGCTGTTGTAAAAAAAGAATCTCAAAAACAATGGCCCGCTTTACATGAATCGATTCAAGAGACGGGATATTATCAAGTTAATGGAAATGAAAAATTGAAAGATGTTCAAAAAGAGCTCTGGTATTCACAAGCGGCATGGCCTTTTGAAGCACGTAATTTTTTGAAAAATGATTATTTTGAAGTTGATTTTTCTGCGTCATTTGCTGATAAAGCTTTTTTTGGGACCGATCGCACGACGTTAACTCCGTATATTTTTGGAAAAAAAACAGTTGAGATTCAGGATTTTTTATTGATCAGTCGATTGTTGATTAATAAGCAAGTTATTGATCCCACTTTAGTGAGCATTGCTCAAGCATATAAATTGTATGGTAAACAAGAGATTGAGTGTCAGCCATCTTTTAATAGTCAAACAATTACTATTAACTATGCACGGCATTGGCTTGATGGGCAATTATCAACGGGCATTCAGATTCCGATTGTTCGTAAATCACATCATTTAAAATTTTCAGTTCCTCGTAATGATCAATTGGAAGCTGCTTTTTTTGCATTAGATGAAAATGATGCACGGACAGCATTTTTGAAAGAAAATTATGCCGGTGTTGAAATGTTTGTTACTAATATTTTAAAGCAAAAAGATATTGCCGTTCGTGATCATAATGATGTTATCGGTTATGGCGATGTTACCTTGTTTTTAAATGCACATTATGATTTTGCATATTGCCAAGAATCAAATTTGGGATTAAAGCTGATGCTTCCTCTTGCTAAAACAAGAAAGCTTAATACGATCTGGGCGCCAGATTTGGGTAATGGTGGCTTTGCAGCATTGACCGGTTTTTGTGCATTTCAATGGCATGGCAAACATGCTTTATTAAATCCTCATATTCATAGTGAGCTGACTTATTATATGATGGGGAGCATTGATCGACGCGTGCCACGCATTAAAGATTATCAAAAAGTAAGCCCTGGTCCTATTGATGCTCCTCGATATAATAGTGCTTCAGCAACGGCAAATAAAGGACCTATGGATACTTACATTTTATATGGTCGTCATGCTGAGTTTGATGGAACAAAAGCTTTTACCGAATCTGACAGCATTGTCAAAGAACTTGCTGACAAAACAACGCGTGTTTACATGCGTCCTGGTGTTGAATGGCGCACACGCGTTGGCAACCTTTTTAATAACATCATTGTTAAAAATCTTTCCTGTAATATTTTTTATGATGTGATGATTAAAGCTTCTGACAGCATCGGGTTTTATGCAGCAGCTGATAGTTGGGATCGTGATCTGTTGACGCAAAACACGAATCAACATGCACATCGCATTGGCAGCACGATTCATTATCAATTTGATGATATGTACCGATTAAATGCTGGATTTGAACATTTGTTTGCAGGAAAAAATATTATGCAAACGACTGATTTTTTTATCAGTTTTAATGTTGAATTTTAAAAAAATATTTTTAGCTGGTTACAGTAGGCACATGCACAATAATACTTAAAACAGTTGAATCTAAAAAAAAATATGATCCAAAGATAAAAAATGATATCTTAATGTTGGTACGTTATTTTTTATTATTTAAAAAAATGTGTAAAGCTTATGAAAAAAAATTGGATCATTGTTACGGGCGCAAGAGAACATAATCTTCGATCAGTTAATGTGCAAATCCCCAAAGAACAATTTGTAGTTATCACGGGGCCTTCAGGATCAGGAAAAAGTTCCTTAGCGCTTGATACTCTTTTTGCTGAAGGGCAACGACGCTACATTGAATCACTTTCATCTTATGCACGACAATTTTTAGGAATTGCAAAGAAACCAGATGTTGAAAAAATAGAAGGGCTTTGTCCTGCTATTGCGATTGAACAAAAAACGGTTGGGTTTAATCCACGATCAACGGTTGGGACAATTACAGAAATTTATGATTATTTACGAGTTTTTTTTGCTCGTGTGGGCATTCCTCATTGTCCTCATTGTAAAACGCCTATTAAAGAAGCATCGCCTGAAAGTATCACCAAATCATTATTTGAGAGTTTTAAAGGAACAACAATTTCCGTTGCAGCACCTGTTGCAGTGCAACGAAAAGGTGAATTTAGAAAAGAAATATATGAATGGTTTATGAGTGGACTTCATCGATTTATTATTGATGATCGAAAATATGTTTTTAAAAATGAAAAAGAGATTGAAGTATTAAAATTACATAAACATACCAAACATACGATTTTTGCATTGATCGATAGTATCGCTATTTCTCAAGAAGAAGAGCAACGACTGGGCGAGGGCATTGAGCGTGCATTTGCGTTAACCAATGGTATGTGTGCAATAATTGACCAAAATCAACAGACGCATATGTATTCCTCTTTGCGAATCTGTTTGGTCTGTACACGTTCATGTCCTGAACTTGAGCCACGTCTTTTTTCATTTAATTCCCCGCTTGGCGCTTGTCATGAGTGTCATGGCTTGGGTGTTAATTTTGGACAAAGTTTTTATACGATGTTGGATGATGATCAAGAGGAACAAAAAAAACTGTATAATAATCTTTGTTCAGCTTGTCAGGGAGCTCGTTTGACGCCTGAGGCGCTTGCGGTCATGATCAATCAAAAAAATATTCATGAAGTCTGTTCTTTATCGATTACACATCTTGTTGATTTTTTAACAGCGCTTTCTTTTGATTCAGATCAAGAATTAATTGCGGCACCGCTTAAAACAGAAATTTTAAAACGACTCGGTTTTTTGATTAATGTGGGGCTTTCTTATTTAACGCTTTCGCGCAGTGCTCGAACATTATCAGGTGGCGAGGGGCAACGAATTCGACTTGCAACACAGATTGGATCAGCATTGTCAGGAGTTATTTATATTCTTGATGAACCAAGCATTGGCCTGCATCAACGTGATAATGATCGTTTAATTAGTACGCTTAAAATGTTGCGTGATCAAGGGAATACCGTGCTTGTTGTTGAGCACGACATGGACACCATTGCAGCAGCCGATTATGTTATTGACATGGGACCCGCTGCTGGAATTTTAGGCGGTGAAGTGACCGCGTTTGGAACTCCGCAGGATTTAATGAAAAATAAAAATTCATTAACGGGGGCATTTCTTTCAGGAAAAAGAAAAATTATGGTTCCAGAAAAGCGACGAGAATCAAGTAAAAAATTACGAATCATTGGTGCTGAAACAAACAATTTAAAAAAAATGACCGTTGATATTCCACTTGGTATTTTTGTGGCGGTTTCAGGAGTCTCTGGTTCGGGAAAAAGTTCATTGATTGTGCAAACATTGGCGCCAGCATTAAAACAGTATTTTTATAATGGTTATTTTGGAACACGGACCTTTGAAGATCTTGAAGGGCTTGAAAATATTGCAAATATGGTGATGGTTGATCAGAGTCCGATTGGTCGAACCCCGCGATCAAATCCGGCGACATATTTGGGCATTTTTGATGATATTCGTGCTTTGTATGCAAGTCTGCCTGAAAGTAAAGCGCGTGGCTATCAGATTGGACGTTTTAGTTTTAATGTGGCACAAGGACGTTGTTTTGAGTGCAATGGTGAAGGAATTATTAAAATTGCTATGCACTTTTTAGAAGATGTGATCATGATGTGTAAAGCATGTCAAGGAGCACGTTATAATAAGAATACGCTTGAAATTTTGTTTAAAGGAAAAAACATTGCTCAAATTTTAGACCTTTCAGTTTATGAAGCTTTGGAATTGTTTGAAACGTTTACACCGATAAAAAAACGACTTGCATTATTGTGCGATGTCGGGCTTGATTATATTAAATTAGGACAGCCTTCAACAACTTTGTCAGGCGGTGAAGCGCAGCGCATTAAATTGGTCAATGAGCTGGCAAAGCGGGGTAAAAATACTTTTTATATTTTAGATGAGCCAACAACAGGACTTCATAGTAATGATGTTGAAAAATTACTGCTTGTTTTGAATAAGTTGGTTGACAATGGAAACTCGGTGCTTGTCATCGAACATAATCTTGATATACTTAAGTCAGTTGATTATCTGATTGATATTGGACCAGATGGGGGTGATCAAGGTGGTTTAGTTGTTGCGCAGGGGACGCCGGAACAAGTTGCAAAATCAACAAAAAGTATCACCGCGCAGTATCTAAAAAAATACTTGTAAATTCTTGTTATAAAATTATGTGTGGTATGGGTATGAAAAAATATTTTTTATTTTTATTGTTTTCTTTCTTAGTTGTTGATCTTTGTTTAGGTTCTGCATATTCAAGAAAAGGAAGATCAAGGCCGAATCATCGAGGATTTACAGATTATCCAGATTTTCGTCCTTCAAAATTTTCATCAATGTTTGATGATGAAGATGGTTATGATGAAGATGAGGTTCATTTAATTAAATTAAAAGCTAATGCAAGTAAGGAACTTGCAAGTTTGTTAGACAAAGTAGATAAAAAAGAAACTCGTGATACACGTATTGACCGGTTAACAGAAGAAATAAAAATACTTGATGCTCAAATAACAGAAAAGCAGAATCAATCAAAGACATACAGTGATGCATTAAGACAGGGAATTAGTCGTGGATTAACAGGACGTAAATGTTCTTCAAGTCAAGATTTGCCTCTGGTTCTGACTCAAGCAATGGCAGAGCGTTTTTTCAGCCCAATTAATGATGTGGTAACAGAAAAAAGCACTACATTTTGGCAATATTTTTTTGATGGACTTGAAAATAAAGTCAGTGCAACAATGCAATTTTTTGGTTTTAAGCCGACAGTTTCTGACTTTGATGTGAGTCGTTGGCAGAAAAAATGTGCCGAAATTGCAGATAATTATAAAGAGCTGCGCAAGGGAATTGAGACTTCAGAAAGTCGTTCAACGAGTATGCAATTGAGAAGTCTTTTGATTGATGTTGAAGGTGAACAAGAAAAAGACATGACACAGAATGTTACTGATGTTCTTTGGCTTAAAAAAAGAAAAGGTGATCTGATATTTTTCAAAGCATTACTTGAAACAGCAAAGCTTCGTCTTGATGAAGTTGGCTATGAAGAACGTGAACTTGAGACTGCACTTTTTATTTTGATTGCAGAATTAGAAGGTATTATTGAGCAACTTGAGGGGATTTCGTGTTTGCAAGATATTATTGATCCAATCAGAACTCATTTAATGAACAGTTATTTTTTATCATTAGATTCTGCTTTGAGTGATCTTGAATCATTGATTGCACCTGATAAATATGAAAGAAAAGATACCAAGCGTAAAAAGCAGGGCGGATATTCATCAGGATATAATTACGGCTATGATGATTAATTATAAGCGCTTAGTTGTCTTTTTTGCTCTGATCTGCATGACTCAATTGATTGCTTCTGTTGAATCAAAAAAGAGAGAATTAAAAATAAAAAATTTTTCTACAGAGCGCGTTGAGGCTCTTGTTGAACATTATAAAAAGTATGTAAAACGTGAACGTATAAAAGATGTGCTCAGTGGAACTTCTAAAATTAGTGCTTTGTGCTTAGCTGTTTATGGTATCTATTACTTTATAACGCCTATTGAGACAGATGCTTGTTTAAAAACAAATGATATGCGTCGTATTTATAATGATGTAATTATTGGGACTATTGTTGCACTTTTTTTAACTGGTGTTAACAATTCGATTGCTAATATTGCAAATGCTTGGGATTCTTTAATTGTTAAAAAATCAAGTTCTAATATGCTTTGTCGTTTTTTATATGAAGTACGTCGATATAAATTATTGATTGCCTCGATCAAAGAAGAAAATTCATTTATTTCAGAATATGCGATTATTATAGCATATAATCGTATTATTATTGCGCTCGAGCATTTAATTGCATGGAGTAGAGCTCAAAAAATTGATGCACGTAAAAAAATAATTTTTGATTCAATACATATTTTTAATGATGTTCTTGAAGAGTATAAACCATTTTTGATTGATGCACAAAATTCGAGATGGTCTCACGATGTATGCAAAAAATTAGCCAATACTACCCACGCTTTCTTACAGCCATGGCTTGATTTATTAACCCCTGAAATTCATTATGAATAAAAAAATATACAGTTTTTTATATTTCTTTTTTATGTCAATTCCTTTAAAAAGTTGTGATTGGTGCAAGCCAATGTTTGGGCGTGGAAATTCTGACATCAATTTTTTTATGGATCAATATTTATTATATTTGAAACCTTCTACCAAAGAATTGCTCGCATTGTATCAATCGCTTTGTCCTCAGGGATTTGTTTCCGCCCTTAAAAAACAGATTGAACTTTTAGGTCGTCATCCAGATCAATATTTTCATACATCAGGACAAGGTTCTGGAGGAAGTCAATTATTATCAGCAGTAAAAATATTTGATCGATTGATTAATTTTGTACATGGCTTTGTTGTTGATGGAAAAACAAAAAAAATTATGCCGTATTCGTATAAAGATAGAAAAAAAGAACATCTTTTTTTGGTTCAGTATATTCAACGATATTCTAAAAAAGATCAATATGGATGCACGGTTATTGATGATCTGCATGCATATGCACTTTCGTATGCAGGAACGCTTTTTAATAGTCTTTTATTAAAGAATACGGGACTTGGATTGACAGAAAAAGAGATGCGGCCGCTTATGTTTTTATTTAATACTATTGAATTTTTAGTGGGACAATTGCGTAATACACCGTATCAAGTGCATGCTGAAAAAAGTTTGCAGCAATGGACACGGCTTTATAAAACGATTGAAAAAGAATGGAAAGATATTCATGCACAGAAAAAACAGCAGCGCGCATAAATTTCTTTGGAGGAGTTTATTCTTTCTTTTTCCAGGATTGTTGCAAGCAAAAATTGATTTTATAAAAAGTTTTGTTAATTTTTATGAGGTGAGCAATGAGGGGCGTTTTACTCATGAATACCATCCTTTTCTTCTTAAAAAAACAGCAAAAAGTTTTGATGCATTAGAAAAAGAGTTAATAAAAAATGATTTTAATCCTGCGCGTCGCATGATTATCATGGGGTACGAAAAAGCAGCTGCGCCGAGTTATTTTTTTAATCCATTTATTGTTAAGGGCGAAACGATTAATGATGAGACCTTACAAAAAACGCTTTTTGGCATAACGCAAGAGTGTCATAATTTATTCGGTTTTATGACCGGTTTTTTATTGAGAAATATGCCACAGCTGCCACATTTGTACACCAAACATATTGGGGCAAAAAATATTATTCTGTTTCATGATCATGCATATCGATTTCAGCAGGATTTTTTTGGTGATCTTCATTATTATATAAAAGAAAAAGAGCAAGCGCTTCACAAAGCGGCGCATCAAGAAAGTCATGTTGATTTGTTGAATCAGTGTATTCAGTTTTGGAATCAATTATATTATCAAAATATTAATAATAAAGATCAGCATGTTGCAGGAACGCAAGACATTTTATTTACTATTGAACATGCACGTTCAATTAAAGATTCAGAGATTCCGCTTAAAGAATTTTTTGTTGGTGCTGATATTACGTATCCAATCAATCAAACAACGTTGCGAAGCAAAAAAGCAACAATCAATGCTCAGGAATTTGTGAAAACATTTGTTAATCGATTGAAACCGATTGAGGGTCAAAATACTTTATATGTTTTTAGAAGTTTTGTTGATGGTGTCGGTAAAAGTACGATGCTTGGAAATATTAAAAATTGGATGAAATATAGAAGTGGTATTGAAAAATATGAAGCGATTGACAATGCTTCGTCACAGTTTGCTGAAATATTTCAATTTGATGAACAGGTATTTATTGCCGATTTACCAGCGCAGTTGAGTCATTTTACGTATAAACCAGATGGACTTGTTTTTGTTAATCTTAAACATTTACCTGTTATTTCTGTTTCAGAAGAAGAAATCATTCAGTTTTATACAAAAAATGAAAAAGAAATTATTAAAAAATTTTATAGCATTATCGATGAGCTTCGTTTAAAAAAAGGAGCAGCGTTGTTGCCAGATCAGACTGACAATCCTCAGATGATTTATTGTAAAAATATATCTTTACTTGAAATGCAAAAATATGAACAGATTCCTTTTGAATATAAAAGTAATTGGTATCTTTTAGATCCTAAAAAACAAGAAATTCGAATCTGTGTACCGCTCGCACAAGCACCTTCAGAGGGTCTTAAAAATACAGCTCCTGAACAGATGCTCTTTATTACAGGAGTTCGATTTCCTGATTCTTATCAACAATTTCTTGATCGATTTGTAGAACAGTGCAAAGAGGTTCATGCGCAGCAGATAGTTTTTGTTGATTTTTTAAGTATGTATGCACGCTCTTCGCGTGAAGTTATTCGTATTAATTATCTGATTCAACAGATTAAATCACTTTTTAATGATGCAGATTATCAAAAAAGTTTATATGCTGGTTTTGCATCAAATGCAACGTTGTTACATCAATTAAATCAACAAGATCAATATAAAAAAACAGTAGATTATATTTTATATGAGTCATTAACACGTGCTACATTATTTGATCTGATTAAAAAAGAAAAATATCAAGCCAAAAAGCCAATTTCTTTGATTGTGTTATTGGATGAAATTCGTAAAAAAATTGGATTATATACTATTCAATCATTACAAATCATTGAAGATTTAGTTCATAAAAAACTTTCAGTGACCCATCAATTATTGCAAGAGCAGTATAAAAATAATAAAGAATTTGTTCATCTTTTATCAGCTGATTTAACGCAGTTGCCCCTTCTTTCACGGGCTATTGAAAAACAGATGAAAAAAATAATTTTGTCTCATAAAAATCCATGGAAACAGTTACCCAAAGAAGTTCAAGAAAAAGAATTAGTTGCAGTCGGTCCTTGTGATCGTTTAGTACTCATGGATAATGATCAAAAAATGCGTGCATTGTTTGTTTTTGATCCTCAAAATCAAGAGCTTTCGCTTCGTGCAGAGCTCTTTTCGTTATTGAAAAAGTGGTGGATTCCAAGCCTTATTTCTGCTTTTTCAGTTGAGCATGATGAACAAGGATTTGTAAAAACAAAAACATTAAAATATCCGCTTGCTCCCCTTGTTATTAAACGTGGTCAGAATCGACTTTGGTATGTTTTACAAAAGCAGATGCATGTAGATGAAAAATATGTTGCGCCTTCGCATTTTAATGGAGCTCTTTTAAATGATCATGGTAAAATTGAGTATCGAATATATGATAATTCACCTTATATTTATGCATGGACCACAACAGATCTTGTTTCTGGTATCTATAATTTTGGATATTCATCTGCAGGTAATTTATATGTGCAAAAAAATCCGTTTTTTTTGAATGTTGCTTTTACTGAGCTGGTTAAACCAAAAGTAAATCAACTTGATCCGTCAAAAACTATTCCGTTAAATATGTTGTATGAATGTTTTGAACGACAAAAAAACTATTCATTTTTTAGTTATTGTGAGCGTGAGATTGAAAAAAAATCAAAAAATACTCGTGTAAAAGATAAAAAATCAGTTAATAAGCCTGAATCAAAGGAAACTTCTCAAGAAACAAAAGTACGATCTTGTCATCCAGCATTATTTACATGGATGAAGCATGTTTGTTATCTACTTGCTCAAACTATGCGGCTTGTCCCGCATCCTCAATCTCCGTTTGCTTTGCATCAAAAAAGTATTGATGATTTTTATACAGCGTTACTGTTAAGTCAAAAAATCATGATGCCACAATATGGGCATATTTTTTGTAGAGAGCAATTATGGAAAAAAGAAGAGCTTACATATGCTCAAATACAATTGAAGGGAAAATAATTTTAGCCTATTTTACAGGTTATTTCCATGCCTTTTTCTTCAAATAATTTCCAGCTTTGCGGATTCCAGTTAATTTTTTGTTTAAGAATAACACGAATTTGTTTTTGTTGTTCTTCAATTAAAAGAGCACAGGGGAGATTGCCAGGAATAAAGTGTTCTTTTAAAAGTTGCATAGAAGTTGCTTGATTTTCGAGTGGAAGCCGAATAGTAATATTGAGTATATTTGTGCCTGCTTGTAAAATAGTATCGACAGGAATTAATTGATTTACTTTAATTTTACATTTTTGGTCACTTGCTGCATCAAGTAAGCCTTTAATTAAAAAAATTGTTTGAGAGTTTAAAAGTACTTGTACTTTTTGGTAAACTTTAGGAAAAATAATTAATTCACCTGATTCATGGAGATCTTCAATTGCGGCAAATGCCATTTTATCACCTTTTTTAGTGGTGATTTCGCGAACAGATGAAATCATACCAATAATCATTATTTCAGTATCTTGTGAGAGCGCTTGGGCACGTTCATGCGAAAGGGGAGGAATTTCAAGCCATCTACTCAGAGAAGCATAGGTTTCAAGTGGATGAGCACTTAAATAGAATCCAGCAACTTCTTTTTCTTTTTCAAGTTTTTCCATCGTTGGCCATTCATCGCGTGGTTGAAATTCATATATGTGTGAACCTCCTTCTTCAAGTGCTGCAATAGAACCAAAAAGACCCATTTGTCCTGTTCGAGCAGCTTCTTTGTCATCAGTTGCTTGTCCCATAATTTGTTCAAGTTCAGTCATTTTTTGTGCACGATTTCCTGGAAGAAGGTCAAATGCTCCTGCCATAATGAGGCTTTCAATGACGCGTTTATTGACGGTTCGCAAGTCAACACGAAAACAGAAATCATACAGGTCCTTGAAAGGTTTTTTTGCACGTTCGAGCATAACATTTTCAAGTGCTGCATGTCCTACATTTTTAATTCCTTCAAGACCAAAAAGAATAGAGTTTTCATGCGCGGTAAACATGACATCGGATTTATTGATATCGGGGAGAAGGAGTTTTATGTGTGCTTGCTTTGCATCACTTAAATAATAGGTGAGCTGATCAGGATTTCCGGTTTCAAAGGATAAAAGTCCTGCCATAAATTCTGCCGAATAGTTTGCTTTCAAATAAGCAGTTTGATACGCGATAAGTGCATAGGCTGCTGAGTGTGATTTATTAAATCCATAGCCTGCAAAATAAGCCATCAAATCAAAAAGTTCGCCTGCTTTTTTTTCATTAAAATTTTGTTTAATCGCTCCATCAACAAAAAGTGATTTTTGTTCTTGCATTACTTCAGCTTTCTTTTTGCCCATTGCTCGGCGTAAAATATCAGCGCCACCAAGTGAGTATCCTGCAATGACTGAGGCAATTTTCATAACTTGTTCTTGATAAACAATAACGCCATAGGTTTCACTTAAAATAGGTTCAAGTTGTGGAAACATGTAGGTTGTTTTTTTGCGTCCATGACGACGTTCGATGTAATCATCAACCATGCCAGAGCCAAGAGGACCTGGTCGATATAATGCATTGACAGCTATCAAATCTTCAAATTTATTAGGCTGTAATTTTCGAAGTACATCTTGAATTCCGTCAGATTCAAACTGAAAGACGCCACCGGTATGTCCTTGGCAGAGTAATTCAAATGTTTTTGCGTCATCAAGAGGGATAGTATTAAGATCAATCGTAACATCACGATGTTTTTTGAGCGACCTGACAACTGAATCGACAATGGATAAATTTTTAAGTCCTAAAAAATCCATTTTTAAATAGCCAAGACTTTCAAGTTCGGTCATGGCGTATTGTGTGACCAGCTCATTGGTTTTTGCTGGAATATAGAGCGGCAAAACAGATGCAAGTGGTTCAGGCGAAATAACGACACCAGCCGCATGTTTTGATGCATGGCGTGTTAGCCCTTCAAGTCGTTTGGCGATCTGGATTAAATGATGAACTTTAGGATTTTGATCAATCATTTCTTTGAGGCGCGGCTCTTGTTCGATTGCTTCATCAAGACTGATTTTCAATTGATCGGGGATTAAATCGGTTAAAGCATTAGCATCTTGAAAAGGAAATCCTAAAACACGGGCAACATCCTTAATGACTCCTTTGGCCATCATAGTTCCAAACGTGATAATTTGGCAGACACATTCTGAGCCATATTTTTCACGCACATAATTGATGACGCGTTCTCGCCCATTGATACAAAAGTCAATATCAATATCAGGCATGCTAACACGTTCTGGATTTAAAAAACGTTCAAATAAAAGATTATATTTGATTGGATCAATGTTGGTAATTTCAAGCGCCCATGCAACGAGTGAGCCTGCGGCTGATCCTCGTCCAGGGCCGACGGGAATTCCATTTCTTTTTGCCCACATAATAAAATCTGAAACGACTAGAAAATATCCGACGTATCCCATCTTAATGATAAGATCAATTTCAAGTGCAAGCCGTGCATCATACTGTTCATGAGCATCAGTCGGGATTAAATTATTATTTTTGAGAATCTCAAGTCCTTGCCAGCAGAGTTTGGAAAAAAAACTATCTTGTGTTTCTGCTTCAGGGATTTGATATGCAGGAAAATGAAGTTTGCCAAATTCAAAATTAAAATCGATTTGCGCGGCAATTTTTTCGGTATTCCAGATTGCTTCTTCATGGCCTACAAAAGCCTGAAGCATCTCTTCTGTTGATTTTATATGTCCTTTAAATTCGCCAAATGAATACCTGTTAGGGTTTGTGAGTACATCCTTAGTCTGGATTGAAAGCATTACTTCATGAGCTTCTTTATCTTTACAATCCATGTAGTGTGCATCACCTGTTGCAATGACTGAGAGATTATATTTTTTTGCAGCGGTAAAAAGAGCATCATTGGTTATTTGTTGTTTATCAAAATCGACGGGCATTACTTCTAAAAAAAATCGATCTTTACCAAAGGTCGAAATTCCCCATTCAATGCGTTCATACGCTTCTTCTATTTTACCTTCTTGGAGTAAACTAGGAATATGTCCACCGACACATGCAGTTGAGATGATTAACCCTTCAGAGCATTTTTCAAGCATTTTATAGTCGATACGTGGTTTGAAATAATAGCCTTCTTGAAATGATGATGCCATAAGTCGACATAAATTTTGGTAGCCAATTCGATTTTGTACGATGACGAGCAGATGAAAATATTTTTCTTTAGCATTTTTAATGGTGACATCGCTTGTTAGATACATTTCCGCACCCAAGATTGGTTTGATTCCTTCTTTTTTAGCGAGTTGAAAAAATTTGACTGCACCAAAAATATTGCCATGATCTGAAATGCCGACTGACGTCCATGATTCTTCTTTTGCTTTGACTAAAAGATCGGGAATGCGAATTGCTCCATCAAGCAAAGAAAATTCTGTGTGTAAATGTAAATGGGTAAATTGTTTGCTCATTCTGTTCTATAATAAAGAAATTTTTTTATTTTTAAGATACTAGGCTTAGTATATCTTGAATAAAAAAACAAGCAATGAGCAGCGTACAATATGACTCTGTTTGCTTAATTTGCGTTATTGTAATGCAAGAATCCTGATGTAACTTCAAGCCCAGCGCCTGGAAGTATCTGAATAATCAAATCATTTGCAGGAGTTCCATCGCCAAAAACAATTCCTTCAGCAAGGTTGGTTGCCGAACTTTGAACATAGTTAATGCCATCAACAATCAAAGTACCTTTAGTCAATTGACAACCAGTTGTAGATGAAAGCAAGGTACATCCAGTCATACGCAATTGTGATGTACTGTCAGCAAAGACAAGCAAGTTTTTGAAATTACTACTTGGTGCATAGTTAAACTTACTTCCCATTTCAAAACTCAAGCTTGCGCCTGATTGAACAGTACTTCCCATTCTGGTTGTATAATTAAATTGACTGGTTCCTGAAAGATGAACATTTGAAGCAAATGCTATTGATCCTGCACTGAAGGTATAATCTGAACTGAGTTGTAAGAATGCATTTTGCAAGGTTAAGCTTGAAGCAGAACCCATGCAACGCAGATTATTATCACGAACATTGGTTAAAATAATATCTTTGAGTGTCAATCCAGCATTTGGCAATACTACGATGTAATTTTGACCAGTACCAAGACTTAATTGTTCAGCATTACCCTTAATAGTTCCATATCCTGCAAATGTCCAGGTTCGAGTCAAACTTTGACCTTCTGCAGTTTCAAGCACTACGTTCTGTCCAAAAATCAGATTCGAACCAGCACCAATATTAACACGTCCATCAGCATAATCTTGCAAGACTACGTTTTGAAGCGTTACCGTTACTGCAGCATCAATATCAATTGCTATTCCTGATCGACCTAATTTAATTGCATGCCCTGCGCCATCAAGTACGCCATTTGCATGGATTCTCAATTGATGATCAGGTGAAGTATAAGTGTCAAAAGTCATGGTCATTGCACCCGACATATGAATATGTGCTGGACCATGATCAACAGTTAACAATGAATCGTTTGCTCGATCAGCTTCAGATCGTGCCCATTGTGCAGCATTCGATGTTGCAACCAGAAGTCCTGCAACTGCATTTGATGTATCACGGATCCATCCAGTAATTGCTGCACTATTTGCTCGTGCTAAAATATCAACTGCAACCACTGCATTTGATGTTTGAATATCCAGTACTTGGTTAGCAAGCAATGCATTCGATGTTGCTACTGCCAATTCACGAACTGTAATAACTGCCCAGCTATTTGCTATTGATAAATTATTGGTTGCAACAATCGCATAACTATTTGCCAAATTCAAGGTGTTAATCGTTACAATCGCTTGTGAATTATGAAGTACAAAGTTAAATACCGCATTTGAAGTATCTTTAATCCAACCAACAATTGCATTACTATTGTCTATCGCTAAACTATTAGATGTCACTACTGCATTACTTAATGCAACCAATGCATTTGATGTGTTCAATAATAATGTATTATCTGCACTCACTGCATTGCTTACTGAGACTAATAATCCTGCTACTGCATTCGATGTATCTTGTACCCAGCCTACTATCGCATCACTATTTGAAACTACTAATGGACGTAAATTATTTACCGCATTCGATGTATCTACTAATAACCCTGCTACCGCATTTGATGTATGTACTAATAATCCATTTACTGAATTTGAAGTATCTTTAATCCAACCAACAATTGCATTACTATTGTCTATCGCTAAACTATTAGATGTCACTACTGCATTACTTAATGCAACCAATGCATTTGATGTATTCAGCAATAATATATTATCTGCACTCACTGCATTGCTTACTGAGACTAATAATCCTGCTACTGCATTCGATGTATCTTGTACCCAGCCTACTATCGCATCACTATTTGAAACTACTAATGGACGCAAATTATTTACTGCATTCGATGTATCTACTAATAAACCTGCTACCGCATTTGATGTATGTACTAACAATCCATTAACTGAATTTGAAGTATCTTTAATCCAACCAACGATTGCATTACTATTGTCCGTTATGCCCTGTGATAAACTTACAATTGCATCACTATTACTTATTACAAGCGTAGTTAAAAATTCACCATTAGCTGTTGCTCTAATAATACCTTTATTTGAATAGGTTAATTTTTGATTATCAGGAATATTTGGAGAAATATTAACTGTTGAAGTTGCATCAAGTGCATCCCCATACACAACAATTGCATCAACAGTAACTGCAAAATTAGTGCCCAAATATAATGTTTTATTTCCCGTAATCACAGAACAATTAACTCCTTCAAAATAAATGCCTCCAACTGATAATGTATAACTTTCTGATAATTGTAATGAACAATTACTCAATCGAAGCCTTGATGCTGTATTACCAAAAATTAAAGATCCCTTAGTCTCTCCAAGTCCTTTAATATGAAGATCAGTAAATTGAATATCTTGATCTGCTGCAATCGATAATGTTCCACCAGAAGAAAGATCTAAAATATTCCCATTACCATTTAAAACACCGGTTGTACCTGAAAAAGTCCATGTACCACTTAATGTTGTTTTTGCATTTAAAACAATATCTGCTGGCTCATAGAAAACAATTTTATTTGACCATGTACTACTTTTCCCAGGCATTTCTAATTTTTTTCTATTTAAATCAATTGTTCCAGACCCAGACAAAGTAACATCATCGCCCAATGCTAAACTATTAAGTAATTTTAATGAACCACCATTCATCACAATATTACTTGTTAATTTATTATTAATATTTAATTGAAGTTCAGCAGCGGCTGTATTCAAGGTAATAGGAGCCAAACAGACTGGTTGCCCTTCAAGAATATTAGATGAACCACCAACATACATTTCAGGAACAATCATACTTGCATCAGCATTAAATCGATGTGATCCAGAAAGATATACTTTTTTACTTCCTGCAGGATCAAAAGTCCCACTTAAAATACCTGATGAAATACTTGTTGTATAAGTTCCTCGATCAAATCCAATAGTACTTCCTGCAATAGTTCCACCTGAAAGAACTTCTAATGTACCCTTCCATTGTGCTATTGGATTTCCAATAACACAAGTTCCACCTGAAACCGCCAATCGAGAATTTTTACTTGCAAAATTAATATTTGCATCAAGATTTAAAATAAAAATAGATCCAAATAGAAATATTTTTGTTATGTTTTTTAAAAAAATATGATTGAACACATCCATCTCCCTTTTCTCGTGCATAAAAAATTTATTGAATAATCAACCTTTCTTCACATTAATTATCCAAGCAATTTGTGCACATTTCAAAATGCTGCTTAAAATATCGCGTATTTACAAAAATAAAATCAAGTAATCAAAAGTTTCTCATTAAATACAATGATTCAATCTATTTATTCATCGATTCAATTGTTTTTTTCGTATTTCATATGCTAATTGAGGTCTTAAATTCTGCTGCAATGATGCATTTTCACGAACAAAAGAAAGATCTATTGCATTTGCCTGATCTGTTGCAAGCTGTAAATATTGATCAACAAAAAATTGTGTTGATAAAAGTTTAATGGGAAAATTACTAATAAATAAATTTTGTCCAAACAGACCTGATCGCTTATCTAAAAGAAATGCATTGGATCCTTCATTAAAAATTTCTACAAAGAAATCGCTAAACAACAAATATGCATTTCCAACATCAGAAGAAACATATAAACTATTGTCACCTAAAATTAAACGATATGGATCACTCACTGGATTTAACAATGCAAATTGAATTCCTAAAGTATTTAACATATTGCCTCCAAAGGAAATTGAACCCCTTAAAGCTAAATTATTTGCACGCATTTTAAAAATATTATCAATATTTTCTATTAAGAAATTCATATTATTTGATTTAGTCATATTTACTTGAACGCGACCTGCACAAACAACGCCACCCTCAATAAACTGCCCATCAATCAAGGTGCTTCCTTTATCTAAAAATTCCACTCCTTGCAATTCAATATCTTGCAATACAAGACTACTTGAACCAAGATTCATGACAACAGGTTGTGCAATAGAATTTCTACTATTAAACGTTAATTTACGATTGCCGCCATATCCCTGTATAGTAAAAATAGAAGCCTCTTGATCAAGCGTAATTAAACCCTGAGAAAAAGTCATATCACTACTTAAATATAATGTTACGTTATCATCAATAAGCAATTCAGAATCAACAGGAATCGAAATACTATTCTGATTTAAATTTGCAAAAGTAATATTTTTTAAACGAACATGTGTTCCCGGTTGCAAAGCAAATTGAGATCTAAAAGGATCACAAAAGAATACCGTTGCCCCACTTCCATCAATAGTCATATCACCAAAAATAGTAATTTTATCACCTGGATCTAAATACAAACTATCATCCATAATTACCGATGCAGTTGGCTTTGCTTCAAGCAAATATCGTGTTGTTGGAGAAATAATACGATCGAGTAAAGAAACAATTGCATTTGACATATCAACTACAAGGCCTGCCATTCCATTCGATGTATCAAGTATCCATCCAGTAATTGCATTACTATTATCCGTTATCCCTTGTGAAACTCCAATAATTGCGTTACTAGTATCTATAAGTCCTTGAAACAATCCAACAATTGCGTTACTATTATCGGTTAATCGTTGAGATAATCCTGCAATCGCATTGCTATTATTTGCTACACCTTGTGAAAGACCAATAATTATATTACTCATATCAATCAAACTTTGAGAAAATGCCAAAATAATACTGCTATTACTTAATGTCTGACTCAATGATACAATTGCCTGAGAATTTTGAACAACTAAATTATATGTGCTCACCAAACTATTTGACGTATCTCTAACCCAACTAATAATTGCATTACTATTATCAACGGCAAGCGCATTACCTCCTGCTGCAACAATTGAATTTGACATATCAATTAAAAGTCCTGCTACTGCATTCGATGTATCTTGTACCCACCCAATAATTGCAGTACTATTATCAATTGCTAATTGATTCGTCGTTACAAGCCCATCTGACGTATTCATCAATAATATATTATCTGCAACCACTGCATCACTCACTGCAACCAAAAGTCCTGCTACTGCATTCGATGTATCTTGCACCCAACCAATAATTGCAGTACTATTATCAACCGCTAATTGATTCGTAGTTATAAGTCCATCAGATGTATTCACTAATAATATATTATCTGCTACTACTGCATCACTTACTGCAACTAAAAGTCCTGCTACTGCATTCGATGTATCTTGTACCCAACCAAGAATCGCTTGAGAATTATGAAAAGCTAATTGCTTTGCTGAAACAACTGCAACTGACGTATCCACTAATAAGGTATTATCTGCAAACACTGCATCACTCACTGCAACCAAAAGTCCCGCTACTGCATTCGATGTATCTTGCACCCAACCAATAATTGCAGTACTATTATCAACCGCTAATTGATTTGTTGTTACAAGCCCATTTGATGTATTCACTAATAATATATG
>JACCEA011245730.1_pt1 | contig 20353 bp, 21 predicted proteins | sample 7449851 | NCBI WGS metagenome assembly JACCEA01 (sample SAMN15323453, study PRJNA562643) | freshwater metagenome | isolation source: river surface water | place: USA:Blue River Watershed | collected 2017-08-18
GCAAAGGTCTCAGTATCAGCAATTAGATTGATGATTTCAGTCTCTTCACCACGCTCAACAGGAATATCTACATAGTTACCAATCTTGAACCACAGGTTTGCACGGTCGGCAAGATTATAGGTTTCTACATTATCATCTTTGATTTGAAAGAAGTCATCGTCAGCAAGTTCCTTGTAACCGTTATAGAAAGTCTTGGCGAGACCAGCATAACGACGCTTCATCAGTTTCTCAATGCGAGCATCCTCCACCACATTCACAAACTGTGGCGGAATCTTGTGTTCCTTCAACCAATCCTCATCAGGCGTATAGAGAGCGTGACCGACCTCGTGACCCACCAGAAGGTCATAGACGGTGTTGCTTGCCTTCTCCCACATCGGCAGAGTCAGCACACGGGTGTGGACATTGAAGCAAGCAGTCTCCACTTTCTTGTGCTCAACCACAAGATCTTCGGTAGCAAGAAGTTTGGCGAGTTGAGACTTGATTTCGTGGCGGACAGGCATAGATTTGTTGCGTATGAAGTCATTATACAAAAAAAGGAGGTCTTGCGACCCCCTTGGTGGACAGTTTGAAAAGTGGACTCAAGCATCTTCAATGATAGATTTCTTCCATTCTTCACCCATATTCGCCATAATAGCGATTGCTGCCTCATTAGTTTCTGCATAACCTTCGGCAACTAGGTGTTCAAGAATGTAGTCGAAGAGGTCTACATGTTCTCCAAGTTCTCCAAGTGCTTTTGCCTTACGAACTTTATTTGGTCTCAACTTACCACCAGGATAGTTTCTTTCATCATTACCATCAAAATCAGGATCTACATTAGCACGATGTCTTGCTGCTCTCTCAGGAGATGCCTTATCTGCGTGAATACCTGCTCTGCGAGTTGGTGAAGTCTTGAGTGCTTCTCTCTTATCTTTTTGCTTTTGACGACTTCTTTGTTGCTTGAAGTCTTTCATCGTCATACCTTCATCAAGTTGCTCTACTTCTTCTTGAGGGGCATAAATGGAAGCATAAGCTTCTTGTAAACCTAGAATTTCTTGATCTCTCATTTTTTGCAAATACTTTCCTATTTTCTATTTAGAATTCATAGTAACTCCATCAAGATGGTCAATTTCATGTTGAACAATTCTTGATGTAAGACCACAATAAGTATTGACACATGGCATTCCCTTTGTATTGCGATACTTAACTTTAATTGTTTCGGGTCTTGTGATCTGCAAATACTCTCCAGGAATGCTCAAACAACCCTCTTCCATCTGACAACTTTGCTCAGAAAACTCTAATATTTCTGGATTGATCATCACTATTGGATTATCACCATCCAATACAACAATAATCCTTTTCAACACTCCAATTTGATTTGCAGCAAGTCCAATGCCCTTATTTTCAAGCATTGTGTTTACCATAGAAATACAAAGAGTTCTTGTCGTATCATCAACACGATCTACTCTTTTTGCTCTTTGAGTGAGAACTTTGTCCCCTAGAGTTCTGATTGTAAGCATATCAGACACCATATCTAGTATATTATATATCAAAAGAAGAAGCGTCCCCGTGCTGGAGACGCTTCTTGAGTGCTTGGCGACGTGCCTTTGCTTGTCGGAGTGCTTGCGGTTTCAGTTTTCGCTTTTGCTCCTTTTTGCTGTGATGTTGCCAATTTGGAGTGTTCATCAGTCTTGTGCTTGTGGGGACATCATACGCGAGAATCCTTTGACCTTTTCGAACCTTATGACACTTTCAAATTTGTCATGCAAGTCTGATTTATGAGAAATCACAAAAATATTAGCATCCTTTATCACATAGCGAATAATCTTTAGAAACTCATCGGTTCCAAAACCATCAAGTGATGAATCAAATACCTCATCCATAATCAGCAGATTGGTATTGACGGAATTTTTGACGCGGGCGACTTCTCTCCAAGTGAAGAGTAGGGCAAGGTCGATTCTCATTTTTTCACCCTCACTGAAAGAACTATAAGAAAAGTCTTCATGAATGGGTGATTTTACCGTTTCGTTGAATTCTTCGTCAAGATGGAAATTAATATAAAAATCCATCATTTGAAGATAGCGATTCACCTGCTGATTTATGAACGGAAGATACTTCTTGATAATCTTCGTTTTTACACCATCATCCTTGAGTAAGGAATAGGCAAAATCGTAATAAACGATTTCTTCTTTTTTCTTAGAAAGGTCTTCGTATGTTAGTTGGAGATTTTCTTTGAATTGCTCTAATTTCTCATGTTCAGTATTTCTGTTTTCAAGTTGATTGGTAATAGTTTGAATTTCAGATTCAAGATCTCGGATTTGTCTCTGATTGAGGGAAATCCTAGTATTGTTTTGAGAAATCTCATGATTGAGTTTCGTAATCTCCTTAGATAGAGCAGTAAATTGACGCTCTCGTTCCTGTTCTAACTTTATAGTCTCCTCAAGTTCTTGAAAACCTTTCTGGAGTTCCTTTGCTTTATTTTGAGCGTCACCAATTCTATCTAGGCGAAATCTTTCGTCAATATCTTGAGTACAAGTTGGGCATACCGTATTTTCGGTAAAGAACTTATGTTCTTTAGTAATAACTGATACTTTCTGGGACAGCTTACCCTTTAGATTGTTTAGTTTTACTAACTTATCACTAGCACCAACTACTTCTTCTTGTTCTTTTGTAAGGGAAAAAATTCTCTCTTCAGTTTTTGCATTTTCGGACATATAAATGCCAACTTCAGCATCTAAATTGGCAATCTTTTCTTTATTGGCATTTATATTGGCATTGCCACGATTCTCAAGTTCCTCAATAAAGTTACTTTGCATTGTAACTTTATCTTTGAATGACTCTTTCTTGAGTTCAAGTGTTCGAATACTATCCTTCTCTGAACGAATTTTTTCTTTAATGAGATTATTCATTGCAGAAAAAATACGAATATCCAAAAGATCCTCAATCACCTCACGCCGATTGGCAGTTGTCAATTGCATGAAAGGAACGAAAGTACTGCTACCCAAAACAACAATTTGAGTAAAAGACTTATAGTTTACTTTTAGAATATTTTCTTCTAGAATCTTCTGATTTGCCCTATCATCAGATTCTTTGTGGAGAGGAACTCCATTTACTTCAATATCAAAAATACCTGGTTTTATTCCACGACGAACTAAGTAATCACGATTGTTGATTGAAAATTCAATTTCAACTAAACAATCTTTTTCATTTGTCGTATTGATAAGTTGTGGTTTATTGATTTTTCTAAAAGGTTTATTGAATAGTACAAAAGTAAGTGCATCAAGAACAGTAGATTTACCTGCTCCATTTGTACCGATAATTAAATTTGTATGGTGTTGTTGAAAATCAATTTCAGTAAACTGATTACCAGTAGAAAGGAAATTTTTCCAACGAATTTTTTTAAAAACAATCATGATTTAGGTGGTATTACAATATCATTAGGAGTGACTACTGTGTATTTGTAATTATATGCTTTACATGTCTTTATTGCAAGTTCATCATCAACTTCTACAACTTCCATTGGTTTATTATATTCTTCGTCGTGCTCAAGCATCATCGCATATCGAATTGCATCATCTTCTTCCTCAAAAAAGAAAAGAACCTTTTCACCATACTTATCATTTACGGCATATGCACCGTCTTCTTTTCTACCTTTGAGAGTAAGAAGATACATTAGTCTGCTACCTCACATGCTTGTTTATAAATTTCTTGAATGAGAGATTTCACAGTCTTTCGATCTAATTGAATTTCGGATTCATCAATATATCTGTTCAGAATTGAAAGTGTATTTTCATCCTCTTCAATTTGAAATTCTTGAGATTCTTGAATTTCAAAGTTTTCAATAATTTTTAGATCTTGAACTCCAACAGTATACAGTTTATCAATAAACTTTTCAAAATCTTTTGGTTTTGACTTTTTACGAACAATAACCTTTACGATTTTATTCTCATACTCAGTAGCATCAAATATCTGATGGGGAGTATCCTCATAATAAATGTTATAAAATAATTTATAAGGATTGTTGATTGGAGTATGCTCTAGTGTTTCAGTATCGAAAATATGAAAACCCCGAGTATCGTTTACATCATTCCAATAAATTTCGTAAGTATTACCCAGGTAAAAGATCTTTCCATTATCTGAGCGTGTGTGAAAGTGTCCCGAAAATACTTTTTGAAATTTATCAAACATAGATGCATCCATACCATCTTCCATGGTATGCCCACGATGGGCACGAAATCCATTGAGTTCCAAATGACCCATCGCAACCTTTGCTTTGGTATTCTTGATATGTTGGCGGGTTTGTTCATAATTTTCAGAACAAATCCAAGGAATGAATGCAATATCAAGACCACCAACCTTTACTGTCTGTGGTGAAGAATATTTTTTAATATTTGAATAATCTTCAAGAAGAAGTTCTGGAGAATTGACTTGATTAGTATTCTTGTAGTAGCAGTCATGATTGCCAACAATCATGTGAACTTCATATTTCGAAAGAGGTTCGAATACAACACGTTTTGCCCACTGAAGACTTTGATAGTCGATTGATTTTCGACTATCAAAGGCATCTCCCATATGAATGACTGCTTCAACGCCATACTCTTCTAAAGATGGAAAAAAGATATTCTTATAGAAAAGTTCAAAGTAATCATGAATGTACTTCGATCCTTTGCGGGCACCGTAATGAGTGTCAGTTAGTATTGCTACTTTCATCGATTGGATTTTTGCTGGATATTTTCCTTGATAGTATTATAGTCCGAACTACTACCAGAAAGCAAGCTGTCGTCAACCATCATAACCTCATCAAACCCAGTGCGTTCAATGATCTTGGTCTTGATATCCAGTTGCTTCTTTTCCTTTTGAATCCTTCTCAGAAATGCGTAGTGAATAATCTGAGTAAAGTAAGCGAAAGGATTCTTAGACTTTTCTGGATCGAAATTATGAATGTACTGAACACAGTTTTCAATTCCATCCGAGATCATATCCTCACGGAACATGTAATTGACAAAATTTGGTTTATAAGAGAGGTGAGTCGCAATCTTAAGAAAACATTCACCAAGATAATTAGTAATTCTTGGTTTAGGTAATCCTTTTTCTTTTGCTTCAGCAACTTTTGTGCGATAAACAATCAGTGCTTCTAGTAACTCTTTGTTATTCACATAATGTTCTGTTTTCTTTTTGGGCATAGCATTGGACTCATCAATATAACTTTTGTTTATTATAGCACAGAAACAAAAGGCTTGACAAGACTCAAAAACATGAGTAGAATCGCTTTGTTGCCTTTGAAGATAATAATCTAGCTTTCTTTAAATTTTTTATATATCTTCTCTAGATGTTCTCTTGATTCTTCGACGGAAGAGATATATCCCATTTCTTTTGATAAAGATACCTTACCCGATAATGAGGGTATATCTAAAGAATCTTCGTAAACGTAGTTGTTGTATATATCAATCAGTTTTTGATCTTTTACTTCTGTCATTGTTATTACTTTATCAAGTCTTATAATAAAGATATCTTCGTTTGATAAATTTATCCAAGGTTTTATTTTTATCATCATCCCATTTTTATTGCTTACCATGGACATGGTAATAGGGTTTTGCAATATTATCACGGGATTTGTTTCATCAGTATTGTCAATTGATATTAAAGAGAAAACTTCTTCTCCAGATACTAATTTTAGGATGCAATAAAATTCTTCTTCCATCAGTCTTTTATCGGTATATTTACAATTTCATAATTGAAATTCTCTTCATTATAAATCTTTATTCTTTCAATAAGATGATTTAGTGTGTAGTTTTTTCTTGACTTATAACTGATATCATCGGCAATATCATATAAAGTTGCTTTTGTTTTATTATTTCCTTTTCTTAAAACTCTTCCGATTGATTGGAGATTACGGATTCTAGACTTCGAAGGTGAAGCAAAAATAACGTTATGTAAATTCTTAATGTTAATTCCTGTAGAAAATGTTCCATAGGAAGCAACAATAATTGCGTTATTTTCCTTTTCAGTAATTTCTCTAACTTTTTCACGATCTTCAGTATCTACGCCACCATGAACAAAAAATACATGACGATTCTCTGCAATGCTATTATTTATGAGGTCGTATAAAGGTTGTCCATGACCTTCCACTCTAGAAAAAAGAATTAGGGTATTACCTTTGAGATCGAGGGCAAGGTTGCGAATAAATTTATTTCTTCTTTCGTGATTGATAATATACTGAACTTCTTCCTCAAAGTTTTCAAATTTATGTGATGGGTGCTTCAGTAGAAGAATATTGATATCTAATTTTGCAACATGACCCTTCTGCATCAGTTCATCTGTACGGATAATCTTGTAAGAGGGACCAAATAATCCTTCCAATACCCATTTGTGAGTTTGACTTCCATCTAAAGTGCCAGTAAATCCAAAACGATATTTTGCGTCAGAAAGTTTTGTCATTATAGATACTAATGACTTAGATTTGAACTGGTGTGCTTCATCTCCAACGACCACATTGAATCTTGAAAAATATTGACGGGGAAGTTTGTAGATGGACTGCCAGGTTGTGATAATCACCTGAGAGTCAGTTTCTCTTTCTTTTCCAGCGTAAATTTTGTGGCAAAATGAACCAACGTCCCACCCATAATCTGCAAAGTCTTTATACATCTGCTCTACAAGGGATGTCGTTGGAACGATTATCAGAGTATTTTGCCCTTTCTCAACGTAATATCTCACAATCGAGTATATCATCAGAGACTTTCCAGAGGCAGTTGGAGATATCAACAACTTTCTATTATGTCTTAAAGCGTCGTATACTCCCTCAATTTGGTACTCGCGGGGAGCATATTTGCTAATAGAATTGATATAATCCTTTACGCCTTCTTTTGAAATCATTTCATTGACTTCAAAGGGAAGACCATAAAACTTATTATTTACAAATTCATAAGTGTAATTATGATTCTCACAAAATCTAATAATTTTGTCTAATAAACCTACGTATATTTCTCTTGTATTTACATTGAAAAGGTATATATTTCCATCCCACCATTTATTTTTGTATGCTGGTGCAAATTTAGCATTGGGAACTTCAAATTGAAAAGCATCCCTCAGTTCATAATAAACATGAGGGTCTGCTTCAATTTGCAAAAATACTTCGTTCTTTTTTGATATAATCAAATGGCTCATATTTTATATCATTCTGATACAAATATTTATTTCCAATAAAAAGGGGGTCAATTGAACCCCGCTTGAAAACGATGCCACTCAATAGCATTTTTTATTTGATATGTCCTATTTGAAATAGTTCGAATAATCTCCTCAAGAAATTTAAGCATTACATCATAATATCTTATTTTCATCTCAACTTTGCTCAACTTCTCATCACCATCCATATGCCTCTGTAATGCTTCTTTGTCCCTAACTTTATATGGAAATGGTTCTTCCTCATACACCTCTGCTGGTGCCTTTCCTGTGTAGTAATTATAGCGTTCTAGTTTTACTCTGTTGAAACTTTCTCTGGATTTTTCCCTCAACAGAGTAATAGTGTTATAGATTGTATAATATTTTGCATGAAGTTGAGGAATCCTTAAGGATTCATCATGTAAATTATCAGGATCAATGACAGAATCTCTTTCCCACATTTCCTGAATTTGTTCAAGATTCATAGAGGTTTGCCATTATTTCCTAGTATATTATAAACAGTATACTTAAAGGTAGCTTCCGCAGCAAAATACTGAATATCTGTAAGTGTAGCATCAAATTCTAAAGAAGTCAATGATACTGGAAATAAGTCTTTAAACTTTACTACCGCTGTGGATCCATATGAACTATTCAAAATATGTAAAGATCCATCACTATATGCGTTTAGTAGATCTACATTTCTGTCTATTTCGCCATCATCGGGAGCAATTAGATTTACAAATTGTTCTGTAGTTTCTGGAAATCCCAATCCTGTCAACCAATTGTGAATTGCCATATAATTTTCAAGATTTTCATCAACTAAAAATCTAATTGACAAGTCTCCAAATACCAGTTTTGTTCCAGGAACATCCAAATCTTTCAGATATGATGGTTGAATCAATGTAGGTGCATTTATTTCTGGAATTCTTGCCGAATTGCAGAAAAAATTAACCTTAGGTTCTTTCGCAAGAGTAAATTTAAAACCTATTGGAGAAAGAAAATTGCGATTTTGTATTTGGTTTGAAAAAGCATTTGCCATTATGAATTTTATTTGTATTTAGATAAAAAAAGAGGGTCCGAAGACCCTCCTGATAGATATGTGAATCGAGATCACATAAGGTTCGCAACGGTAACTCTTCTGTAGTAAGCGTTTGCGTTGGTGTTGAGGGCACCTTGACCCTGAGTTGCACCTTCTGCGAATGGGTTGGCAACGAGACCGTAACGAGTCTTGAAGCCAATACGTGGTTGGAACGAATCCTGACCAACGGCACGTACCATCTGGAGAGGTACATATGGGCAGTAGAAGAGACCTGCATCGTAAGGGGAAGAACCCTTATAACCGACAACGTAGAACTGGTTAGCAGCAACGTTTGCCGAATATGGGTCGATGTAGACTCTGTACTTACCTTGGAGAACACCAGCGAAGGTGTTACCAGTGTCGTCAACCTGAAGGTTAGCGTTGAGTGCAGGGGTGTAATCAAGAACGCCTGCCATGGTGAGTGCCGAAGCAACGTCAGCCGAGCAGAGGATCATGTTACCCTTTCCTCTACGGGTTTGTTGGGCGATTGCGTTAGCGTCACGCTCAATCTGGAAGATCAGACCCTTGAACTTCTCAACCGACCAACGACCGTTGGAGTCAACGTCGAGGTCAAAAGTACCAGCGGTAGCAGTGTTGACTTGAGCACCAGGCTTAGCAACCTTGTAGATGGTACGGATGATCTCACGGTTGATTTCAGCGAGAATCTCAGTGCTGAGGATGTTAGCAAGCTCAGCTTCTGCATTCAGACCGTGGATTGCCTTGAGGTCTTGAGCAAGCTCAAGTGAGTACTCGGCTTTCAGTGCTCTTGACTTAGCGGTAACAGTGACTTTCTCGATAGAGAATGCCATCTGGTTGAAGGCATCATTGCCAGTACCGTCAAGTGCTTCAGCACTATCAGTACGCATACCCTGACCTACGTTGTAACCTTGCTGATTACCAGCGGTTGCATCGAGGATTGATGGGTTTGTACCTGCTTGAGCAGTGGTACCCATACCAACGGCACCATTGGTGAATCCAGTGGTAACGTCGAAACCAGCATCTTGACCAGAGAAAGCAGAGTTGACTTCGTTGTAGAAGGTCTCAGTTCCAGACTGGTTGTTGTAGCGTGAACGCATTGCGAAGATGAGTCCAGTAGGACCGTTCATTGGTTGAACGCCGCAAAGATCGTAAGCGATCAGGTTTGGCATCGAGCGGCGAATGAGGCTGATCAGAACAGGGTCGAAACCTGCGGTAGGACCAGCACTAAAACCTTGAGCACTACCACCGAAACCAGCACCACTAGCACCAGATGCGGTGTAGTTTGCAGGAGTTTCGTACAGGAACTCGCGTGACTCGCGGAGTTCTCTCTCTTGGTTTTCGAGCAGGATAGCGGTTACAGCTCTACGATGTGAATCTTTGATTGAATCAAGACCCTCATAGTCGAGGATAGGTGCCCACTTCTCCTGCAGTTGTTCGGCATTGAACATTTGCATTTGATTTTACCTCTTTAAAAATTTGTTAGTTTGAATATTATCTATAAATCACTTTTTAGAAACTCTTCCCAGAGTCTGAAGATATCTTTCCATTGATGGTGAAACACTAGGTGCTCCTCCGTCATAGGATACTTCTTCAGATAGATTCTCTGAAACATCTCTTTGAGTACCAGCAGTTCTGGTTGGGAAGTATGATTCCCTCAGAGTTACTAGCTTCTCACGATAGTCTGCTTCACTTTCAAACTCAACATTTTCTGCAAGAGAAGCGAGTTTGTCTTTCTGAGAAAGTGCGAGACCCTCAGCGACATCTGCAAAAATTACATCAGCAACTGACTCTGCTAATCTTCTATTCAGAGCAACATTTCTTTCGATTTGCTCGTTGAGTTTTTCTTCCATTTCATCAAGTTTATCTACCATGCTCTCGATTACATCATATCTATCTTCAGGAACGGTTACATAATGATCTTCAAAAAGTTGCTTCATTCCAGAAAGGAATGATTCAGTCATTTCAGTCTTAAGACCGTGCTCAACTGCGAGTGCATTTTCAGAAATCCACTCATCAGCAACATACTCAAGGTATGCGTCAACACGATCAATAAGACCTTCTTTAATTTGAGCAATCTCTTCAACAAGAGTTGCTTCATATTTTGCTTCTAAATCTTCTTTGATTTCAGCAACCTTAGATTTGATTGCTGCTTCGAAGATGGTACGTGCTTTCTCTTGGAATTCCTCAGAAAGCTCCTCACCAGCAAGGAGAGCATTGACATCTTCTTCAATGTCAAACTCTTCTTCCATTTTCTTCTTGCCACCTTCTTCTTCCTCTTCTTCCTCCTCTTCCTTCTTAGAGTGCTTTTTACCACCCTCTTCTTCTTCCTCTTTTTCCTCAGACTTCTTACCACCTTCGTAGTGAGAACCTTCGGTTACTTCATCAGAGGTTTCTTCGTCTTCGATGAGTTCTTCTTCCTCATCTTCTGCAGATTCCTTAACGGCAGCTGCTTTAGCGTTTACAACATCTCTTACTTGTGCAAGAGTTGCTGCAGGATCCTTGAGTTTTGCTGAATCGTCGTCTGGACGATAGTTGTCTACTGTAGGACCACCTAAATCTTCCCAAGCACCAGTCTGTCCTGGAGTTGCAACTCCAGAATCATTTCCTGATTTCATTGGTTCGGCAGGTGCAGCCCCTTTGGTTACTACGTTTTCCATTTCTTGTAAATTTCTACCAACGGACATTTGTTTAGATTTCTGTATATAATCTATATTTATTTATAAATTAAAGATTTGAAAGAAACTCTTGGAACAGTTCTAATTTATGTTCTTGAAGTCTTTTTTCATCAACTAGAGTATTAATTCTCTTTTGAGTCTGCTCAGCGAGTTTTTCACGAAGGATTCCTCCTTCCCAAATCCACTCTTTTCCTTCCATAATTCCCTGAACAAAAGCGTCAGGAGCAGAAGGATCGGCAACGATATCTGCTGCAGTTGCAAGCATGAAATCTTCACCGACAACTTTATGACCTTCATTGGTCATCTTGAGTGATCCAACACCACGAGAAGAAACACCTAGGCAAACACCTTCACCAATGAGAGATTTTGCAATCTTACCCATAGGAGTTTCAAGAAGTTGTGCCTTACCTCTAAAGTTTGTTCCATCTTGCTCAAGAGAAACAATCTTATGAGAAACACGGTCAAGATTTACAGTTGGACCATCTGGGTGTCCAAGTTCACCAAGAGCACGTCCTTTTTGTACAAAGGATTCATTATATCTCTTCACTTCACGCGAAAGAGTTTCCATTGGATACATTCTTCCATTGCGATTGCAGATATCGCCTTGAAGGAAAATACCCTCAATATACATTTTCTTTTCAGCACCTTTTCCTTCGGTGATGAATTTAACCTGTGATACTTCTTCTGTGATAAGTTTCATTTTCTTATTCGGAAACTAATTGGGTTATTTCTGTTATTGAAACATTCGTTCCACTACCATCACCTAATGCAGATACTTTTACGCTTCTTGATGCAGTTGCAGCAGTAATTGCTACTCCAGTTAGAGAAGATGAATTATAATTCAAAGTAACTGTAGTATCTGTAAGTGAAAGAATTGAACTGTGAATTGTGTTTATTCCTGCTGGATATCCATTTTCGATTGTAATTCGATCAGATAAATCGAAAGCGTGTCCGTTCAAGTCTGCAAAATCTAAAATAGTAGTGGTTCCAGTAGTAACACCAGTAATTCTTTGCTTTACAAATCTTTCCTTAATTACTTCTGAGCTATATGGCGGAACAAAAAAACTATTCGATGTTGCTACTGGATCTGCACCAACGCTGATATATGCACCAGTATTCGCAGTAGAAACTCTAATGTATCCACTTTTCATTGCTATTGCAGTGCTTGTGGATGCTACAGAAGCAGATGGAGAAATCCTATTTACGTTCTGTACGATTTTTATAGCCATTACTCTTCATCTCCTGTAGTTTCTTCTTCATCATTACCAAACATTGATCCTGCAACTACTGGACGAAGAGCATCAACTCTTTCTGCTGCTTTTGCAAATAATGCATTCTTTATAGCAGCAGAAATATCAGATGCGGATCCATCAGTTGCAATCAAATCGATAATATCTTCCATAAAATGTAGTAGTATTAAATTAACTATTAGTTATTTATATCTTACCACCTTTAGGGGGTTCTATTTCTGGTGGTGCAACTTCAGGTGCAGGTGCTCCTGGTTCTTCTGGAACTTGACCCAAAGGACCTTGATCTGCTGGTGCTAAAGGTGCTTCACCTTCTGGTGGAAGAGGATTGCCCATCTCATCAACAGGTGCGTTTGGATTTGGAAGAATTCCTTTTTTGATCTCATCGTCAATTTGCTTATCAATATCAATAATTTCAGCATCAGTTTGACGCAAAATCTTTTTGCGAAGATATTCTGTTGAAAAATACTTACCTAGATATGGTTCCATTTGAGTTACAAGACCTAGGCGATTTGTAAGCATTTCTGCTTCTTTCAACTCAGCAAATTGATTATCATATAAGAAATCATATTGAATATGATCACTCATCATGTCCCAATCTTCTGGGGTTACAATATTTTTGAGAACTAGTTGAGTGCGAAGTAGATCGTTGAAAAGATTTGCAAAACGCTTTCTCAAACGACCCACAAACTTAGAAAATTTAAGTTCATCACGCAAAATTTCAGATGATCTACCTAAGTTGAACCCAGTATCTCCAGCAATTCTAGATTCTGGAACTCCTAAAGCTCTATAAAGTTTCTTTTGGAAGTAATCAATATCTGTAATTTCCCCAAGATTCTGTCCACCTGGAAGTGTGGTAATTTCAGTTCCTCTACCACCTTCTCTTCTTGGAAGCCAGAAATCTTCCAACATGCTCATAAATTTGCGATCATCACGAACTTCTCCAGTTGATGCATCATAAACTAATTTGTTACGATAGCGATTCATCACATCTTTTAGATATTGTTCTGCCTTTACTTTGGGTAGATTGCCTACATCAATATAGAAAATACGACGTTCTGGGGCACGAGACAATCTGTAAATAACAAGAGAATCCTCAATCATACGAAGTTGATTGAGTGCTTTAATTGCTTTATGAAGATATGATAAAACAGTTCCTTTATTTCTATCTACAAGACCAGAAGTGCAGTAAGCAATTGAATCTTTTGCAATTTTGATGGAACCTTTTGCACCTCCACTCAAACTTCCTGATGGATAATTTGGTGTAGGGGAATAGATGAAATATTCTTCAACTTCTGGAAATGCTGGATTCTCATCCCTTACATTTGATATTCTAATAGATTTTGGTTTCTTTTCCTGCCTCACGTACTTCATTTTCATCGGATCTATGTATCTCAAATCCTGAATTCCTTCATGAGGATTCTTAAGATCTATGACCTTCAGATAATATAATCTACCATCAACATACCAATTCCGAAATATTTCATGGCACTTTTTATCAAAGTCCATGATTTCTTTGATATACTTAAATTCTTCTCTAATAATTTCTTTTAGTTTATCACTTGCATTTAAATTAGATAATTCAATTTCTACAGGAGAATCATAAAGATCGCTTACAATAGCTTCGTTGACAACATCTTCAATGGCACCATCACACTCTGGATGAAGTGCCATTTCTCTATATCTCTTAATTAGATCAAATTCGGTTCTATATACACCTTCAATATCTACATAAGAACCATAAAAACCCGATTGAATAAAATAATCAACCCCGTCCTCATTGGTTTGAGGAACGGGGGATACTATAGACTTTGACTTATCCTGATTATCTTCAATCGAAAAACCAAAAAGTTTCGCCATTTTATAATTTTAGTTAACTTATTATATTCTATTTATCAATTGATATCAATACCACCTGCGAGTTCAGAATCACCCTTGACCGCTTCCCACCAGAGAACTTGAAGTTCTACAGTAAATTCTTGGATTGTATCAGTATCATATGACAGTGGCATTGAAGCAATTGCTGTTGGGAACAGATCATAGAAGTGATATGCTCTCAGCGTTTTACCGTTACGATCAAGTTGATAAACAAAAGCATCAGCGGTGTAATTAGTTGGGTTGATTTCGCCAGTGTTATCGGAAACTCTGTTGATCTTATTCATCCAGTTTTCAAATGCCGAACGAATTGCAAAATCAGAGTCATTGATAACGGTAATTGTCCAGCTCTCAAAGCTTCTGTCACCAGCAACTTTGAGAGTACGACCTCTGAATGGAACATCAATTGAATTTACCTGTGATGCAGGAATTGCTGCAGATTTTACAAGGAATCTTGATTTATCAAGAACATCTCCATCTGCAGCTGCAATTGATGGGAAGGAAAGAACAACTTCAAAGAGATTACTTCTGGCACCACCACCAGTCAGCTTGCTCTTGAAGTCAGTAATCTTTCTTAATGGGGGTGGATTGAGTTGATTTCTGGTTGCCATAGTTTGTTAAACCTCTAAATTAAAAGTTTCCGATAACTTCTTCAAAATCAACACCAGTCTTGGTGGCAACGAAGGTAAGACCAATGAAGTTAATTGATCTTGCTGGTTTGATATAGATGTCAGCAATAAATTCATTATTATCAATAACTGCAGGAGTATTGTTGGTTTCGTCGCAAATTACAACGAAATCGAAGATACCTCTATTTGCTTGAACATCTCTTAGGAATGGTTCAACAGTATTTACAAAATTTGTTCTTGTAATTTCATCGTTGAATTCGAAGAGAGAATCCTTGGCAGCAGCACTAATTGCATTTTCAATGTAGACGAATAATCTGCGAACGTTGATTCTATCGAATGCTGAGGATTTTGATAACGCAGTCTTGTCACCGAAGAGGATAATTCCTGCTCCAGGTGAGAAGATTACCGAGTTGATTCTATTAGAATAGAGTCTGTCTCTTTGTGACTTTGTTGGGTTATATGCCAACTTGACAGCATTGAGGATAGAACCTCTAGAAGTTCCAGCAGGTGAGAACCATGGGAAATTGTTGATATCTGTGCGAGCACAAAGACCAGCAATATCAGCATTTAGTGGAACATATCTAAAAGTATCAGAGAATCTGTCATACATGTACTTATATCCACTATCAAATACTGCATAAGAAGAAGAAGAAACTGAAGCATAGAAACTAATTACATTATCTGTAATTGTTGCAGCAGAGTTTACAGTAACCGCAGTGTTTGATGATGTGTCAGTAAGTGCTGATCCTCTATATGGTGAAATAAATGCAATTGCATCTTTTCTAAGTTCTGCAACAGAAATTAGTTTATTTGCAAGTGCTTGGGCATTTTCCTTCGCATAATTTGCAGATCCCATTAGTAGGAAATCTACTTGATAACTATCTGGATTTTCAAATAAATCATAACCATCAGAAAGTTCTGCAATAGTTGCCGTTAAAGCACCAGTGCTAGTTAGGTCAGATTTTCCATCATAGTTTATACCACCAACAAGTGTATTGGTACTTGCACCATAAGCAGCAAATTGAATACCGTCTACTGGTTGATCCCAACCATTATCAGATGCAAGAGTAAATCCGCCAGCACCAACTGCAGTTTTACCGTTAGATATTCCAGTTGTTACAGTACCTGCAGGAGCTCCACCACCAAAAATGTAAGCAGAGTTTGCTGAAAGATATTTTCTCCAGTATGCTGGACTTCCTACAGAGAAAGTAGCGTCTGTTCCTTTGGAAAGACCAAGATGTTTTTCAAGAATTGTCCCAGCATTTCCACTTACTGTACCTTCAGTATCAATTACGATAATGTGAATTTCATCAAATCTGGAATTTCTTGCTGCAGCATAAGAAGTTGTTGAAGGTCTCTCTGCAATATTATTCCAATTGATTGATGTAGTTGTTGTGATACCAATTGTTTGTAGATCAAACCAATCATTGGCAGTATTTACTGTAGCTGTTGCAATTCCACTTCCAGATGAATTTGCTACTGTAAGATTTGCGTTTGCTCTAAATGAATATACGCCAGATGGTTGATAATCAACATTAGTTACCGTTCCACCAGCAGATACATGACTTAAGAGTTTAACATTAATTTTTCCAGATTCTACTCCAGTAACAATACCTTGTAGATATCCATCTAGTACTGATGTAGTTCCTGCACCAGGAAGAACTGAACTAATTGCCTGAGTGACACCCATGCCAACAGAAACACCAGTAGTTGTAATTCCGAGTGTTTGATCTGCTTTAGCATCAATGAATGCAACTCTAATTCCATTAGACCAAGAACCTGGATTTTTGGCAGCAAAAGTTACGCCAGGAATGATATTCTCATCATATCCTAGTTCAGTGTAATGCTCAAGGCTCTTGATTTTAGTAATGCTTGAAGATCCTATTCCAGTTGTAGTAATTGCAATAACACCATTTCTCAAGTTAGTGTCATCTGATCTTACAACTCTAAGTGAACCACCATATGCAAGATAAGAAGAGGCACTAAGCCAATGCTCATAATGCTTATCTACAGTGTATGGTTCTCCAAAAGTTTGTAACAGCGAATTTTCATTCTCAACTAATGTTGGAACATCAACTGGTCCTTTTGCAAAAGGAGCTACAATAGCTCCAATTTTGTTAGCTGCTGGAGCAACTCTTCCAACTGTTAAATCAACCTCTCGTATTACAATTCCAGGAGATGCTAAATTTAGTGGCATCTTTTATTCTCCGTATATCCAGAATTATCTAGAAATATTTATCAAAAAGGCTATTTTCATTGGGGAAACTGTGCGTGAACAATTACCAGTCAGGATATTCGCACACAGAGTTATCATCATTCTTACTAAATGATCTAAATCTTTTGAGTTTTTTCAATTTTCTGGTTTTTATAATTCTTTCTTTAGTACAATCTTTACATTCATATGAATATGACGAAAGTAAAGAACCTCTATTTTTGCGAGTCAAATAAAAATCTTCCATTAAACTTTTTATTTGACCACATACTCTACATTTTCTTTCTGAAAATAAAATATGTTCTAATTCAATCTGATCATCTAAATCCATTACATATAATCCCACATATATGATCTATCTCCATATTCATCGAGATTCCATATCTCTAATGATTGTGGTTTATTAGATTCTCCTGCAAACATCCACCTCTCTCCAGTATTGGCATCCACTGTAACTTCCATATCATCAACACCATCAACAATAAAACCAAATGGAGACATATCCTGTTCAATTTGATTTTTCTGTTCCTCATATATTCTTTTACGGACATCATTATCCGTCATCTCTTTGAAATATGATTGGGCAACTAACCAAGAGAAAATAACAAGGCACATTGCAAGGTCATCATTACAACCTTCTTCCGCTTCGAATGAATTATGCTTTTGAATAAATGTTGTCAATTCACTGATAATGTCATAATCATTCACAAGTAATTTATCATCTTCAATAAGTGTGCGAAGATTAGAACATCCCAATTTCTTTACTGCGGATGTCATTCTAACTCCAAGTTGAGACTTCTTACCACTAAACCCAGATCCAACAATTTGACCTGCCCTACCTTTCATCGCACACATCAGAATATTGTCATATTCCAAATCAAAATGTAAAATGTTAGCAACTTGGTCGCCAATATCATTAACTTCAATTAGAACCCAAGCCTCATTATATGCTTTTGCAACTTCCCGTATAATACTTGGGAATAGCATTGGTTTGATTTCATTGTTTTTATACTTCACCACTTGCCTATAAGGAAATTCAGTAATATCAAAAACAATAAACGCCGAGTAGTCATTACCTATTCCACGAGCAACGTCAACTGTCATCAAATAATTGTGGTCTTCAATTGGATTTTGGTATACATCAAGTCCTTTATTTCTTTTTATCGGATCATCATAAACAAGAGTTCTTAATTTTGCTGGATTGATAAGAGTATCAACAGATCCTAAAAACTCACATTCAAACTCAACTTTGAACTGTTGTTCAGAAGTATTTGCAATCGTCTGTGCCTTCCATTTCTCGTCCCTACCAGGCACTTCAGACCAATGAACATCTGTCGGCACATATTCGTTCTTGGTGCGTTCAGCGTCGTGCCACATGCGGTAGAAGTGGTTCATACCGCGAGGGGTGGAAACAATAATTACTTTTGTACTTTTACCAGATGAAATAGTTGGATATACTGAAGCAAAAAAGTCATCTGCTATATGGTTTGGGATGAAAGCAAATTCGTCCAAAAAGATGACATTGTATGATCCTCCACGGACTGCAGATGCAGAAGTAGATGCGGCGATAATTTTTGAACCATTTTCTAATTCTAGAGAACCTTTATTCCAAGACAGGATACCCTGTTGCATCCACTTAGGCAAATTCTCATAAGCAAGTTGTAATCTTCCAAGTAGATCTCTTGCTGTGGATGCTTTGTTCGCTAGAATAGCTATATTAACGTTGTCGTTGAAGACAGCATAATGTAACAAATATGAAACACAAGTTGTAGATTTACCCGTTTGACGGGGCATCTTACAAATGTTGAATCTATTGTCGTGGAATCTTTGGATGAGTTTCTCCTGAAATGGATACATTTCAAAAGGAACAAGACCGTGATCCAGAGAAACGATTTTGATATAGTTTCTTGCAAAATAAACAGGATCTTCTTTACATTTCAAGAATTCAATAATATTCTCTTCTGTAAATTCAATCTGAGTATTTGCTTTTTTTAGATTAGGATTACCAAGATAAACTTCACTCATAATAAATTACCTCTGTTCAATCCAGTTCAATACTGCAAGTGCTGTTTTATTGACGTTAGGAGATGCACATGCAAGTGTAAAAGTATCACTGATTGTTCCAATACCTGATCTTCCAAGTTGCAAATCTGCAAGTCTGTCAATCTCAATCAAATTAGAACCACCAGATACTACGAAACCAGAAAGAATATCTCTACCACCAGAAACTGCAGTTGCAGAAGTATCATACTGAGTAAATGAATCTGGGTCTGCGTGATTTGTCCAGTTTGGATTAGTTAATGTAGCGTTCTCTAAGAGTTTCCAATATACATTCGTATTATCATTTGTTACTGCCTGTAGAGACCTTAGAAGCATCACTGCTTGAAGTGCAGTTGATTTCAAACGCAAACTTACAATCGGATAGAATGTGTTTGCAAGTGACATTGTAGTGCCCGTGATTCCATTAGACTGACTCAAAAGAGTTCCAAGTTTATCTGCATTACCATCTTGAATAAGAGAATTGGAACCCTGATACATGTAATGAGTTCCTGCAACACCAGTTACATTCTCAAGTTCTAGGCGAATTGGAAGGAATGGAGTGGAACACCATACTTTATCAAGAGTATTTGAATTATCAAATCTATGACTTCTAATTGTTTCACCTTCGACTAACCAATTAAAATCTACGGTTCCTGCACCATACCACTCATAAGTAATAGAAATCATCTGTTGTTTTGATGGATCCATAGTCATACCAGTCCAACCAGTACCATCAAATTTTTCACCATTCCAGTTATCTCTGGTTACTCTTCGTTCTGTAGTAATTCCCGATGTAGAAGTGCGAATTACATAAGAATATGTTCCCCCATCATCCTCAAAATAAGCACCATTACTATCATCAAACAATCCAAATCTTCTACGAATACCTACCTGTGGAGTATCAAGACGAATTGCGAATGCAAGTGTTGCAGGTCTTCCAGGAATGTATCTCATCACATTCTTGGTTTGTCGGGTGACTTTACTTCCTGCAGTAGACCCAACCTGCATAATTACATTGCTTCCATATTGGTTCCAGGTTGCGGTTCCAACTCCAACTATTCTCTCATCCCAAACATCAGTCTCTTTACCATACTGAAAAGTATTAAAGAAAACTGTTTGGAAAGGAGAAGTCTTTAGTCTATTGTTATTAGAAAACTGAGGTCTCCAGTCTGTCTGGTTTCCCCAGTGATCTGCGATGTTATAAACCTCAAATAAAGTTCTTTCTTGATTTAAAAAGTCCTGAGTATTTTTATTCCACTGTGCCATGAATTATTCACCCCAAGATAATCTTTCTGGTCTATATCTTTCTGCGTTTTTTACTTTAATAGAACTAGACTCTGTTGGGTAGATATTATGTACAATTGCTCCAGGATATTCACCCTGAAGTTGCTCTGCAAGTTCATTTTTATTCATCATTTTACCTTCAATTTCCATACGATACAATCTTCCCTGCCAAACTACATCAGCAAGAAAAGATTCTCCAA
>JACCEA011154687.1_pt1 | contig 20352 bp, 21 predicted proteins | sample 7449851 | NCBI WGS metagenome assembly JACCEA01 (sample SAMN15323453, study PRJNA562643) | freshwater metagenome | isolation source: river surface water | place: USA:Blue River Watershed | collected 2017-08-18
ACCTTCATAAACCCTTATAAACATTTATAAACTAACTCTTCTAACCCCTCTAATCTTGTAACCTTTCTTTTTATGATTATAAGATTACTAGATTATTTGATTATAGGATAATGTAAATTATAGTTCAAAGTACTACTTCATAAACCTTCATAAACCCTTATAAACATTTATATACTATCCTCCTAATCCTTCTAATCTTTTAACCTTTCTTTTCATGATTATAAGATTACTAGATTATTTGATTATTGGATAACGTAAATTATAGTTCAAAGTACTACTTCATAAACCTTTATAAACCCTTATAAACATTTATATACTATCCTCCTAATCCTTCTAATCTTTTAACCTTTCTTTTCATGATTATAAGATTATTAGATTATTTGATTATAGGATAATGTAAATTATAGTTCAAAGTTCAACTTCATAAACCTTTATAAACCCTTATAACATTTATAAACTATCTCTTCTAATCTTTTTAACCCCTCTAATCATTTAATCATTTTTACTACCTTCGCGATATGAAAGGACAAATTCGTTGTAAAAAGCGTGAATTAAACAGTGATTCCTATACATACGGAGAATTGTATATCGATAACATTGTGGTGACTGTAAAAAAAGATGTTTACAATTTATACCAAATCGGAGATGTGGTTGAATATGATTATACCGATCATGTAAGTTTTTCTGGTGTAGCCTTTCATAATCTTTCCTCAATTTCTAAAGTTGGTACCGAAAAAATATTGACTGATACCAATGTGATTGCATCTAGTCTGACCGATCCTGAGATTGATTTTTATTTGAAGCATGAATCAAAATTCTTTTTTTGGATAAAAACGGCGTTTAATAGTTTGGTGCTTTTTTTTATCGAAATGTATTTTATGGCTAGATTTGAATTGGATGTGAAAATTCAAGAATCTGTTGGTAAAACCTATTTGTTGGTGTTCTTATTTCTATTCTTCTTTACAATCAATATGTTTGTTTTAACTCCTTTATTGAAGTTTAGAAACTTGTCTAAAGTGAAAAAAATGTCCAAATTTAACTATCAAGTAAAATTGATGGAGTTCGTGCAGGATCATTCTAAATGTGAATTGCATTATGAAGATTCAAAAGGGATACATCAAACGCTTATTTCTATGGATACCTTCCATCAAATTAAAAATGAACCGGTGTTGATCATGACGTTTCTAAACAATGAGGTCTTATACCAAGTTCAAAAGCTAGGTTGAGTTTTTGTTTTTTGTATCTTTTTACTAGGTTGAATGTTAAACAAAATAATTTTGTTTGCATTTTTTCTATTTCTTTCTATATTTGCAAACTAACAAGCGTTAGTTAGTAGATGTCAGCAAGAAAGCAAGAAATATTCGAAACTGCATTGTCCCTCATGAAAAAGAAGGGATATGCCAATACCACCGTTCGTGATATTGCATCTGCAGTGAGTATGGAAGCCGCTAGTCTCTACAACCACATAGCGTCTAAAGAAGATTTACTTGCTCAAACTTGTTTCGATTTGGCATCGAAATTTGAAAAAGGGATTTTGGAAGTGAACGACATTTACTTCGATGCAAAAGAAAAATTGCGAATGGCCATAGATAGCCACACCGAAATATTAACATCCAATCTCAACGCGTCTTATGTGTTTTTACATGAATGGCGGAATTTATCTCCCGATAAATTGGCTGATTTTAAATCGCGCAGAGATTCCTACGAAAAAGAATTTATCGAAATTTTGAAACTTGGTGAGAGGGAAGGTACGTTTAGCGAAGTGGATGAAAAGTTTGTGGTCATTACCATACTTTCTACCCTCAATGCCACCATAGAATGGTACAACCCCAATGGAAGTCTAACCCCAAAACAAGTGGCCCAAAAACTATCCGATTTTATTCTCAATGGATTATTAAATACGAAACGATAAACTATAACTTTAAACAATAACTATAAACTATAAACCCTAAACCCTAAACTCATATTATGTACGGAAACGGTTATATCGAAAATGATGGAAAACAAGTTAACTCATTAACAGCTAACGAAGATCCAATCAAATTGGCAGCATTCGAAGCAAGAATTGCTGCTGGCGACAAAATTGAACCTCAAGACTGGATGCCAGCTGAGTACAAAAAACAGCTCATCCGTATGATCGAACAACATGCACATTCGGAAATTATTGGGGCTTTGCCTGAAGGGACATGGATTACCCGTGCACCTGGTTTCCGAAGAAAATTGGCTTTAATGGCAAAAGTGCAAGATGAAGTAGGTCATGGTCAATTGCTTTATTCTGCTGCTGAAACCTTAGGTAAGAGCCGTGAGGAAATGACAAACGATCTTATCAACGGAAAAAGTAAATATTCAAACGTTTTCAATTATCCAGCAAAAACTTGGGCCGATAGTGCTGTGATTGCTTGGTTAATTGATGCCGGTGCAATTGTGAATCAATTGGCAAATAGTAAAGGTAGTTATGGCCCTTATTGCCGTGCACTAGAGCGTATTTGTGCTGAAGAATCATTTCATTTGAAGTACGGACACGACAATGTGGTGTTTTTAGCTACAGGTACCCCCGTTCAACGTGCAATGGTGCAAGATGCCTTGAATCGTTGGTGGGAGCCCATCATGCATTTCTTTGGTCCTTCTGACAAAGAATCTGTTCACACAGAAACATTGATGCGTTGGAAAGTAAAAATGGGCTCAAATGATGACATGCGCAATACCTTCTTGGATATGTATGTTCCAAAGATTTGGGATTTGGGATTAACCTTACCTGACCCCAATTTGCGTAAGAACGAGGAAACTGGACGTTGGGAATACACCGAACCAAATTGGGAAGTATTCAAACAAGTAATTAACGGAAATGGTCCTTGTAACAAAGAGCGTTTGGCAGTAAGAAGAAAAGCGGAAGAAAATGGTCGTTGGGTACGTAAAGCACTTGCTAAACCTGAAGAAACATACGTAAATCCTTTAGCATAATATCCCTCAAAAATATGAAAATTTTAAGTCTAGACCCACGCGTTACCCGCGCAAATATTGACGAAAATACCCAAGAGGGAATTTTAAACCCCAAGGAACATTTTCAAACCTACGAGGTATTTGAGCAAAAGAAAAGAGGTACACACCACATACATGTGGGTAGCGTGCATGCCCCATCAGCTGAATTGGCTGTGATTTTTGCCAAAGAACAATACTCCCGTAGAGGACAATGTGTGAACCTTTGGGTGGTTAAAACTGCCGATGTTTTTTCTACTGAATACGACGATGCTGATATTTTTGAAACCACTTCGAGTAAGTTGTACAGAGAACCGGATGCATACAAGGTAATGGACAGAATCAACGCATTTAAAGAACGTCAAAAATCTAATTAAACAACAAAATGGAATTTACAGATAAACATGTACAAGGTTTAAAAGACCTTCTCTATAAAATGGCCGATGATTTGTTGATTATTGGACATAGAAACAGCGAATGGACAGGTCTTGGACCCGTTTTGGAGGAAGATATTGCGTTTTCGAGTATGGCACAAGATAAAATTGGTCAATCGCTTGCCATTTATGAAATTTTAAATCAATTGGGTGAAAGTGATCCTGATACCGTTGCCTTCACCAGAAATGCACCTCAGTTTCATTGCTCAAAATTGGTTGAACTTCCAATTGGAGAATATGATTTTTCGTTGGTTCGTCATTTCTTTTACGACCATGCCGATGCCATTCGTTTTGAAATGTTGACTTCAACAATAGTTGAGCCATTGCAAATGGTTGTAAAAAAATTCAAAGGTGAAATAAAATACCACACCATGCATGCAGATGTTTGGATGAAACAACTGGCGGAAGGTTCTGATGAATCTAAAATGAGAATGCAACAAGCAATTAATGACAATTTTGCCCTTGCACTTGGTATGTTTGAACCATCAGACTATGAAGCTGAATTGCAAGAAGCGGGCATCTTTGATGGTGAATTTGTGCTGCGTGAAAAATGGTTGAACAAAGTGGTTCCTTTGCTTGAATCTTTTGGTTATACCGTACCAGACGCAACAACCACAATTCCTGAATTTGGAGGTAGGAAAGGCCAACATACCGAATATCTTCAACCGTTGTTAGATGAAATGACCGAAGTCTTCAGCATCGATCCTGGTGCAGATTGGTAAACCAGGAAGTTTAAAGTTTAAAGTTGAAAGTTTAAAGTAGGGGTTTATTGCATAAACCCCTACTTTAAACCCCTCACAAAGCCCATTAACATTCACATGGAAAATAAAATCAAAGCAATCCTCGAAACCGTAATGGATCCCGAGATTCCTACCTTGTCTATTGTGGATTTGGGTATTGTAACGGGAATTACCTCTGAATCCGAGCATCAAGCCCACATCAAATTAACTCCTACATTTTCTGGTTGTCCTGCACTTAAAATTCTGGAGAAAATGGTTTACGATAAACTAATCGAAACCGGTTTCACAGATGTGCAAGTGGTAACATCATTTGATATCCAATGGAATTCCAACATGATTTCTGAAAAAGGACTCGCGGCTCTCAAAAAACATGGTCTTGCGCCTCCACCAAAACACGATGGCTACATTGAATTGGATGTTTTAAGTGACACCCCTTGTCCGCTTTGTAATTCGCGCAATACCACCTTGAAATCGCCATTTGGCCCAACGCTTTGCCGTAGTTTGCATTATTGCAACAACTGCAAAAATGCTTTCGAAGGATTTAAACCTGTTGGATAATTTACCCAACTCCATTTACTTTTGCTCGGAAACTTGTATTTAACTCCGTGATTCATAGAATTTTTTTCATTCTTATTGCCTTCGGGTATACTCAAATTACCTTTTCTCAAAGGTGCGGATATGACTATTTACAGGCATTTGTTGTCGAAATTGTAGATCAAAATCACCAAGAAAATATCCCCCATTTAAAATTAACATTAACCAATGAATTTGGTGAAAAATTGGAATATCCTTCTCATGAATATCATCCACATGATCCGATTTACGAAAGACCGCAGATTCCAGAAAAGCGTTTAAATCTCAAGTTTTTAAAAAACAATCATAGGTCCAACTTTCAAGAATTTTGGGAAAATGGAAATACCCGCGGGCTATCTCATCCAAATATCAATCAACCCGCTCACTTAAAGTTGAGAGAGAATTTATATGTAATTTTTGTTCAATTTCATTATTCCCGAAATGAGCCCAAACAACTTCCGGCGTTTCAGGTCTTGGTTGAAGATCCCGACAGTGTTAACCATTTCAAACAGTTTCCCAAACGTTTGTTTCGACTCAATCCCGAAAAAGCAGTTTATCTCTGTGTCAATGATTTGATTGGAGACGAAAAGCCAATTTTAAATCTAAATCGAATTTATCACCTCGACGGCACCAAGTTTGAACCAATAAAGTTTGATTTATCGCAAACTTCTTCAAATTATCAGGGAAAAATAGAGCAGCCATTTTATTTCAATCCTGTTCTGAAACCTGTCATTCAACATTCTGTTCCAAATAAAGCTAGGGAAATGATGGTAGAGTCAATTGATGTTTATGAAGGACAAAATTTGCGGTTTCTGCAAAAAATCATCCCTCAGAAATTTGCAAAATTCGCAAAATTCGAAAGTAATAATCTGCGAAATGTGGACGCAAATAAGGGAGTTTATCCCGAATTTTATAAAACGAAAATCGTGCAACCTTTTCAGATAAAGGATTCAGTATCGCTCAAAAAAGGCATTACAATTTCTTGGGTGATGGCACAAACCTTATCGGGGGTTCAGCTGCGACACGATTTTTATATGTTCTTTGATTCATTCAAAAAACAGTTTGTACTTGATTCAATTTTAAGTGAGTATCCGAATGTTTTACTCAATCAATTGCCTAATCGGATATTGCGTTATCAACTTATTGAAAATGAACATGTAAGAAAGTTAATTTATTTTGTTTTGGAGGAACAAAATTGGGTTTTTTACAAAGAAAAAATCTTGGAAGATTTTAAAATGACAGAAAAACAAAAAACGTCGGTTTGGAATCAATTGGAAGTCATTAAATCCACAGGACATGAAATCAAACAATTTGATATACGCCCAAATGGAACGTTGTTCGATACCCTGAAAATTTGGAATAAGGGAAAATCAGATGTTCATGTTTCTAAAGTAAATCTGAATCCAGGGTACAATCCATATTTGTTTCAAGTAAATCGTGTTGTTTCACCTGATAAAATTAAGTCAAACGACACTGGGTTGTTTATTCTGGAAATTTTACCCCAGCCAAATTTTCAGTTTAACGGCAATTCTTTGCCATTTGAGTATAAAGATGTCAATTTGGAAATTGAGTTCAATAAAAGCGAAAAAATACCTTTTAAATTCAAGTATTTGGGATTGAATGGTGTACAAATTCAGAAAAAATCAGCAAGTGATAAATTGCGCTACGACGATCGTATCAGGGAGGAAACAATTACGTTTGTTCCTCACAAGGGAGTTTCCTATACACTTACAACCGAAAATAACGCAATCATCCAATATGGAAAATTCATTCAAGAAAAGGATACCCAAATAAGGGTGGGAGATTGGTATTTCACAAATCCACGAAATTTCATTCAATATTCAGTTGAACTAGAATTTCAAGTGACCGCGAATAAAAAATTGGTAGACAGTTCTTTGGTGGTTTATGCGATTAAAAATGGCAAAATGAGTCAATTGAAAACTAAATTCGCAAATCAATGGTTTTCGATATGGTTGCCTTCAAAAATAGATTCCATTTATTTTCAATGGAATAACAACTACAATATTGTTTCTGGAATTTCACAAAATCATTATCAATCAAAGTATATGGTGGATTTATTTCCACAAACACATAAAGCAATCTTTCCCCAAAAATACAATCAATTTGTGGTCAATACTACGTATGAATTTGACCCTAATGTGTATTTATTGAAACTCAAGTCCAATGATTACAAGAATCTTGATAAAATAAGAGAGGCTTTCATTTTGTCATACCGAGGTATCAAGTTTCAAGTGGATGCAAGGCACTCCAAACAATATCTCTTGGTTGATTTTGAGGGATATTCATACGGAGAAAGAATCAAATGGCTTTGGAAATGGATCGATAGGAAAGAAATTGAATCTGCCCACATCGGTATGCTTGTTGGAAACTCTGGAATTAATTTTTTAGGTAAAGGACTCACAATCAAACCGCAACAGAATTTGTACGGCGATAATTTGGAAAAATTGGTCAAAGGATATGGATTTGAACTCAATCACAACTTAGGAGATGGTAGTTATCAAATTATTTCTCAATCGGCAATTTGCAATGAAAACTTATTTGAGAATATGTTGAGGGTTGTTCAAGACAAGCAATTCATCCTTGCAAGCCCCGAGTTTTTCAACCCCATTATGCCTTTGTTGGATTGAAGGTTTATAAAAGTTTATGAAGGTTTATAAAAGTTTATGAAGGTTTATAAAAGTTTATAAGGGTTTATGAAGGTTTATAAAGGTTTATGAAGGTTTATAAAAGTTTATAAAGGTTTATAAGGGTTTATGAAACGAAATAACCGTTTAACCCTAAATTAGCTAAATCCTCAGGGGTGTCGATGGCGGGACTTGCCCAATGTGTTTCAACAATATCGATCTGGTAACCGTTTTCGAGCCAACGGAGTTGCTCCAACATTTCCGATTTTTCTAAGGGGGTTGGTTCAAGTTTGGTGATTTCCATTAAAACCTCCGGACGGAAGGCATACATTCCTATGTGCTTAAAAATTCTCACATGTCCAGTGTCCCTCAAAAAAGGAATTGAAGACCGACTGAAGTATAAAGCTCTATTGTTGATTCCCGATACAACCTTCACCATATTGGGGTTTTGGATGTCTGAAAGTTCAGTGAGTTCCTTTTTTAATGTGGCAATTTGGGTGTTTGTATTTTGAAAGCAGCTCACCAAAGATTGAATCTGTTCCGCCTTGATAAATGGCTCGTCACCTTGTAAATTGACCACCACATCGCAATTCCATTTCAACTGTTCAAGAGCATCGGCGCAACGATCGGTTCCGCTGATATGCTCCGATCCTGTCATGATTACCGTTGCAAATTTTTCAACCACTTCGGCAATTCGTTGATCGTCGGTTGCTACTGCAACGCCCATATCGGGATTTGCCGATAGTGCTGCTTCAACCGTGCGTTGAATCATTGTTTTGCCGTTGATATCGGCTAGGGGTTTTCCTGGAAAACGGGTACTACCAAATCTTGCAGGGATGATGATTCCGAAAGTGGGTTGCATTACTCAGCTGGATTGTTCATTTGCAATAATCGCAAAATTTTGTCATGAATTTCGGTATTTTCATAAACTCCTTTGAATAATTCAGCCCCTGGACCAATTGCAAACACAGGAACTGGAATTCCAGTATGGTGATGCGTCGAAAAATGCATGGCAGGTTTTTTGTTCTTTTTATCAAAACCAACCAACGACAATCCACCTGTTTCGTGATCGGCGGTAATGATAACCAGTGTTTCTCCGTCTTTCTTGGCCCAATCTACCACATCCGCAATGGTTGAATCAAAATCAAGTGTCTCGGTTAATACATAGTTTGAATCATTTTCATGTCCACCCCAATCAATTTGACTTCCCTCAATCATCAAGAAAAAACCATTTTTATTTTGGTTGAGGTTTCTGATGGCGGCAAGACTCGCTTTTCTCTCAAAATCACCGCGCCCTTTGGTGTATTTTGGCAAATCAACGGCCGTATCGTAAAACAACACAAATTGTTTGTTTTTTACGCTATCGAGGTGTTTTGGGCCTATAAAAACACGATGTCCCATTTCAGTTAACTTTGCGGTATCGAAGAATGGAAATCCGCCTCCGATGGCGATATCAATGAATCCACCGTAAAAATCCGATGCAATTTCTTTATCCATTTTACGACTTACTTGATGCGCATAGAATGAGGCAGGGGTAGCGTGAGTGAGTCCACACGTAGCAACCAAACCAGTAGCCATTCCTTTAACGTGAAGTTTTTCCGAAAGTGTAAATTCTGGATGACTATCTTTTGTAACCCCAATTGCGCCATTGTATGTTTTTTGTCCAATGGAAAAAGCGGTTGCACCAGCGCCCGAATCAGTGATATAACTGCTTGAACTCGATGTCAAACTCAAACCGATGTATTCAGCCAATGAAAATACTTTTAATTTTTGAGGGATGGAGGCTTGCGCTGCAGACCATTGAGCAAGACCGGTTCCATCGCCAATCATCAATATAACATTTTTTATTTTTTTGGAAGATGCGTGAACAATTTTACTCGTATCAACAGTTTGGGCAAAGGCTTGAGAACCTATTCCTATAAAGATTCCTAAGAATATAGATTTTTTCAGAAAATACATTGGTGCAAAGTTAATCATCGGATATGACTATTTCATAACGAAATCGTTAAAAGAATCGTTCAAGAAAAGCTAATTTTTGCGATAAACACATTTCTTTATTGGATGAAGTTTTGCGGGACTTGCAAAGATTTTGAATGGTGTCTATCAACAATTTTGTGTATTTTTGTAAATATTTAAATTTGATAGAATGAACGGTTTTTTTCAAGTCCCAAAGGCCATCAATGAGCCAGTTTATGAATATGCTCCTGGTAGCATTGAGCGTAAAAAGTTAAAAGAAGCATTGGCTGAAGCCAGAAATAAAGTGTTGAATATTCCAATGTTTATTGGATCTGAAGAGGTGAGAACCGGTGTGATTCATCAGATTTTCCCTCCCCACGATTTGAAACACAAAATTGGAGAATTTCACATGGGCAATGGAACTCATGTACAAAAAGCAATCGACGCAGCGTTGGCAGCAAAACCAATGTGGGAAGCCATGCCTTGGGAACAACGTGCCGCTATTTTCTTGAAAGCTGCTGAATTGTTTGCAACCACTTACCGCTACGAAATCAATGCAGCAACCATGTTGGCCCAAAGCAAGAATTGCTATCAGGCTGAAATTGATGCTGCATGCGAATTGATCGACTTTTTGCGATTCAACGTTCAATACATGAGTGAAATTTATGCCGAACAACCTAGTGCCAATTCGAAAGGTATTTGGAACCGTTTGGAATACAGACCTTTAGAAGGATTTGTTTTCGCATTAACCCCATTCAATTTCACTGCAATTAGTGGCAATTTGCCAACATCGCCTGCAATGATGGGCAATACCGTTGTTTGGAAACCAGCAGATTCTCAAGTTTATTCAGCCTATGTGTTGATGAAAGTACTCCGTGAAGCTGGATTGCCAGATGGTGTTATCAATTTGGTTTACGCGCCAGGTCCAGAAGTTGGAGAGGTAATATTCAACCATCCTGATTTTGCCGGTGTTCATTTTACCGGTTCTACTGGTGTTTTCCGCCATATCTGGCAAACCATTGGTAACAACATTGCCAAATACAAAAGCTATCCGAGAATTGTGGGTGAAACTGGTGGTAAAGATTTTATCTTGGCACACCCAAGCGCCGATGAAGATGTTTTGGTTGCAGCCATGGTAAGAGGTGCTTTTGAATTCCAAGGACAAAAATGTTCAGCGGCTTCAAGAACCTATATCCCACAAAGTATTTGGCCTTCAGTGAAAAAGAAATTGTTGGCGGAAATGGCAACCATTAAGGTTGGTCCAACCGAAGACTTTAGCAATTTTGTGAACGCCGTCATTGATCAACGAGCATTCGATAAAATTACCAATTATATCGAAACAGCTAAAAAAGACGGAGTGGAAATTTTATGCGGTGGAACCTATTCTGATGAAAAAGGGTACTTCATTGACCCAACAATCATTATGGCTCCAGACGCAAAATACAAAACCATGTGCGAAGAAATTTTTGGCCCAGTTTTGACAATTTTCGTTTATGAAGACAAAGATTGGTCAAACATGTTTGACTTGGTCGACAATACCTCAGAATACGCTTTGACAGGTGCTGTTATTTCTCAAGATCGCAATGCAATTGCTGAAGCAACTTGGGCTTTGAGAAATAGCGCAGGTAACTTCTATATCAACGACAAACCTACGGGTGCAGTGGTTGGTCAGCAACCGTTTGGTGGTGCACGTGGAAGTGGTACAAACGACAAAGCAGGTGCTAAAGTGAACCTGTTGCGTTGGGTGAGTCAAAGAACCATCAAAGAAACTTTTGTTCCCGTTAAAGATTATCGCTACTCGTTTTTAAACGAAGCGTAATTATTTTCAATTCAATAAAAGGCTGCTAATGAAGGTTAGCAGCCTTTTATTTTATCATTTACCCAATATATTCATGCGATCTATCTATACAATCCTCTTATTGCTCGGTTCAAACATCTTCATGACATTGGCTTGGTACGGACACCTGAAATGGAAGTCCTTGTCGTTTCTTCAATCTAAAAATTTGATATGGATAATTTTACTGAGTTGGGGAATCGCATTTTTTGAATATGTACTCATGGTTCCTGCCAACCGATTGGGGAGCCGTGAAACAGGTGGAAATATGGATTTGTTTCAACTGAAAATTTTGCAAGAAGCCATTAGTTTGGTTGTTTTCACCGTTGTGGTGTTGTTTTTGTTCAAAGGTGAGAATTTGCATTGGCGACATGTAACCGCGTTTGTATTGATCCTAATTGCCCTATATTTGGTGTATAAACCAAACAATTAATCCAAGTTTTTATCCCTCAAAATTAATTTAACAAATCTATGATTCAAACCGATGAAGCCAGTGTGCGAAGGGTGATTTTTCACAAAGTAAATGTTCAAGAAGATAAAATTTCGTTGAGTGATGAACTCTGTGATTTTTTGAATGAGGAAGATGCAGATGTCTTAAAAAAGGCATTTTTGAAGCCTTTTCAATCCGAATATTCGCAGTATCGCTTTTGTCATGAATATGATATTGAGTTAAATGCACTCTACAAATTGTCCAAAGGAATCAACCAAAAGGAAGATTTTATTGAATATTCGCAGAACATCGCACAACATTTGAGAACTGTTTCTAAACATCCCAACATCAAAGATGGCGATTTGTTTGTGATTCAGTTCGATCAAATTATTGTCAACAATACTTACTGTGAGGCCCTTGCGGTGGTAAAAGTTGAAAATAAAGACACATTTATTGAAACTGAATTTGAGGGACATAAGCACGCGAAATTGGATTTCAAGAAAGGAATCAACACGAAAAAAATGGAAAAGGGAGCCCTTATTTTATTTACTCCGGAACCATTTACGGTGTTGGTGATAGACAATGTTAAGCAGGGAACAGAATACTGGCAAACCGACTTTTTAAGCGTTGAACCTGTTAAAAATGAATACCATCATACCCATCAATTTTTAGGAATTACCAAGGAATTTGTTACATCGCAATTGACCGATGATATAGATATTTCAAGGGCAGATCAGATCGATTTGTTGAATCGTTCGGTTGATTATTTCAAGACCAACGAAACCTTCGATAAGCAAGAATTTGAAAAAACGGTTTTTTCAGATTCAGCTGTCATAGATTCATTCAAAAGGTTCGATAGTCAATACAGGGAAGAGCATGAAATTGAGCTCCAAGATAACTTTGAAATATCAAAGCAAGCAGTAAAAAAGCAGGCCAAAATTTTCAAAAGTGTGTTGAAGTTGGATTCAAATTTCCATGTTTACATTCATGGCAGGAGAGACATGATCGAGCAGGGAGTGGATGAACAAGGACGTAAATTCTACAAGATTTTTTACGAGAACGAAAGTTAATCAACCCAGCCGTCGTCGAGGTTATCCTCGCGGATTTTTAATTCGTATTTTGAAACTTGGGACAAACTTGCCTGTTCCTTTGAACCATAAAGGGTGAAATCCATCCAGTAGCCATTGATTTTCAGTTGAATGCATTCCGGATTAAAAAATAGTTTGTAATCAAAAATGCTTGATTCGCAAGCAATATAACCAGGGTAATAAAACTGAATTTGCCTTTGTTTGCAGTATTGCATTTTACAAAGCATCATGAATTTACCCAAACTGTATTTTGCATATTCTGGGTCGTAGATGTTTTTTAATCCCATAATTGCATCCAATCCTTCGTCGAAATATCCAACAGCAATCAGTCTATCTTGGTCATAAATTCGAATGGTTCGGGTATCAAAAAGGTTCACACCGTCTTGATTCAGGAAGTATGAGGCTTCAAATTTGACTTCAAATGGGCGGAATTCACAGTATTTTTGTCCTAAAGCTAGAATTTCATCGTTGATTATAAAGTCGCTTAGTACAATTTTAAATCGTTTGTTTCTCTTGAAGATTTTGTGTTCCAATGGGTCATTGGATTTATCTACGAGATAACGTGCCCATAAAACATTCATCAATTGGTACTGTTCATTGATGATATACTCGCAGGTTTGCATGTCGTTGGTCATCCGGTAATACCCAAAACGAAGCAGATTGTCGAGGTGAGCACCTTTATAGTTAGGAATATTGACCATTTACATACAAATGTAACAGAAATTTTGATAGTTATGAGGGACAAAGACCATTTAGATATCCCTAAAACTGGCTAAAATCAATGGCGTTGAATTCTTCAATGCGTTTTATTACACAGCGATTTCTGATAAAAATGGTGTACATCAATCTTGCACTGATGCAATTGTTTGATTGTTTGAACTGGTACTCAAAACTACCAATGAAACGATCGTAGCTAAGCTTTAATCCTGCCTTTGGATAGAGCACTTGATAGTTGTGTTCTTTTTCAAATCCTTCCTGATTGGTTTGGATATTGATTGACTCATATTGAACCCCAACATAGGGTACTAGTCGGTTCAGCAAACACGCGTGATGAAAGGGCAGAAGGTTAACATCGAAATTAAAATACGTTTTAGCACCTGGTTCATTTGGTGATTGAATCTGTGCAATTCCCCCACCAAAGTTATACATATAAGAAAAGTTCTGATACTCTATGCCGGTTGCAGAAAGATCAGCGTTCAGAGATTGTTGATGGCTGATTCCGAGATAGTGCATCTGGGCATGTAGAGGGTTTTTAGTGCAATTGAAGCATACAAGAATTGCAATCACAGTTGGTTTGATGTGTTTAATTTTCATAAGATATCTCCTTTTCATAATTGTGGTTCATGATGATTAATCCAAAGCAAATTCCAAATGCAACCGCCAGTAACATTGAAAAGCTCGGGGGAATTGGCAAAAGCAATCCAACAAAACAAGTCACACCCATAAGTGTTAACTTCAAATTGATGGTTTTTATTTTACTGATAGACAAATGATTGTCGTGGATAAACGAATGATAATAAATACCGATAATAAAAGATTGCAATAAGATAAAGGTTAATAGCAATATCCAAAATTGATTTAGATATAGATTAACAAGTAGGGTGGAATTTAAAACGAGGGTTAAATAGGTTTTTAGTTTCATAATGAGCGCATATTGTTTCTATAATATACGCTCATTTGATATTTGAAAAATTGCACTAGTGCAATTTGGAGAGTTAATGTAAACTAAGAATATTATAATCTTTAAAATGAAATGTTTCTTTTAACTGAAAATTAGTATCAAAACTCATAAATTCAGTTATTGCTTTATCAAAGTGTTTGAAAATTTCTTCCCAATCCTCCATTATCAATTCAGTACCAAATTCGGTTAATAAAAGTTCCAATTCGATATTAAATTCAATTACAATTGGTTTTAAATCAGAGAATAAGTAATTGCAAATTTGTTCATAATTTGATTTTATTTCGTTGATAAATGTTGAGTTAAAAGAATTGATGAATTCAATACCTTTTTTTAAGTAATGAAGGAACTCACCCTCAGGCATTACATTTGCCGTTTTTATTGCCTTTAATTTAGAATATGTAACGAACGTTACACTCCCATGCCTCCATAACGGTAAATCAACTGAATTTGATAATTTATTCGCTACGACTAAATTAAAAGTCCCATACCAAAATTGATCATTTACTTCATCAATTGATTTTAGTTTTTCAAAAACGATTTTAGCCAATTCAATAACATTCCATTCATGTATGATATTTCTACCTCCCAAACCGTAAGAAATGATTGAGTCTAATAGGTAATTATTCGTTGCGTGATAAACAGTTATTGTTTTATGGGTTAAATTATTTTCATGTTGAATAATTGTAAGAAGGGCATTAAATGAAGGGAAACCAGAGGTAGTGGTCATGCTTCCCAATAAAGTGTTTTTAATGCCAATTTTACTATTAATTGCTGTGAAATCAATGGATGGTGGCATAGAATAAACAATGTGATATTTTAAATCATGATATCGTTGATTCAATTCGATTTCAAGTTGTTTTATTTTGTTGAAATCACAACAGTCATTCGGCATTTTGTTAATATTCTTTCTAGAAATTTTGGAATCTAATTTCATACCATGGCATGGTAAAATATCTAAAATCAAAACATTTAACTTTGCCAATTCAATCAAAGCTTTTTCTTTAGTTATTACAGGATAATTAGGTATTGAAAATCCTTTAACAATTTGATCTAGATATCTATGTCTAATAGGGTCTAGGTTTTGCTTTAAATTGTCAAATAAATAATTCGGATGAGGAAAAATGCCCTCTGGACAAGATTCCATAATGATGAGTCTAACTATGGGTTTTTCTTTCAGGTTGTTGTATTTCAAGAAAATTTCCTCAAAATAATTTCTCCATAATTCCTCATAATAAAGATATTCTTTATAAATGTAGGCTGGACGATTCTTTATTCCTGCGAACACATGGTCAATTTTCTCTTTGTAATCAGGTTCTAAAAGTGATTTTATCATAAATTGTTTTTTTAAATATACATTCCTTAGAGAATTCATTTTTTGCACTAGTGCAATTATGTTGTTGGTTCAGGATCCCCCAAAGCCCATGAGTCTTTACCGAATTTTGCCAATACATTATGCAATTCTACATTGTCGTAGACTGTGATTTGAATTAAAACCCGACCATCTCCATAGGTTTTATGTGGGTCGATGACAATTTGAGTTGGATGTAAAGGACTCGACAAAACCGCTGTTGCTGCCCATCCTTTAAACCATCTTCGAATCTCAACAGGAACCGAATTTTCCTCTCTCATAATACCGATACAATGATCAAAATAATGTTTTAATTTGGTTAATCGAGCCAATTTCTCGTAATCAAAAGTTTCAATTTTGTCAGAATCTTCATCTTCTTCGTTGATATGTCCCTCAAGAAAATACCGATTTTTATTGTGTAAGATATTGTCTAATAGGTAATAACGGATAGAATATGGATTTTCTTTGGTAGTTCCAATGAGATAAAACTTTCCTAAATATTGGCGAATTTGTAAAGGATAAACCACTACTCCTGTATCTTTTTCGTTTTGTTTTCCGAGGGATGTAGATTGATATGAAAATTCAATGGCTTGTTGGCGATTGATAAATTCTAATATTTTGTTCACCAAATTCATTTGTTGCAACATGTGGTCTGTTGCTTGGAAATTCTGTATGGCAACATGGGCGCTCAGTATATTGATTGAACTTTGTTGTGCAGTTAATTGTGCATGTAGAGTTTTATAAAAAATATTTACCGCAGGCAGATATTTGTATTTTTCTAGAATGGAGTATAAGAATGGAATGGTGTGTAATTCTTCTTCGTTCAATTCATTTAAATAGAAGTTTAATTGATGATTTTTTAGATAATATAAATTATCCTTCAACTGTATGTTGAGTGGCGTTTTGTCCAATTTGCCATTGCGCAAATCTTCAATTATATAAAAGAATGTACGTCTTTGAATTGATTTTTGTCCTACTTTTATGAGTTTTTCATTGAACAATTCAAACAAATCATCGAAAGAAATTCCTTTGGTTTTTGAAAGAATTGATTTTAAAATTCGATACTGTTCTCTTTTTTTATCTAACATACTTTTCTTGCTTTAATAAAGATACAATGTTTGATGATATTTCACTTTGTAAACTTTCAATTTATTTGTGAATCATCATATTATGTTGGTAAATGATCGATACAAATTGCACTAGTGCAATTTTGAAAGAGTCTCGAGAACGTATATTATAGAAACAACATAAAAAACAAATGAAAAGCTTTAAAAGACAAAACAACCGCAACACCATCTTTATGAATGATGGTTCAAGATTTTCAAGATTAAATTATTTAATCTCCAAGAAAATTCCATTTTCAGGAAATTATATTTCCTTGAGTGGAGACACGTATTATCAGCATGATAAAACCAAAAATGTAGATTTTGAAATTTTTTCGAAACCAAATAACGTAATTTTTGATTTTGAAGAAAATGAAGCCGCTTAAAAACTCGTTTCAAAATGAGGAAGCCGCTAAGTTGTTAGCGGCTTTTTTATTGTTTTTATATTAAAGTTTGGTTGAATTCAAAACCTATGGATTTGGTCATGTTTTTGCTGGAATATTTCTCTGACTGGCACAATCCTTCTATAACAACTATTCTTTTTGATTGCAGTCCAAGCAAATTTTCAAAGGAGAACCTCCGAGCAACATTCATGATTTCTCCTGGAGTAAGTAAATATTTTTGCGCCAAAATTCTACATTCGTCTTTTCTAATTCCTTTTATTGCATTTTTCCAAATGGCCATTATTGCATCTTGAGTAGGAGGTTCGAAATTCATTTTAATTGTCCATCTTCGTTCAAATGCGGCATCCATATTTTGGGTCAAATTAGTGGTTCCAATTAAAATTCCCCCAAAAGTTTCCATTTCTTCAAGCATGATGTTTTGTAAACCATTGGTCATTTGGTCCACACTATTTTGAGTGTTGACTCTTTTTCCAATAATTTGGTCGCATTCATTCAGGAAGAGGATAGGAGCAATTGGATATTTGTCATAAACTTTTTTATAGTCACTGAAAATTCGTTTTAAATTGGCTTCAGAATCACCAACCCATTTACTCATGAAATCAGTGACATGAATTTTCATCAAAGGTCTATTTGTACGTTTGGCAATTTGCAATGCAAATTCGGTTTTGCCACATCCAGGGGCGCCGTGAAAAAGCAAAGTTATTCCTTTCATTCTCTCACTGCTTGCGAGTTTAGTTTGATAATCTTTGAACTTAACTGGTGATAAAAGTTGAACGATACGATCAGTTTGATTTTTAAAGTGATCGCTAAAATACAATTGTGTTTTTTTAATTTCTTTGGGTTGCATCAAAGGGGTATTGATTGCCCCCATTTTTTTACGAATCAAATCCAAAGTGAAATTATCAATTTCTTTCATGAAAAAGTCAAATCCTTTTTCTGTGAGTTGCAAAGTTGGGTTAAATTCTAAATGTCCACCTCCGGTAATTTCAATGTAACCAAGTTCGATGGGTGTCCATGTCCCCTGCAATATAGATTTTCTGAGTTCTGAAATTTCTTGTCGACCAAATTGGATATATCGAACCATGTATCCAAAGTCAAAATTATCATTATCGATCAAAGCTTTAGCGCAAGTAGCCAATACGGCAAAAGCCGCAGCATGGTTGTGATACATGAAGTGATATTCAATAAAATGTATGAGTTCAACTTTAGAGTTGTTTTCTTTTAGCGTGTATAGGATGGTATCAATTTCACTTTCTCTTAGCTTATCATGATCCATTGCTTTTTGATGGAAAAAAGCGAGAATTTGTTCAAGTCCTATTGGATGTTTTAAGACAAAATAATCGAATTGGTCTTCATCGATAGCTCGTTGAGTTTTACTACTGAGGTAATAGAATGTTTTATTTTGATCTTCGTATTTATTGAGGTAGTCTTCGGAAACAAGGTGTCTAAGTATACCGCGTATATCTCGGGCTTTTTCATTAAAGAATCGCAGCAACATGGATGTTATTTCCGAAATTTCGACGCAATGATTTTGATCGCATTTCACATAAATGATACTAAGAATTGCAATTTGTTTGTTATTGAGGGACAATTTTTCTGCGGCAATCACAACCTTTTTGAGGTTTTCGATGGGTTCACCTGAAATTAAATTCTTCTGAATCTCATTGTAGGCATTTCTTAAAATTGAATCAATGTTGTGTTCCATAAGTACGTATTCATTAATATAGGACTTATTTGGGAACTTGTTTTTGCACTAGTGCAAGTTTGGTGGGAGGTGGTTCGAATTTCGATTAAAATAATTTAAAGGAATATTTCTTGGCGTTCTCCAATTAACCAACGTAAAATTAACTCTCCGTCTTTTACAGTTGTTTCATTATAATTGTGAAAACCAATACTTTTTGTTTCACTTATTTTTATTTCACGAATGAGGTATTCATTCACATATTTATTTTTAATTGAATCACCATATTTAATAAAAACGCCTGAATTTTTATCACCGGTATATTTTGTTTTAGATACTTCATTGTTGCCTATTTCTGTCATCAAAAAATCGCTAAAAAGGCTGATTGTCAATTTATATAGTTTTTTATTTTCAAAATAGTTTCCACAAGTATTTAAATTTATTATTTTATTATCTAATAAACTCAAATCTTTAACAGTTTTTTCGTACATGCTTTCTACTTTGTGTTCTAGTAAATTTAGTAAATGACCAAATTCTATGAAGTAGATTTCATTCATTATTCCAATTACCAAATCTATTCTTTTTATTTCAATGATATTTAGATTTGAGATTTTTTGTTGGTGTAGCCAAAATCCAAATTTAAAACGAACATATTGCTCAACTTGACTTTGAGTTAAACAATAATGTAATTCTTCTTTAATTTCTGGTGATTGAATGAATTTCTCAAATAATGATTCTATTTCCATATTCTTTAAATTGTTACATCATAAAACACTTCAGAATTTAAATTATCAATAAGATTTTGTAGATATTCATTTTTATTTTCAAATAGGTCACTCCAAAAGCTTGATATGTAGCACCACATTAATTCTGCAACATCTTCCTTGTTCACAGCAAGCGTATCTAAATACAATTGATATCGCTCTCGGCAGAAATAATTGTCATTCGATTCACCCTCAGGTATTGACTTGATATTATTTGGAAAACCGTTAACAAGGTAGTTCCTATCAATACAGTAGTTTATAATGAGTTGTTCAACTTCAAGTTCAATTAATTCAGAATCTTTAAAATCTTCCAAATCATCACCTGATGATTTAAAATCTTTAGATTTTTGTATTATTTGATTTTTCAAGGTTTCAAAATATTGCTGCATCATTTCAGTTTTTAAGCGGTTACAGTATAATTGAATTGTTTAATATGCGTTTTGTGATTAAAGAATTAAGTATTAAGCTGGTTTTTGGGACTTTAAATATCATGAAAATAGAGATATGAAAATAACTTATTTGATTAAATAATACTTAAATCTTTGTAAAGGATTGGGTTCTGTATAATACTATAATACTCCCTAAAAATTGGACCAAAAGTTTAGTTAAAAAATCACTTAATTTGACTAAACAATATGACCAAACAAACCCGCCGCAAATTTACGCCTGAATTTAAGGCTAAAGTTGCCCTAGAA
>JACCEA010341615.1_pt1 | contig 20330 bp, 26 predicted proteins | sample 7449851 | NCBI WGS metagenome assembly JACCEA01 (sample SAMN15323453, study PRJNA562643) | freshwater metagenome | isolation source: river surface water | place: USA:Blue River Watershed | collected 2017-08-18
CATCGCAATATAATTACTTCCAGTAACTACACTATTCCGAATACTAGATGTCGCTGAATGGTCTATATTTGTATTGAATGATTTATCCGAAAATTCTCTAATATCTAATTCCGATTTAAGATACACTTTGTCAAAATCTCGTGGATAGGCGTGCTGAACCCAAGAAGTCGCAGTTGTACCCTCTTCAAATTGGTAGCTACTCAAATCTGTACCATTCACAAACCGCAAACCGATGGCAATTGCACCAGTGGGTGCTGTAATTGGGTTGCCTATCCAGTTAAATCCGAAATAGTTTCCATTTGAATCGATCCATGAAGCATAGGGCGAAAAACCGCCACTTTGAACATAAGATTCTCCTTCTTGTATATTATCAACTATAACAGTAAAGTGACCAGGATGCGGGCTTTCTGTAATTGTAGGTTTATTGACATCAAAGAGATTTTTGGTCTTCACAGCATTAAATGATTGATAAACAGCGTTGGAGCTTATCGCTCTATTATCACCATAAGCGACTGTATTTGACAGATTGGTTATGTCTGCCTGCAAGCTCGCAACCCATTGTGCTTCCGTAAGCTTAGGATTATCTGTAGTAGTAGCAACATAACTGTCATATGCGCCTGCTGGAATTATCTGTAATTCTACATGTTTCACCCAGTCCCCGTTGGCTTCATGAACAAAATATATCTTTACTTTGTCATCTACATCCGATTGCGTCACTTCCAGTCCTCCCCAATCAGCTGAAGCAGTTATTGGGGCGACAGCATTGACTAAGAATCTTTGCGTCTTGGTTGTATCAAACAAATCATAATCCGCGGGCACTTTGGCTGAATCGTATACGCCCACAATACCTGAAACTAACGTTTCAAAGCCTTCAATGTCGGCAGCAGCGATTTTAACTTGGTTTGAGCGAACAGAAGCAATAAAGTCTTGCCACACCTGCTCAGGTGGTATTGCAGAAAAAACGAAATAATTCTCGAAATAGTTTAATGGTCTTGAAGTTCCTGGCATTGTATAATTGTTTTTATTGAATTGGGTAAGAAAAATTAAAATAATGCTTCATTGCTTGAAGCTGAATAGTTGTATAGGTTGTACTCAGAGCACGGCTATATATAGCTAAGCCCAAATTGGTCACTTGGCCTCTTTCTCCTCTATATACATCGCCTTGCGCCGTTAAAATTTCTGGTTGCAAATGACATTTTATAGTTGTTTCAAATGGAATAAATTCCACGGCCACCGGATCGGGAATATCTGAAGTGACAAGCATTGCCATTGGATTGCCCGAATTGTAAGTAGTATAATGACGACTCCAACCCTGAACTTGAACCATCTTGGTGCTATGATTAATTTGGTATCGCACATAGCTATCAGCACCTCCATCAATCACTACCCAATCATCAATACATTCTAATGCTTTTATTTCGTGAAGCTTCTTTAACCCATAAATCAAAAATGTACCAGTGCCATCCTGCACTATTTCGCCTGTCTTTGTGGTCTTGACGGCATTGCTACTACCATTGTCATAGACAAGGATTGTATTAATCGCCACGACTTTTATATGTGCCGATTGAATTGCACTTACATGATGTGAACCAGCAGCCACCGGAATCACCTCACCATTAAAAGCCACAAAGCCTGCGGTATAATTCACATCAGAGCCTACCGTTTCTGGATTAAGACCCGAAATAATCACGGGCTCATCGGTAGTAACCAATGCCTGCGCCATCTCGGTGTAGGCATCCTGCATGTGCTTCAGCGCATCCTGTGTAAATGGGAAACCGCCCAACTGGGTAAAATCAAAATATTTCATAATCTTAAATAAACATTAATTGAAAATGCATGCCATCCTTACGGCTCCAATTTCCACCCCATTCAAAGCCAGCATCTGTAATACATTTCACGAATCCAGCAGATAAGGTTGGCGTTTTGCCCAATCCATTCCAAGCTGCATTTAAGTCAATGGCAATCCCCCAAGAGTGCAAACTTTGAGAGTTAATGCCCCTCATGGCTCTAATATTAAAACAACCATCCCATGTTTTGAGTTCATGTACAAACCCTCTTTCAATAAGGTTTGTAAAGGCTTTAGTTAATGGTACAATCATTGCACGATTGCAGTATATACGTTTTGGTATAACTCCAATCTCAAGCTCTGCGGGCACATCCCACATTACCATATATTTACCTTCATCGCTTCTTGTATTAGGGTCGCCCCATTTTTTGAAGCATTGCGCTGGTGTTACCATTTCTCAAATATTTTAAACTTTATACCCAATACCATTCCCACAATCATGGCCGCCATACCTCCACCCAATAGCCAATTGAGCCTTCGGGCTTCTTTTAGTTTCCCTTTATTAAAATTGGCATCCAGTTGGGCTTTAACGCTTCGCTGCTCACTTTCGGCAAGTCTGACTTTCACTGCCTCCACGTGCTTAGTGTCTTCTACCGAGTCCACTTGCCGGGAGTAGAACGTATCAACCCGAAAAACTTCTTTATACTTAGGGACATACACTATCTGCCCTGCACTATCACACTCCATCGTATCAGTCCTGTACACCACCGAATCTTTACCTTGCAGGTATTTTGTTTCAATGCTTGAAACTACCCTTGGTGGATATAGTCTTGCCGTTAGCTCAGCAAATGCACCAGGATAAACTACTGATGCCTTCATGCTTTGGCGCAATGCTTTTTTCTTGGTGAAACATGACGCAAACAACATCATCACCATGAGCAATAAAATACTATTCCTTTTCCCCATCTTTTACTACTTTAATTATTGACCAAATTTTCAATGCAATCCCTTTAATTTTTGCAACGATATCAAACCCACATCTTTTGAAATTTTCAAGATTGCTCCAAAATTCAATAGCAATACAAATGCCTATGGCTACTTGATGTGCTGTCAGTTCTTTGCTTGACCCTGGCAAGCCGACTGCGTTGTCAAAATATAAATGCTCTAGCACCCAAGTCCCTACAATGAGAAACAAATACCAAACAGCTTTCATCACACTTTTGCGAAGCTTTGCTGATTCAATAAAATATACTTTCGGTTTTTCTGCTTTCTGCTTTGCTTCATACCAAGCCGCATAGGTTCCCGTCACTAAATCCAAATGAAACATCAGAACCAAAAACAAAATACCCTTGCCAGTACTGGATAGTGCTACATATTGCGACAATGCTATCACAGCCCATCCTTTTAGTGTCGTTATCATTGATGTTTTCATCTTATAAAGTTTCTTCTATTATGTAAGCCATTCCTGGCGTTTTGTATTTTTCTATTAAAGCCTTCATCTGGTTTACATCATAAGGGATTGTATAGTGAACTTGAACGACAAAATCTATCCCTTCAAATTCTATTTCATGGTCTGTAAATAATGGCTTTGGTTGGTTTTCATTTTGAGTATAGATATAGACAGGCTTTTGCTCAGCATCCTGATAAATGTAAACAGGTTCGTACTGGTCGGGCGCATCTACTACCTTAATGCGCCTAAACCCCATATCAAATGCATCATTCAAAACGGCTTCAAGGTGGGCAATGTGTTCGCCATGCTCCAGCTCATACCTTAGTTTGTTTTGGTAGCTTTTAAAATCGCGGTACAATTCCTTCAGATAATAAACAGCTGCTCTTATAAACGATTTGTTTTTAGCGCCTGCCATGTCTTCCGGTATCAACCACCGCACCAGCCTTTCTATATGAAACCTAAAAATATTTCTCATGGCTAAATGTTTTGATAGGGCAAATACTCGGTTACTAACTCTTGAAGCTTCATGTATCCGCCATCAGGCAGGTAGGCTGTTGTAAATGGCAACCAAGACACAGCTGCATATTTTGCCTTTGACTCTATCACTTCTGGAATTTCAATTCCCTCTACCGCTTGTAGCTTATCTACCAATTTTGCCACCACAAACAGCCCGTCAAACCTTATTGTATTTTGGTCTTTCAGAAAGGCCTTAATAGCCGATTCTACAGGACTGTCATCTGTGCCGTCTAATCGTTTACCTGTAGCGTCCAATACCAATGGGTTGTAATACAACCTTACTTTAAGATATAATTCGTCCGGATTGGCACTACTTAAATAAACCCTTACACCCGGACCTTTAATGCGGTCAAAGTATTGCTGGCAAGCCGCCAACTGATTAGATGCCAAAGGCACTGGTTCATTATTATTTTCTCCCGCCACTTTAATCTTCACCCCTCTTAATGCACCTCTTGCCGAGGCATATTTAACCACCTTACTTGCAGCTATCAAATTTTCATCGATACCGGTGTTGTCGTATTCTATAGCTTCATTGGGCAGGTCGTAGCCAAACTGAAAGTCAAAAGCCTTATTCTTATACCAAGGCACAAGCCTTGGTTTGTAATTATCTACAAAGTATTTCAGATCGGATTTTTCTGTTTCCCACAGCTTTTCCATGCCATGGCTCAAAAATGCAAACACATAAAACGCAAGACGTAACAGATTAGTAGCGCTCCAGTTTTGGGGTGTTACGGTATAGCCATTTTCAGTCATGTACTCCTGGTACTTTTGCGTATTAAGGTTGTAAATTTCTGTTATTGTCCTTGCCATGAGTTTTAACCAATTTCGAAGTCAATACCAATTGCTCCTATGCCTATGCCCGAAGGCTCTTGATTGTCATTGGTAGCGGGTATCCATTCCGGTTTGTTTAGTGTTTCTATAATTTTTACATTTGCCTTATTAGGCTCTAATGCAGTTGTAAATACGCCCGGTTCCACAAAGTCAGATACACTTAAATTTTGTTCCAGAGCAAAGTCAAAGGCTTGCTCCAAATCGCCAAAGTATTGCACCATGGCATCCAAAACGTTTTGTCCATTGCTAATTACTATATCTTGCATCGTAGTCTAAGTCGCCAGTATTTTCGTTATAATCTAATTTGTTTACAGTCATTCCATCGTCTATAAACCTTGCTCTTATCTCTGCCTTCATGCCCTCTATATCACTTTCGTTAAGGAAGGTATCTACTCCAACAGTGGCAGTAGGGTTCTGCTTCAATGCCCCTTTAGGTATCAACAACAATAAATGCTGGTGTTGCAAATCACTATTGCCCAGTACTGCATCATTATTTTCAATGACCATATCGTTATTTTCATCCAACAAAAAATCTTCCATTACTTCAGTAATTGTGCTGCTCTCTGAGCAATCAAGTTTAACGCAGCCACATTTGGTGGTGTGCCCTGTGTCGGCAAAATGAGCGAAACCTCTTTAATAATATCCTGCAACAGTTTCAGCAATGTTTCATTGCCTTTCTTAATCTCAAATAGCTCGGCTGCTTCAAATTTTAAGGTCCCGATTTCAATACTGAAGCTTTCTACTTCAGTATACATCCTTAGAACATGGGTTTCCTTATCTATACGCTCTACCAGCACATCACTATCTGTGACAGGGTATAGTTTATGTCCCTTCTTGCCCTCCGTTGTGGCTTGCAGCTGCACATTGGTATATTCATAACCTTCATCATCCACCACCACACAGGTATCATTGTCTTTATTTACCGATTTTATGGTGGCTAAATAATACACTTCTGAAGCGCCTAAGCCCATCATGTATTTTCTTAATTTTTGTGCTCCTTTCATCGTGGCAACTTAAAGTCAATGTTTAGTTTTTTCATAATTCCTTCTGAGGTATCCATCGTTTTTACTTGACTACCTACCAGGTAATTGCCCTTTCTGTTTTCAAATTCCGGATGACTGATATTGGCCACCACCGGAATGTCCGATTCGGGAATGAAAAAGGCTTTTATAGAGCCTTCAAATCCTGCATAAGCCGTGCGTTGTATTTCCTGCTCTGCCATATTTTTCAATGTTTCATCAGCAAATACTCCTGTCAGCTTTTTGGTAATAACTTTTTCGGCTGTGTTGCTACCAAATTCTTTTTTAACTACCTTGCCTTTTTTGTCTTTTGTTTCATACACCACCCGCACATCTGCAGGGGTATCGTTATATTTCAAATCGCTGTTATCGGCAGTATTTTTACCAATAACATAATTTACTTTTTCGCTTGAGGGTGTTAGGTATTTCAAATGGCAATTCAACACATTGCCTTTAAAATAGATTGCCAACATATCGTACTGGTCTGCCAGTTCTTGAAGCACCCAAAGTGCCGTTTTGCTTTTGGCCTCGAAGTTCTGAAGGCTAATGTCGGGGATATTAGATCCTAACTTTAATCCTGCATTTTTATCGTCGTTCACACTGGTAATCAACAACTGTAAAAGATTCTTTAAACTTCCGTTAAACACTGTTTCAATAAGCACTGTTCTACACAAATAAGCTGCATTTTCGCACTCAATTTCAAGTGGTACAACATGGTTTATATTTTTAATAAACCCTTCAAATTGAAGTTTATTTTCGCCATCATAGCCATAGGCTACAGATACCGGGTCACCTATTTTTATTTTGGTTTCCAAAGGTTCTCTTACCTTGGCCCTATCTTTTCTTATCACTACATAATTGGGCATTGTAAGCTTACATGTCCATATCAACTCGTGAATACTTTCGTTTATTTCAATAGCATTTGCGCCCAGAACTTTATGTGCTCCTAAGCCAATTTCGCAACTAACCCTGCCCAAATACATAACTACTTTATTAATAATTCAAAATCAACATTACTACGACCCACAAACTCCAGCACCTCCATATTTTCAGCACCTTCATTGTCCAAAAAGTTTATCCTGGTAATAATGAAATTGTCTTCCGGTTGCAGAAAGTAATTGCTGATGGCACATTTTAAAGTCACTAAATCTCGCTGTGGCAACTGATTCCCATTTGCATCCGTTCTGTTACCGTTATACAAATCCACCATTTGTTTAAATTCGTCCTTTGGCCACTTATGGTCTTTACTTAGTATAGTGGTAACAATGCTAATATCATAAGGCTTTTGCATCACCGTCTGAAACACAGTACCCGCATAGGTAACATCCGTTTCTACTACAGACTTTTCGCCCGACATCATGATGATGGGATTTTGCAATTCAAAATCCTGCTGACCATTATTTATTACTACAGGCATAAACTCATACCTGCCCAAGCTTTCGTCTGTAACCTTAACTATCGGAAATCCCCAATGGTCAACCTGCCCCTCAAGTTTTGGAGCTGCCACGCCCTTAGGAAAAGGAAATCCTACAGGCGTGGCTACACGGTTCAACAGTTGGTTTAGATTAATCATGATTACATTTTTCCGTCTAGTGAGTATAAGGCTTCAGCTATTTGGTTGGCTATTTCATCGGCAGCCTTTTGTCCGCCTTCTTTTATAGTTTGGGTTATTATTTCAATTTTATCTTGCAGTTTGTGGATGGTAATATTATAAGTAGTAGGTTTTGACCCTCCACTATTAATACCCCTTGAGCTCTGCTTGCCCGCTTTGCCTGCTGCTTTGGCATCTGCCTTAGCACCACTTGCACTGTTTTTGGTTGAAGCTCCAGCATTACCAGTTGGCATAGCATCTTTCATCGTTTCTCCCAAGCCTTTTGCGTCTTTTTTGACTGTAATACCAACATCTTGCCAATCTTTGGCAATTCCATTCAGTTTGCCCGAAATATTATTCATATTGTTGGCAGTCTCTGATTTATATTCAGATTCTCGTTTGGATATTTCAACCGAAGCCGATGTTTTAATTTCTGCACTTATAGCACTATATGCACCTTCAAAATCAAAATTTTTCAATTTATTTAGTGCATTGAAAACATTTTGCACCGCCTGTCCAATCCATTGGAAAAAACTTTTGGTTTTGAGCCAAACCATATCTACACCAAACTTTACATCTGCCCAAGCCTGCCTAAATGAAATCACTATAATATCTTTTATCGCCACCACTATTCTGCCTAATGCAGAAAAGGATTTGCCCCAGCCTTCTGTATAGGTTATAACCCATGCAATAGCCAAGCTTAAGGCAATTATTGCAGCCACTACCCACGTTATGGGGTTTGCCCAAAGTGCCGTGTTCATCGCCCAAATAGCGACTGTAAATATAACTAGTGCCCCAGTTGCAATACCAATGCCAACTGCCAACATTTTTACAAATGTTGGATGCTCTTTAAGCCAGTCACCAACTGGCTTTAAATAAGATAGAAGTTTTGAAAACTGGCGTGCAATACCACTAACAACAGGCGCTAAAGAATCACCTAAATCTCTTTTAAATTGTAACCACTGGTTAGATATTTTTTGCAATCCACCACCCATTGTTTCAGCAATAGCATTAGTTGATCCTTGTACCCCATCCATATTTCCAATGCTTAACAAATGGTTACGCATAGCATCAGCCGTTTTTGAAACAACCGTAGTTTGTCCCCTAAAATTAAAAGCAACTTTATCCCCTACAGCAGACGCCTTTATTCCAAATTCTTTTAGTCGTTCAAACTCCCCTGTTTGGGCATCTAAAATAGCCTCTGCTAATTGATCAAATGGCTTGCCTGTACTTGCAGCTATATCGCTCAGTTTTTGAAGCTCTTCAGTAGTTGGATCAAATCCCTGGCCTTTAAGCTTAATAAAACTTTCAACCATATTATCTATGGGCAATGCTGCGTTATTAGCAAAGTTGACAACCTTGTCATAAGCCTGTCCAGCCATTTGTTCATTACCTAAATATTGGGTTTTTAGCACAGCATCATATCTCTGGAACTTAGCAGTAATGTCTACCAACTCTCTCCCAAAGCCAATAACCGCAGAAATACCAAAAGCCAAACCCACAGCCGCCCCCAATCCTTTCACCGAATTGGTAATTTTATCTGTGTTACTTTTTACTTCGTCTGATGATTTTTTAAACCTCTGTCCAACACTTCCAATAGAAGCAGTAATACGCCTTAACGGAGCCGTTGCCCTGTCAATTACTGATATTACATATTCTATTCCCTTGCTCATTATTTTGGTGTATTTTCCTTTTCTCGGATGTCTTTTAAAATTTCATAGCGCAATGCCCACTCCTCATCACTCATAGCATCATAGTCCATAGCTCCATAGTGATAGCGCATTTGGCAGTCAATGTATAGCAGGTAGTTGGTGTCAAAGTCTGATCCAACAGCCTGCTCTAATGCTTTTTTATTTTGGCATGTTTCGCTCCTGTGATTTCAGGCACAACATCTACCATGCCAAAAAACAAATCATCGTCTTCTTTCATGTTTTCGTCGCCACCCAGCCAACAGTTAGCAATGATGACTTCCATATATTTCACTTTGTCTTTGTCTACAAAAGTCATTGCTGCACGCAAAGCAGCTCTTGATGCTTTTTTAAGATAGGCAATACTGCCACCTACCTCAACCTCCCACACATGACCATACTTAGCTTTCCATTCGGCAAGCTTTTCTGCAGATACCGCACCTTTTAAAGGCTGTGCATTTTCGGCTTGTTCGGCCTCTTCTTTTACTATCAATTCGTTTAAGTTCACTTCCAAATGTTTTTATGCTACATTATACAATATATCCATGGCCAAGCCATCCAGCTTTATTTCCATGTCGCTGTCACCCTGCTTCATGCTTTTAGGTACTTTAGTAGCTTCAAAGCCCAAAATGCGATCTTTAACCAAAGCCACAGCATCGGCTCTCAGGTAATGCACCTGAATGTCGAAAGTGATGTCGGTAATTTTGGCAAACGGATTGGTTCTTTGTGCCTCTCTTATCAATGCCTCTACCTCACTTTGTCCAAGAGTGATAGAAACGGTTGGTTTTTCGTTTTGGCGTTGTATACCCTTTACCTTTTTACCCCTGCCGTAGATTTGTTTTTTTTCCACCTCTACATCATACTCAATAGCCATCACCCTTTCAAAGGTTCTGCCCATTGCGGTTATGATTATATTTGCCCATGCAAATTCCGGGCTGTTTACATCTACTGTCATTGCCTGTGATTTGTGCTATGATTCAGACAGGGTCTGTACATAGCCTATTTTTACATTAAAAGTTTTAACTTGCCCTTGACGCACCACATTTATAGTCGCATCAATCTGATCATTCAAAATGTCGCTGTCTGGGTCTATTTGTACAGATATGCCCGAAATCTCTTTTTTCTTAATCAATGGCACATCTATCATTTGGCTGCGGATTTCTTTTTCTACCATGCTTTCCCAATCGCTTAACAAAGTGCTGTCAGGCTTTCCTGTAACCGGATTAATGTCCACATCTTCGTTGAGCAAGTCAGTAAGCTTGGTAGCTGTAATTCGCTGCACTTTAATAATGGTTCTAATCCAGGATAGCGAACTATAATCCCCACTTTTGGCAGTCATCATTGGATCGTCATAAAAGAAATAACCAGCTTTGCCTCGAACTTTTACAAGCTGAACAATACCTTTATCGTTGAGTTGTTTCCATTGGTAACGCATCTCATCAGCCTTAGTGCCATCCGGATAAAAGGCAGTATCTACCACCTTGCCCGAAGCCACACGCCCTACATTTTGATGTACCTGGTGTTGGGCAATCCAAGCGGCCAACACGCCCATTGAAATATGATTGTCGGCTTTTTCGCAACCCGCAAATACCAACACATTTTCTGTGGTTCGGGTATTACGTAAAGGAATATTAGCTACATTGGCCTTGGCAAATCCTAATGCTGGAAGGATGCCAGCAAAAGGCACATTATCTGTTTGAAATTGTTTGGCCAACAAATCCATCTTGCTCACACCAGCCCACACATCAGCGTCTAAGCCATCTGTAATAGTTGCTGTGTAACCAACAGGACGTTTTATATTGACCATCAATACCACCCCTCTACCATCTACATCATCCAACATTTTTTTGGCATTGTTTTTGGTAGGGTTACAAATGTCTTCTAGCGTAGTGGTATCGCTCAATACCATAATATTCAGTTCAGCTCCCGGACCTGTTAGAGTATAAAAGTCTTTTACATCTCTATACAGCGTTGGGTTGTTAGCTTCAGTAACATTAAGATTGACTAAATCGTCAAGCGAGAACAATTGCTTTGTTTCGAGCAATGCCAAATCACCTTCAGCTACTCCTGAAGTTATAAGCAGAATTACTGCATCTTCAGTAGGCTCAAATCTTTGCAATTGTCCTGTTGCTCTTGTTATATTAATTCCCATTTAATGGAGATTTAAGAATATTTAAACTTGGCTAAACGGCAAACGATTGCAGCCCTTCGCCTTTAATGTCAGCTTCATGTTTCAATGCCTCTCGCTTATTGGCATCCAAAAACATTTGCCCGTCACTGGTGTAATGAAAAACCGGATTGTCTGGATAAAGTTTTGTGTGTTGTGCCAATTTTGCCAATAAGGCTTCGTCAACTTCAGCAGCGTCAATTAGTTCAGCATCTGCTTTGTCTGCATCAGTAATCTTCACATCATCCGATGGCTTGATGCGCTTATTGAGCTCTTGCTCATGCTCGCTCAGCTCAGCCTCTTCATTACTTTGCTGATTTTCAAGAGCAGCACTGGTCTGCTCTTGATTGTCAGCTATGGAAGCACGCTCTTCGCTGCCGCTATTTTCTTTAGCTTTTGTCGTATTTACTTTCTTTGCCATTACTTATAGTCGGTTTAATCGTTATTGAAGAATTGCCCCTTGAAATTTGTTTCTGATTGGCATTGCCAATCCTCTTTTTTGGAAACCAAAAATGTCCCCACGAGCCTCCGGGTCTTTTAAGCGGCTAAACATTTCGGCCGAACCATCTGCACGCATCACTTCAGAGCCAATGAAGGCAAATGAGCTACGCTTGTGCGTACCAGGAACAAATGCTGTACCATAAGCAGCTTTTACACCTGTTGATCCAACGTAAATTGGGTTTCGGCTATAGGTGTAAATTTTAAAGCCATATAGTTCAACACCAGGCTCTGCAATAATTGCCTTATACAAGACTTTGTCTTCCTTGGCAATTTTCGCTTTATGATTTGGCGACAACACCAAAACGCGGTCTTCGTCAGCATCATAGCTATCATAAGCACTTTGTAGATCAATAATGCCATCAATAATACTATCTGCTGCTGCAAGATTAATAATTGAATTGAAATTGGCAGCATTTGCTGCACTCGGAGCATACATATAAGATGCATCCAAGCCCAATCGTTTTGCTAGAGCTTTTTTATGCTTATTGGCATACAAAGCTCTCTGGTCATAGGACAATTCAATTGCTATTGCATTTCTAACCACCGTATTTTCTGTGTCGTAGGTTTTTAATGTCACTTCTTTTGGTGTGTCCCCTGCTTGAACTATAGGAACTGGATAAACATTATTATCAACTAAAACATTCGGATCCACTCCAGCCTCGGCCAAATTAATTTTATCATGATTGACTAAGGAGCTCATGTCTGTTGCCTCATTAAGAAATGATGCTTTAGGATAAGGATCTTCCATTACCAAAGGCAACCACACCTCAGCAGCCAAACCTACAAAGGCAACATTGCCTCCATTGGCTTGTTTAAACTGGTGCATACCATAGCCTACAGTATTTACTGCAACCGCTCCTAATGCAGGAGAAAAGCCTACAATATTGGCAATTAACATGCCAATTATACAATTGAACAAAATGTTCAATAACAATTTTGAATTTGATTTTCGCATTTGATTTATTAATTTTTAATGATTAATTATTGATTCTTTTTAGGCTTTGAAGCGCACCCCTGCTGCATAATCTCTTGTTAGCTTCGCATACTTTTCCGGCTCTTCTTGTCTGATTCGGGCAAGCTCTACCTTGTTGTGTTTGCTCAAGTAGTCAAAGCTGTCTTTGCCTTGCTCTGTTGGCTCTGATGATTTGCGTTTCAGCAATTCTGAAACTTTTACATCTTTGGTCAAAGTCACAGCCTCTTCCACATTTTCCGGAGCAATTGTTTTTTGCGATTCTGCATAACTAATGGCTTGCGTTGGATTGGTTTTGCTTAGTGTGACAAAAATTTCAGCTTGATCATCGGTCAAGCCTTCTTTTGCTTTAGCAATTACCGAAGCCACAAAAGCTTTATTGGTTTCGTTTTCTTTTTGCAGCGCAACAATGGCTGCATCTATCTCATGCTCTTGGGCTTCTTGTTTGAGCCCCAAACGGATGGCAAGTGTTTTCATATTTGATTCTGAATTAAAATTTGGATTGTGTGGCTCCAAGTTTGGAACTATTCCTTCAGCCAAGCCTGATAGCCTAACAGCAACACCTTGATGTTTTAATGCAAGGCTTGCTGTATTGGAGGGTAAAGGAGTTAAAGAAATCTCGAAGAGCTGCGATTTGGCTAAACATTTTACTGCCTTGCCATCAATAATTTTGTAGCCCCACTTGATAGGGTCTGCGCCAATACTGGCACCTTTGATGTCGCCATTTTCAATTTTGCGGATCATTTCTTTTTCGGTCTCATTCTTGCCGTCAATAATTAGGTCAGCTTTTGTTTCGCCCCCTTCCTTACGCAGATTAGTCCAATGACCAAAAGGCACATCGCCATACTTGTGGTCGTAAAAAGCAGGACAGTTGAGCTGGGCAACTGAAAGGTCAAGCCCTTCATTGTCCACCACAAACCCATGTGTGTTTACCCTTTCCTCTGTGCTGACTACAAATGATTTTTTGAACGCCACTTTTTTACTGTTTAGAACACAAAAGTGCAAAGCCCCAAACCCTTTGCCAAATAAGGCTTTCGTCATATTGTTAAAATCCGGAATTAATATTCTTTAATTACGGAAGTATGGCAAAATGCTTTTTATATAGGCATTGGTAAGTAGGATTTTTGCTTAAACATTTAATTACAATGGGCAGGAGAAAAGACAAAGAATATAAGGACGCTTATGAGCTTTATACACAAACTAATTTGGGCAAAAATGAAATTGCAACAATTGTGAAAGTGTCCACAAAACAGCTCAACACTTGGATCAATGAAAATAGCTGGGATCTTGATAAGTCTGCTGTTGAAACTACCGTACCACAACTCATTAGAAATTATTTTAAAAATCTATCCCTCATCAATCAAAAAGCGACTGACGAAAAGAGACCTTTAGACAGCTCAGAGTGTGACCAGATTATTAAAATAACCAATGCAATTAATACTCTACGAAAGCGTTACAATCTATCAAACTACCATGCCATACTCAAAGAATGTTTGGAGTGGCTTAACATAGAGCACAACGAAGCTGCAAAAGTATTGGCACCTGCCATGTTTGAATTTTTACAACATAAAGCAAAAGAGATACGCAATGATTCATAAACCAGGAGACAAGAAACTACTGATTGACTTTCAGGAGCTCTGCGAAATGATACAGGCCAGTAATCCTATTGACCGAAATGAAAGTGCAGGAGATAAAAGAAAGCGGATTGAAAAGTTGTTGAAAAATTATGAGCTGTTTTGTAATTACTACTTCAGCGAATATGCCTATGCACCCATGGGAAAGTTTCATAAAAACATACAAAAAGATGTATTTGAAAAACCCAACAATATTTTCTTAGAGCAATGGTCTCGTGGCTTTGCCAAGTCCACACACTTCGGGCTTTTTCTGCCTTGCTTTATCAAGTTTAATGGTCAGCTTAATGGCATGATACTGGGCAGTTTGAATGAGGAATTGGCATCGGCAAGGCTTGCCGACTTGCAAGCCAATCTTATGAGCAACCAAAGAATCATAAACGATTTCGGTGAGCAATACAGCTTTGGCAACTGGGAGGATGGAGCTTTTAAAACAAAAGATGATTGCGGCTTCTACGCCTTTGGTAAAAAGCAAAGCCCGAGAGGTACGCGCTTTAAATGGAAGCGTCCGAATTATGGTTTAGTGGATGACCTTAACGATACTAGACAACTCAAGAATGACTCCATTGCCCAAGAAGATAAGCGTTGGGTATTGGAAGAGCTAAAGCCTGCCCTTTGGACTAGAAAATGGTGGTTGGCGGTGGCTCAAAATAAATTTCATGATAATGCTGTGACGGCCTTGCTTGAGAATGACGAAGAGATAGATACTATTGTCCATCGTGTCAATATCCGCAACGAAAAAGGAGAAAGCAACTGGATTGAGAACCCCGACTTTAGCAATGAAGCCATTGCAGAGCTAGAACGAACAGAAGGCGGTGGTTTCATAAGAGAACGTATGAATACCCCATTTGAAGAGGGTGCCGATTTTAAAAGAGAGTGGCTGGACAAATGGGTAGAACCATTAGCCTTGAAAGATTATGATAGCTACATCATCAACTACTTGGACCCTTCTTACAAATCTACCGACAAAAGTGATTATAAATTTTGGGTAATGGTAGCCCGAAAAGGTTTGAACTATGACATATTGGATGCATGGGGAGAGAAAACCACCTCTAAAAATATGTGGGAGCAAGCCTACTATGTTGACGAAGAGTGGGAAGATTACAGCTTAATTCAACACTGCATGGAAGCTAATTTTATACAGGAAGAAGTTCATGCCAAAGAGTTGAAACGTGTAGAAAAGGAAAAAGGGCGTGCACTCCGTATTACTTATGACCGTAGAGCGAAAGGGGATAAAGGTGATCGCGTGAAGTCTATGCAACCCCTTTTTCAACGTGGTTTTATGCGCTTTAATATTCACAAAAAAAATAGTCCGGGCATGAAGCTCTTGCGCTCCCAGCTCTTAGCTTTTGAGCAAGGTAGCAAAGTAAACGATGATGGCCCCGATGCACTTGAAGGCGCAATTTGGATGTGTGATAAAAACTTGAAGCGAGCCAAAACAAAAACCCGAACTGGTAAGCACAAAAAGAAGTCGACCCGATCGATGTAAAAATCATTTAAACAAGCTTTAAAATTCAATTTATGTACTTAGAAAAATCCGATTATAAAATACGCATCCGGACAGATCTGTTTAACCTTTTGCTGGAGCGTATCACAGAAGGTGACGAAACCACTGAGCTTGAAATTTTAGAAGCCGCCAACAAAAGAGCTTGTGACACTATTAGTATCAAGCTTTCTGTACTATACACGACAGACAATGAATTTGCAAAAATAGGCAATGACCGTAATGGCTACCTTTTAGGCCTAGCCATTAGCATAGCCCTGTATGAGATATACCAACGAGCGGATGATGAAGAAATCCCCGAAAAGATTATTAAAAATTATGAAGATGCCATGGACGAGCTGGATAAAATTGCTTCAGGAAAATCGCCTATTGGTTTAGACAAAGTTGAGGATGGCAATAACGAAAATGGCGATGATGAAACTGCCAATATTCAAGGCTCAGGATTAAGACGTTTTGGAAGTGCAAAAAAAAGATCGCACAGAATGTAAACTTTTTATAAAAAAGCAATATATAAAAATAAAAGCAATGAAAATATTTGGCATTACACTAGGCAGACCTAATAGTAAACAGAAGCCCCTTGACCCTAAAAATCGAAGCCGCAAACGAGCTACAGACATTATCATAAAGCAGTATAAGCGTGACGTAAGCTTTCAAATTCACGACATCAAAGTAGCCGAACAGCTGGCCGACAACCCCGACAATCCGGACAGGAGCAAGCTGTTTGACCTTTATGATTATGTAATGAAGGACATTAGATTGAGAGCACAGGTGCGCGATTGTGTAATGAAGGTTCAGGGAGAGCCATATATGTTTTACAACGAAACAGACAATCCCATTGAGGAATTAAGTAAAAAGTTTCGTACCCGTTGGTTTAATGCTATGATTACGAATGCTATGCTTTCGGAATTGCATGGTTTCAAAGTGATTGAATGCAATGGTATTGATGCGGCAAACTTTCATATTGCCGAAATTAAAGTATTGCCCAACAGACATGTCTGTATTGAAAGGCAATGGATATTAATAGATGCTACGCCTAATGGTACCTATTTAGACTATAAAGACCTTACTCAAGAGCTTGACCTAATAGAGTTCTACAACGAACGTACTGATTTGGGATTGCTCAACTATGCTGCTTATAATACAATATGGAAGTATTATAGTCGTAGCGATTGGAGCCGTGCCAACGAAAAATTTGGCATGCCAATATTAAGTATAGAAGCCGACACCAATAATGATGATGAATTGGATAGCATTGAAAGCAAGGCTGCAAATTTTGGAACAGATGGCTATATTGTAACGCAAGCAGGAGATAAGGTAAGTATTATTGAGCGAACAGGCCAAAGAATACACGATGTTTGGTTTGATAATATCAAACTATGCAACGAAGAAAACGAAATTGGCATTAATGGCCAAACAGCCACCTCTAGCGAAAAAAGCTATGTGGGTTCTGCTGAAGTCCAGGAAAGAAAGTTTGAAGATCTCACCATGAGCCGTTTGCAATTTGTAGCGAACGAGATTAACGACAAAGTATTGCCCTATTTGCGCTCCAAAGGTTTTGATATTCCTGAAGGTGTACGCTTTGACTATCCTGCATTAATTGCTGACAGAGAACGAAAGATACTAGGCAACAAACCTATTGAGGACCAACAAGCCAAAGCAACAAAAAAACCTGAAGATGTAATAAAGAAAGAAGAGCAAGAGAATGGACAGCAGTAATTTTAATCACAACGACGCGAGTTATTTTTATAGCGAAAGCGACCACATCCAACTCAACAAAAAGTTGGGTGTGGACGACCTGTTTGCCGATGCCATCAATAGCCTGTTTGCACAAGGGCGCATCAAGCAAAGCACCCAGGTACGCATGATGCAGGAACTGTACGAACCGCTAAAGCAAGCCGTGGAAGAAGGATGGGGCAAAGTGAATGCCATAGAATACAATACGCCTAACTATGAATTCTTAAAGCAGCTCAAAACCAATACTGCCGTGTTTGCTGCCTTTAAAAACCATTCCCGGATGAAGGATATGGCGGCATTGTTGATAGACGACAATGGCAACAAAAGAAGCAAGCCCGATTTTATAGCAGAAGCACTAAAAGCAAATAATAAATATAAAGTTCAGCACCTGAGTGTTGAGTATGATGCTGCAGTAAAACAAGCAAGAAGCGCGGCTCAGTATAAAAAGGCTTTAGAAACCAAGCACCTATTCCCTAATATCAAATATATGCCTAGCACCAGTGCAAATAAGCGTGAGCTACATATAAAGTATTATGGACTAACCTTGCCTATAGAACACAAACTTTGGGACACAATATTACCCATTAAAGTATGGGGGTGCAAATGCTGGTGGACAGTAACAGACGATGCCGTTACCAAAATTCCTGAAAGCTTTGAAGCCCTGCCACCAGCTGATGGATTGGGTGTACATGCAGGAAAAACGGGGCAGGTATTTGACCTAAACGAAAGTAGCTATGCACAAGGCATAAGCAGCAAAACAAAAGCAAGGCTAAAGAATGATGCTGTAAAAATGGTGAACGAAACAGAAGCCATGGACGCTCCATACTTTGACATTCACACCGATAAAAAGACAAGGACTAAAATTGAGGCCCATCCGTATGGAATTAACGACAGCGACTTTGATACCAACCTTGACAAAGCCAAAAAACTGGCAAAGTCTTTTGAGCTGGAAAGAATTACCTTAATACCAAATGTACCGAACGAAAAACCCGAATTAAAAAAAGTGCTGCAAGCCAAATTTGGAAAAGAAACAACTTGCGATTATTACATCAAGGGCAAGTTTTATGACCTGAAAGAAGATGGGCAAGACAGTATCACCGACAAAGCTTTTAAAGAGAAGTTTTCTAAAACAAAACAACAGGGTGGTGATGGCATTGTGCTTTACATTTCAAATCCAAGCTATATCAGCGAAGAAAGAATGTACAGAAATATCAATTCAAAGTACCTTGATTCTGGATATGAAAACTTTGAATGTTACCTGTTTTATAACAAAAAGTGGCAGCACTTTGGCAACAAAAAAGAGTGGATACGTTTTTATGAATCGTACAAAAGCCAAAACCCAGACTAAAGCCTGGGTTTTGGGGCGAAGGTGCCCGCTCATTAAAGAACCGACCCCTACATTTTTATGATTAATAGCACAGTGTGCTTGTCAAGTCTAAGGCAAAGATACAAATAAATTAAATAATCCCAAATGGAAGATTTTGAAGCTATCCAAGATTTAGAAAACTTGGCAAAATATATACGAGAGGATGCACCAAAAGTAGTGGGCACATTGGCCGTAGCGCATTTTAAAGAGGCTTTTAACAAGGGAGGGCTGGGCAACAAAAAATGGGCTGCCCGAAAAACAAAACGAGCTGGCAGCACTAACAGCCAACTGCCCCTAAACCAAAGTGGCGATTTAAAGGACAGTATAGACTACAAGCTAAGCGGCACTAATGTAATAGTGTATAGCGACTCGGAATATGCAAAAATACACAACGAGGGTGGCACCATAAGCGTAACGCCAAATATGAAATCTTTTTTTTGGGCTATGTATTATGAAGCCAAAGAAGCAGGCATGGCAGACATTGCCCTAGGATGGAAATATTGTGCCCTGGCCAAAACCATTACCATAGAGCAACGTGAATTTATGGGCGACGACCCTGAGCTGGACAGAAAGATTGACGATAAACTAACAAGAGATATGAACCGCATCACAAATCAATAATATTATGTTTACACTACCCATATATAAAGCCATCAAAGCAAGCTTGAGCAATATTGCACCTTGCTTTTTCTTCACCGGACAATATGCCAAAGGAAAAGATAACACTAAATACATAGTGCCTGCCATCTATATCGAAGTGCCCAAAAATTTAAAGGTTGCATATTGGGGCAGGGGCATCAGAGCAGCAAGAGCTGTGCCTATCAAGATTCATTTGATTAATAACGCTCCTTACAAATCGCATGACAATGTGGTGCAAGATAGTGCATTGGTTAAGCACAGCAGTATGTTGAACCAAATAGACACCTTGCTGGAGAAAAAACATTTTAGTACCGAAAGTGGCAGAAAGTTAAGCGAAGCCTTTATAAATTCAGAAACAAACGAACATAATTATTTAGGAAGTCAAGTAGTAAGTATTATTACCTACACTACAGACTTATATTTTTATTAAGCGTATTCTTTTTTGAGCTCTTTGACTATTGTTGAAGGGGAAAGGTAAAATTGTTTAGCAACCTCTTCAATTATGTAAACATATTCCCACTTAGGGTGCTTGATTCGCTCTTTGCGAAGCGCAGCTTTTATATCTTGCTGTCTTCGCTTAAGTTCTTCAATATTGCGTGCCATAAATAAAATTGGGTGATTGCATCAAAATAATAAAATTTTGTTACAACCACCCAATTTTGAACTCCTGAATTTTAAACAAATTGTGTATTTTCTGTAATCCATTTTTGAACTTTAGGCATTACCCAAAAACTGTAAATACCTATTGTTATAATAATGAAAATCCACATCTTGATCCAAAGACCTATAAAACCAAAACCACTTCCTACAAACTGCAATCGTCTGCCACCTATTGAAGTGTTGTTAGTTATCCAACGCTGGCGCATAGTGAGCGCCCAAGGGTAGCCAAACCCGAGTGTAAAAATAGTTACTAAGGCACTGGCTATGCTTACTCCCA
>JACCEA012562565.1_pt1 | contig 20309 bp, 9 predicted proteins | sample 7449851 | NCBI WGS metagenome assembly JACCEA01 (sample SAMN15323453, study PRJNA562643) | freshwater metagenome | isolation source: river surface water | place: USA:Blue River Watershed | collected 2017-08-18
GAAGCGCTTGGAGAACTAATTGATGGAGCAACAAGACTCAATGTTGTTCCGGATGCAGTTGGTGCCGAAGCAGTCAGGTAATTATACGTAGCCGAATTTGTTCCATCCCATGTATACGGAATCACTAAGAAGTTGTACGTTGTATTCCCAGACAAACCGGTAATTATTACAGACGTTCCGGGAGTTGTAGGCAGCGCAACACTACTTGTTGTAAAAATTGTTCCGTTGCCTGCAGCAGGTGCCGTACCGTTGGTCGACGCCAAAGTTGGTGTTCCCGTTGAATAAATAATTACGTACCCTGCTTGTGTTGCGCCTGAACCCGGAAAGGTAGCACCTGTAAAATCCAATTGCAAGGAGGACGAAGTGGCATTCGAAATCAGTGCTGAATTGGCTTGCGATGAAACTGCTTCAGACAAGGTAAAGATGGTAGATGCTGGAGCTGAAGTAGTATTGTAACAATTCGTAGCCGCCGCAAACGAGTATGCCGTTAATGTGTAGGACGTTTGTGGAGAGAGACCGGTAATATTTGTTGAAGACCCGGAAGAACCGTAAACAACACGATTATTGCTATTGATCTGTGCTGCCAAACTGTAATCGGAATTTGCTGAATAACCGGTTCCTGAAACAGGAGCTGCGGCCGATTGAGAAGTCGGTCTCGCTACAATCAATGAAGCGTCACCGGAACCGGAAGTCCACGATGCCGAAACGCCATTCGATGTGGGAGCGGAAGACACTAAGGTGGAAATTTGTGTCGATGGAGCCGTACATCCGGCTGCAAAGGTGGCCGCCACAGAAACATTATCAATACCAATTGCTTGCGAGTTACCTCCTGTTGTATTGATGTTCCAGCGTAAATAAAAATCACCATTCGCAGGAATGTTCAACCCACTTATTGTGATATTCGATCTGGATATTACCGTTGGTGTTGAGAAAGTGTAAGTACTGGTGCCTGTTGGAAAATTAGAACTTGCTATGTCTCCGGCTGTTACCGACACCCAAGTGGAACCATTCAAGGAATAAAAAAATTGAACCGATGCGGCAGCTGTATTCACTCGAAATCTTTCTGCATCATAGGAGATAGTTAAGTCCGTAATTGCATTTGTACCGGTATTGCGATAATAGCCCAATAAGTTATTAGGACTTGCAAAGCCACCTGAAGTCATTGCACCTACCGATCTTTCAGTACTAGTTGCACCAAAATTATACGTACCCCCGGCAGTTGGACTATTTGCAGTTGCAATTTGTGTAACCGTTGCACTAGCCCCGGCGTATGTAGGACTCGCTGTTTGAGCATGTATCTTCCAATTACTAGGCAATGAATTTGTTGTAGACATTGCATCAAAATTTTGGATCACTGCCGTTGAATTCGAAATACCTGTTTGAGCAATTGTGTCTGTCGCCAACAAGCAACAGGCAACTACTAGAAAGATGATGTGTTTCATATAAAATTAAATAAGCTTTTTGATACTACAAATTTAGTAAAGCCAATACTATTTTATGTTAATATTCGATGAAACTTTTGCGATTTTTTTAGCGAAAAAACAAAGCCTAACCTTCTGATTTTGAGATAAATCGATTTAGTAAGCTTCTGCTTTCAGCCACCTGATAACGCAACTTAGAAAACTGATATTCAACCCAATTTTTTTCGCCATAAAACAAATCGTTTACAATCCAATTTGCCGATTCCTGGAACCTGGTTCTCCATGCTCAGGAAACATTCGAATAAAAGACAAAACATGAATTAAATTTTGCAACCAACACATAAAAAGAAAGGCCCTTCTTTCGAAGGGCCTTTCTACCATTTATTTTCCTAAACATTAGTTCTTTTGAACGCGTGCTCGGTGGATCAATGCGCCGTTCTGATACAACTCCACGTTGTAGATACCGGTCATCATTTCACCCATTGAAAGCGGAATAGTTGTTAAACCACCTTCTGTCATTGCTTGAGCTTCTTGCACCAAGCGACCACTCATATCAAACACTCGTACTACTAGAGTTTCGTTTGCTTGCTCCATGATCACTTGCACTTGCACCAAGTCATCAGTCGGGTTCGGGAATACATTCACCGCTACCCCAGAGGCTTCATTGATCGCCATTTCTTTTGTAGATTGACCTTCTGAAGACTCGATTACATCTCCTTCAGCAAGAGCGATTGCTGCTGCTCCGGTAGTTGTAAACTGACGAGTTGCACTCCATGCACTGCTTGGATTACCGTTTGCACAGAATGTTCTTGCCTGGAAGTCATACTGTGTATTTGCAGTTAACCCTGTCAATGTTCTTGAAGTTGCAGTACCGGATAAGGTACCCGCACTTGTCCAAGTAGATGACGATGTTAACTTGTAACGGAATTCGAACCATGCCGCTCCCGGTACTGCCGGCCAAGTGAAGGTAGCAGTTGTATTTGTTACAGTACCTAAGGTTAATACCGGAGGTAGCGCACAATCCGTTGTGGCTGTAGTTGTTCCTGTTGCAATAGTAGACCAAGCGCTTGAAGACCCTCCTGAACAGTAAGATCGTCCACGTACATCATATGACGTACTTGCAGTCAATCCGCTGATTGTTCTGCTTGTAGCCGAAGCTGGAGCTGTACCGGCAGAAATCCAAGTAGACGAAGATGATTCTTTGTATTGGAATTGATACCATGCTGCTCCTGATACAGCAGTCCAAGTAACATTCAATGTTGACGACGTGGTAGTCGGTGTATTCAATGTCATTGGCGTTGCACAGTTACTTGATGTAGTTGTAAAAAATACAGAACTACTCCATGCACCTTGACTTTGCGAAGAACAGTTCCAACGGATTTGCATCTCATAGTCTGTTCCTGGTGTCAATCCACTGATTAGGCGAGACGTAGCAGAACTGTTAGCAGTACCTGCATTCGTCCATGTATTAGCACCTACCACGCGGTATTGCAAGCTGTACCACCCATTTGTAGGCGCTGTAACCAGCTGAGTCCATGTTGCAGTTACCGCATCCGGCTGGATGTTTGTTGCTGCTAAACCACTCACTGGAACATTCGCACAAGAAGGACCCGTTGTTACGAAGTACTGAGCCCCATTTACAGTGGTAGTTGTTAACTTAAACACCCAATGACTACCATTCCAAGTCAATGCACTTCCTAATGGATTGGAAATCGTATGCGTTCCATTCACAACAGTCGCGATACGGATGTTCTGTCTGTTCGGATCAGCATTACTTCCTGTAGTTGGTAAACTCAAGAAGTTTGCAGCATTTGCGTTGTAGTCATCAAAATCCTCTTGTGTCAAGAAGAAAATTAGATCCATTGTACCATTCGACGAAGGAGATGCACTGAAGCTGCGCTTTGCATATACGTATCCAACTGGATTGGAAGTTGTAACCGTGCTAGATACTGTACTCGACATGGTCGTATTACCTGGAGCATTTCCACCCGGTAAATCAGAAATTCTACCGATTGAAACACAGTTATCCACAAAATACAACTGCGAAGTTCCATTTGTGTGGTTAACCACATTAGATGTATACGAACCCGGAGTATTTGTAGGACCCTGTGGATTCACTCCAATGGTTACACCATTACTTGTTGCCGGTGAACCAGTCAAACAAGGAGTAGCGTTACTTGTCATCTCAACAGTGATTACATCACCATCAGCCAAACCTGAACCTGCAACCGAAGAATATGTATCACCGGAAACTCCGTTAATTGTAACTCCGTTCTTTTTCCACACATACATTGGTGCTGAACCACCATTTGTAGGATATGCAGTGAACGTTATGTTATCGCCGTTACAAACAGGGTTGTTATCTGCTGCCAAGTATACACTTGCAATTGTAAGCGCATCTACAGTCATTGTAAGCGAGTTACTTGTAGCTGTTGCAGTTGTTAAACACTGTGAATTACTTGTAATTTCACAAGAGATCACATCTGTACTTACAAAATCAACTCCGGCAGTAGCAACATACGTATCAGCAGTTTGACCTGCGATTGCAGTACCGTTCTTCATCCATACATAAGCCGGTGCAGTTCCACCGTTCACCGGTGTTGCTGTAAATGTTACCGTTGTACCATCACAAACAGTAGTACTTGCCGTTGATATGGATATGCCAGCTGGCGAGGGAGCATTAACCGTAATCTGAATCGAAGCATCACCCGGTGTATTTGAACATCCCGTTGATTGATTTGTATAGTCGATTGAATACGTTGTATTGGCAGTTGGTGTTAAACCTGTTTGGGTAAACACGTTCGTACCAGGTGCACCAATCTGAGTTCCGTTTGCATACCAAACGGTAGTGTAGTTTGCTGGAGGTGTGAAGCGGTATGCTACCGGTGTAGTAATTGCAGCTGTTGTAGCCAAGGCCTGAACTCCAATTGTTCCATCACCATTGTTTACCCCTACTACCTTCGTTCTGTCGGTATTGTTTGAAGATGTTACGTGAACTTCGATAACTCCAGTCGCTTCATAGAAGATTGCCTGGCTAGTACTTGTTTTGTTATCTCCAAATTCGCGCACATTTTCATAGCTTACAACGAATCTTCTGTTCGGAGCATAACCCTCAGTCCAGTATCTTACCGCTCCGGCAATACCAGCAGGAGAAATAAATGCATTCTCACTCAATCTCAAATCATTATCCATCGCAAGAACTGCAACCATATTAAATGGTTCACTCGTATTCGGAAGTGTTGTAAATGTAAAGTCAGCCAATGACGCAGCATTGAATGCTCCGAACATCACGTTTCCGTTCGTACCGATATTGATAGTAGAATAAGGCGTACCAAAGAAATCAAATGTAAACCCAAGCGGAATATTTCCCCATCCACCATCATCATAGCTCACACCGAAAGAACCTGTTGGAGGCGGTGTACCAACACCAGCTTCACACAAGGTTACTGCACCCGGAGCAACCGGACGCGGCGCGTGTGGGATCTGCACACTTGAGAAGTTACCCGCAGCTAAACCTGAGTTCACGTCAACTGTTCCACCATCACAAATAGTATTTGCCGCAGCATTCGATGTCATGGTTGCACCCGGCAACGGCAATACACCAATACTTGCGTATCCCGGTAAACTTGGACAAGCTGCACCTGTACCGATTACCTCGATAGCCGAAGTTTGCGCAACAGTTACATCGATGCTTGAACCTGAGTTACCGCTCATTGTCGGGTTACCCTCTACTGCAGTCCAAGTATAGGTTCCTGTAGATCCTGATGCTGTAGCTGTAGTTGAACCTCCTGTTCCACAGAAAGTTGCAGTTGTCAACGTAATGGTTGGCGCAGCCGGTGTAACATTGATTGTCATTGGCAATACACCTGATCCAGAAAGTGTTGTTACTTGAATATCTCCGGATGTAGCTGTCATTGGAATCACAGCTGTCAACGTAGTAGCATTTGTTACTGAGTATGAAGTAGCTGCAACACCATTGAATGTAACTGCAGTTGCACCCAAGAAATCTGTTCCTGTAATCGTAACCGTCTGTCCCTGACATGCAGGATCAGCAGATACGGCAGTAACGGTTGGTGCCGGTGGTGGCGGAGCAACTGTAAATGTATAATCTTCAATTTCACCATTTATATTAACTGGACATGATACAGGGTTCTGGGAATTCCAGTCAATCACAACCCGCATGCGGTAGTTGCCTTGAGCTTGACCAGCTGGCACCAAGAAACTACCAGACGTACCAGAAGCAACGTACGCATTCGATGTGTAAACAAGTTCAAAAGCGTCCACAAAATCCAAGTCGTTGTTCCAGTCTATGTAAATTGCAGATCCTGGGTCACTTCCATAAGCAAGTGTAAAACTCACCGGCAATCCTGCTTGTTGTGAACAACTTAAAGACGTATAATCACCATATCCTCCCGCGGTAAAGGTACTTGCATTCGAGATATTGGTAATACCTCCAGTTGTCGTAAAGTCAGTAATCGACGTTGTCACACCAGTTCCCGTAGGTTGGCAATAACCTGTATAGAACGATACGTTTGCCCAGGTACTGAAGTCTGTTGCATCACACAAACTGCGCACATGCAAGTAATAGGTCGTATTTGCAGTTAAACCTGTCAGTGCTTCAGACAAATTAGACGTTGTAGTCCCAGAAGTTGGAGCAGTAGAAGAAGTAGTCACTGCATACTCGTAACCATTGCTCGGAGCAGTTGCAGGAGCCGTCCACGTTCCTGTTGCAGAGGTAGAAGTAAGGTTCGAAATAGTCAACGCTGTTGGCGGGAAACACGAAATTTGTGTTGTGAAGTTATTCGCAATAGACCAAGCACTGGTAGTTCCACCACAATTTGCGCGGTAGTATACGCTGTAGTTTGTGTTTGAAGTCAAACCTGTTATCGTAAAGCTCGCATCCGGCCCTGTAATCGTTACAGTTTGGTTTGTTAAAAAGGTTCCTGTTCCAGGAGTAAATCCTGCAGGACCATACTCAATATCATAGGTTGTTGCAGACGCACAGTTGGTAGCCCACGTTACGGTTGCATCGTATGCATTGGCTGTGATGGTTGTTACCAACCCTGGTGAAGGACACGCCGGTGGCGCTGCAATTGTGATTGTGTAGTCCTCTATTTCACCATAGGAATTATTCGTACATGGTGTAACGGCAGATCCATTTGTTGCGAACATAGCACGTACTCGCATACGGTGAGTTCCTGAAGGCGGGTTACACGCCAAGGTAATCGGGAAAGTCGCAGAAGAACCCAATACCCCAACAGATCCGGAACCCGTTACCTGACCATTTGAAAATCCGATGCGCTCTGTTACGTTATCGAACACACCATCGTCGTTGTAATCGATCCAGGCAGCATAACCCTCTGAGTATTGACCTGCGTAAACAGTACATGCATAAGTGGTACTCGGCAACAAGGTAGTTGTTAACAGTGGATCTGACGTGTAATCAGAATATCCGGCTGTACCGCTCGGGCATCCTGTACCAGAATTGTTATCAAGGGTGTTCAAAACCACACGCGCAATTACATCCCCATCCGTACATCCAAAGGTTGTTGTTGGAAGACAGTAACCCAATCTAAAGCTAGCTGAAGTAGCCCATGAACTATATCCGGACGCACCACAGTTGCTGCGCACATGCACGAAATAGTTTGTATTGGTAGGCAAACCGGTTACAGTAGCACTGGTAGAAGTTGTTGCCGTTCCGCTGGCAGGCGGTGTAGCAGATGTCGTTACAGCATATTCGTAACCGTCTGAAGGTGCAGTCATCGGCGCTGTCCAAGAAACAGAAGCACTTGTTAATGTTAGAGGAGTCCCCGATGGCGAAAATGGCGCTGAACATGCTGGAGGCGCAGGCGGATTAAATGTAAATTGTTTACCCAACAAGTTAGCCGTTGACGAAATTGAATTGTTTGCAGCAGTTGACGAAACCGTTGATGTAGCTGCAGGAGTTACACTTAAAAAAGTACTTGCACCGTTTATACCAACTGAAGCAGATAAAGTACCCGCTGTAGCCATAGTACTACCATAAGTAAAAACAATTTTATTTGAAGTTTCGAACAAATCGACTCTGTAAGAAGCAAAGGCTGTTGTCGAAGTAGCCCCACTCCCGCCAATGTTAATATTATGCCAACTAACCGAAAGAATTCGATTTGGAGCAGCACCAGAAGTAGTGTAAGTAATGGCTCCAGACCCCCTGTTGTTATCATCCCAAAACGGCGCAATACAAGGTCTTTGTGCTGCAGTTGCACCCAAAGAATTTGTCCAACCATTGGTTATTGACGTTGCCAATCGTATAAAACCATTAGCTGAAATACTAAATTGAGTGTAGGTGACACCATCAAAAACAAAAGTAAATCCAATCGGAATTGCCCCTTGTGTTCCATCATCACCAGTTGCGGTAGAATTGGTACCAGTAACTTGTTGGTAAACTCCTACTCCTTCTGAGAAGGAGTAACCATTCACCTGACACAACGCACTGTGAGTCAGCAATGTTATCATTGCAACCAAGGCACTTAGCCTGAGTCGCCAGAAGGACGTCCCCTCCCTTGTTGTAGTTTGTCTGTACCATTTTAGCTTGGCATCAGACTGCTTTCGTAGAACGTTTAGCATTTTTTTTGAGTTTAGTTAATAGAGAATTCACATTACATTCCGCGCATTTTATCAATTACGTGCCAAAAAAAATGCTCGACGGTTTATCGAAAACGTTCAAAAAAAATGGCGGTTTGTTAGTTATTAACAACAGTTGATTTTCTGAAAAATGGAAAGATTCCCATTTTGGGAAAGTTATTAGTGAGTTTTTAACATGTCGCTTAGGAGCTAAGAATAAAATGTTTGCCACAAAAAAAAGGGCTCTCTTTCGAAGAACCCTTTTTATTTGAAACTTGAAGGACTAATTTTTCTGAACCCGAGCTCGGTGAATCAACATTCCACTATTATACAACTCCACATTGTACACTCCAGCCTTCATTTCACCCAAAGAAAGCGGAATAGTCGTCAGCCCACCATCTGTTAATGCCTGGACTTCTAGTAGCAGGCGACCACTCATGTCAAACACACGCAACACTAGAGTTTCGTTTGCTCGCTCATTGATCACTTGCACCTGCACCATATCATCCGTAGGATTCGGATAAACCGAAACCGCCACAGCTGTTTCCAAATCATTTTTCATTTCAAAAGACCCAACAGATTCTTCCACCGTTAATAAATCTACAGGAGCCATAAAGCCAGCCGAAGTAGTCGTGAACTGAGTTGTAGCACTCCAGTCACTACTCGGATTACCACCTGCACAATACGTTTTAGCCTGGAAATCATATTGAGTACTCTGAGTCAAGCCTGTTAATGTTTTTGATGTTGCCCCAGCCGCAGCAGTACCGCCACTAATCCAAGTACCAGATGAGCTAGGCTTGTAACGGAACTCGTACCAAGCCGCTCCTGAAACTGCTGTCCAGTTAATTGTCGCCGTGGTTCCAGTTACCGTACCAACCACTAATACCGGAGGCAATTCACACCCTGACAACGCAGTGGTACTAGTTGTTAATACAGAGGACCAAGCACTCGCAGCACCGTTTGGACAATAAGTCCTACCACGGAAATCATAAGAAGTACTAGGACTCAAACCGGAAATAATTCGGGTTGTGCTGGAACCAGCAGCCGTCCCTGCACTTAGCCACGTACCCGAAGAAGTAGCCTTGTATTGAAACTCAAACCATCCGGAACCTGTAACAGCTGGCCATGACAACGTAACTGTACTAGAAGTCGCTGTTGGCACATTGAACACCATCGGAGACCCACATCCGGATGAGACAGTACTGAATATTACAGAAGCACTCCATGCTCCGAAGCCATCACTGGAACAAACACGTCTTATTTGGTATTCGTATTGCGTTCCAGGAGAAAGCGTACTATACGTTTTTGATGTAGCCAAATAACTTGAAGTTCCACCATCGATCCAAGTACCTGAAGCCGTAGGCTTGTAGCGGAACTGATAATATCCTGTCGATGGATTAGGTGAAATAGCCGTCCATGTGATCGTCGCATTCGTCGATGAAATATTGCTTGCTGCCAATCCACTCACCAACACACCTTCACATGAAGATTGGGTAGTAATGTAAAAAGTAGAACTATTGACATTAGGTACCAACTTAGATAACTGCCAGTGAGTACCATTCCATGTCAAATTCGCTCCTAATGAAGCTGACACTGTGTAACTTCCACCAGTAACCGTAACCAATCGAATATAAGCCTTATTCGGATCCGAATCATTACCCGAAGTTGGCAAATCCATTGAACCGTAGTTATTCGCATTGTAATCATCGAAATCTTCTTGAGTAAAGTAGAATGTTAACGTACGCTGACCGTCTGAGGCCGTTGTTGAGGTAAAACTTCGTCTAACATAAAGCCATCCATCCGGATTGATTGACTGAACACTAGAAGCTACTTCTGCTGTCATCGTTGTATTACCCGGAACATTTCCACCCGAGGCATCAGCTATTTTTCCAATTTGAGCACAACCATTGTTAACATATTCGTTTGTTTCACCATCACCATGATTGATCACACTGGAAACATAAGTTCCTGGCGTATTCGGAGGAAGCGAGACACCCACCGACATGATTATCGGAGAACTAGTGACTGTTGGTGTCGATAAGCAACCCACTGCATTACTAGTCATCTCACATGTAACCTCATCACCGTTTACAATATCCGTTCCAGCTAAAGCAATGAAAGTCGCCGAGTTAGCACCAGTCATTGGAGCACCACCAACCATCCATTGATACGACGGTGAAGCACCCCCATTCGTAGGAGTTGCTGTAAAAGTTACCGACTCTCCTGGACAAGCACTTGTCGAATTTGCTGAAATAGAAACACTTGGAACCAATGGATCTGCAACTGTTATTGTCAAAGAAGCACAATTACCAGGAGGAACAGCACATCCTCCTTCCCCACGCACAAAATACGTCGTGGTTACAGTTGGGGAAACACTGATTGAAGTGCCGCTACCAACACTCGTACCACCGCAGTAACCTTCATACCATTGCCAATCAGAGGCTCCATTTAAAGCACCTGTCAAATTAAGCGTGGTAGATTGACCTGAACAAACGCTTGATGAACTTGCCGATACAGCAGGCACGACCGGAGAACAATTCGAAAACACAGAAAAATTTGAAATGGCGGTGCTTGAAATCGACGTATAAACACCACCAACAAAAATACGGTTAACACCTGTTGAGATGCTATTGATCGTTCCATTAGACCCTGGATTCCATGTTGTCGCCAAACCCGTTGTAAGGTCCAGATTTGCCAATCGATTTCGCGACTGCCCTCCAATTGTTGTAAAATTACCCCCAGCATAGAGAACCCCATCTGCAATTGCAATTGTTTGAACCGTGCTACTTGCATTCGGATTCCACGAGGTCGCCACGCCAGTTGAAGCAATTACAGCCGCCAATCTATTACGCACAGATCCTCCAACATTGGTAAAACTACCACCAACGTATACCAATCCAGCACCATCCAGATAAATCGTGTTAACTGTATTATTCGCATTCGGATTCCAGCTATTTAAAACCCCTGTACTAGTAGAAACAGCAGCAAGTCTATTCCTCGCTTGACCACCAACATTTAAAAACAGACCGCCGACATAAATCAAACCACTTCCGTCCGCTACAATAGCTCTTACCGTATTATCCGCATTTGGATCCCATGAAAGCAATGTTCCAGAAGTAAGATCCCAAGCAGCCAACCTATTTCTAGCGCCTCCAGTTACTGTCGTGAAACTTCCACCAGCATAAACAACGCCCGCCTCATTTGTTAGACACAGAACTGATGCATCCGGATTCGGAGACCACGACGAAACTACACCCGTTGATGCATCTATTTCAGCCAAACGAGCTCTAGACTGACCACCAACTGTGGTGAAGTCACCACCCACAACAACCGAAGCACCAACCAAAGTAATCGAATTCACAGCACCATTCACATTTGGATTCCAGCTTGTCAATTCACCAGTCAATGTATTGATTGCAGCTAAGTTATTTCTTGTTGCTCCAGACCCATTGATCGAGGTAAATGACCCACCTGCATAAATACCTGAACTACTTATAAACAGAGCATTCACAGCTGAATTTGCATTTGGATTCCAGGAGGAAATAACACCTGTTGACTGATCGATTGCGGCCAAGCAATTTCTACTTTGACCCCCTACAGTAGAGAACGAACCCCCAGCATAGACAAGCCCGCCGTTCACACCTAATGTATTAACAACACCATTAGCATTTGGATTCCATGAACCCACCGCACCTGTTGATGTATTGATAGCAGCCAAACCACTGCGTGACAATCCGCCAATAACAGAGAATTGACCACCTGCATACAAAGTTCCAGCACCATCAAGAATAAGCGCATTAACCAAGTTCCCTGCATTTGGATTAAAAGATGTTGCCAACCCTGTTGAGGTACTAATCGCAGCAATTCGATTTCTAACTTGCCCCCCAATGTTTGTAAAATTCCCTCCGGCATAAACAACACCGGAACCATCCGCAACAAGCGTCTTAACAACACCATTTGCATTAGGATCCCAGGACTGCAAAGCACCAGTACTGGCGTCCCAAGCTGCAATTCGGTTTCTCGCACCACCTGTCACATTCGTAAACGAACCACCAGCGTAAATTACCCCGCCACTTACAAGAATTGTACTAACCGTATTATCAATTGTACTATTTAAAAGTGAAGTAGGTAATCCAGTTGTCAAATCAACAGATGCTATCCTGGAACGGGCATTACCCCCAATAGTGGTAAAATCACCACCAACAAGCAGTTCACCACCAGAAATAGCAAGAGCAAAAACAGTTCCGTTTGCATCCGGATTCCAAGAATTCAACGATCCATCACTATTTATTCTTGCGATTCGGTTACGGGTTACACCCCCTACTGTAGTAAATGCCCCACCGATATACCACCCCCCTGCACCATCAGAGATTACGGCATGCACCGTACCATTTGGATTTAGAAAATTGAAATCTGCGAGACCGTTTGTTGTAGTAAGCAAGGTACCAAAGCGCACATTCTTACCCACAAAACTGAAACTACCTCCAATGTAGACTACATCATTTGAAGGATCTTTCACAACACTATTAACTGTTCCATTAGGAGTCCACCAGTGCGCTTCAAGCGTTGGAGATTGTCCGAAGCACCATTGGAAAAAGAAATAGATTGGCATTAGAGCCAATACTAGCTTTAATTTTTGTTTCATACGGGTAGAGTATATTAAGTTCTGATTCAATTTACGTATTCATACTGCAATATGTTGTTTTTTTTCGACAAATAACATATTTTCATCGATTAAATTCAATTAACATGCTACTAACAAATAATTGTTGATAAAATACCATGTGTTTCTTGCGTCTTTCGAATGTAAGTTTTAAGTTTACTCTTGAAATCAACAACCCACCAAATATTGCATCATGTCATATACTGTACTTTATATGTCAGCTCATCTGACAACTAGTTTTTTAATAACACTGTTATTATTACCTAGAATAATTAATGTAGTCCATTTCAAAAGACTCATGGATGAGCCCACTGAGAGAAGCTCTCATATTCAAAAAATTCCAAGTTTAGGTGGGATAGCCTTTTATGTCTCGCTTGTTCTGGGGTTGTATTTCCTTCATGACGAAACGAATATTCATGAAATCATGTCGCTTATTCCAGGATTACTCATTTTATTTATTGTTGGACTGAAGGATGATCTTGTAGTTTTGAGTCCATTCTCAAAATTAATGGCGCAAGTAATTGCCATTTCCTTTGTACTTGTAGAACCAACTTTTCAGATTCAGGAGCTCTACGGATTTTTGGGTTTCGAGAACGTCCCGATGTACATTCTAATACCAATAACAGGATTTGTGATGTTGGCTATTATCAATTCATTCAATTTAATTGATGGGATTGATGGTTTGGCGTCGATTGTCGGGATCATCATATTCTCTATTCTGGGTAGTCTGTTCTTCATGTTGCACATGCATTTATACCTTGGTATAAGTTTGGTACTTATAGGAAGTTTGCTTGCATTCCTGCGATTTAACCTTTCAAAGGATAAAAAGATCTTTATGGGTGACACCGGGTCTTTAGTTCTTGGCTTTATGATAGCCGTTTTGGTTGTTCGCTTATTTGCAGCGCCACAAGCAGAATTGAGGTCTCTGCCGTTTATGCTGGAAAATCTACCCCTCGTTATTCTTTCGGTACTTGTTGTTCCATTCTTTGATACTACACGAGTTTTTACTGTTCGTTTGATCAATAAAAAGAACCCATTTGCTCCTGACAGAAATCATGTTCATCATATTTTGATAGACTATTTTAAATTCTCTCATTTCAAAGCAAGTATTATAATTGGCATAATAAATCTATTTTTCACGGCTGTTTTTTTAATGCTAAGTTCGATTCTGCCGACCATTAGTATTCTTTTCTTAATGCTGGTATTTTTCATAACTGTTGCATATACTTTATATAGGCTTAATCTATCAGTTAAAAAAATGAAGGGAAGTATTTTCTCTCAATAATTGTTCGGGACAGCAAAAGTATTGCTACAATTGTAACTTTATAATCCTGTTGTTCGTACAACTTACCCAATTAGAATTATGCCTTTATAATGACTAAAAGCGTTTTTTTTGTGTTATTCTCAATAATCGGAGTGTCTTTAACATCTTGCCGCCTAAGAGAAAAAATTGTTTATTTTCAAACTAATTCGGTCGACTCCCTTCGATCAGAAATGAGTTATTCTCCGACCTTAAACACAGACGATTTCTTAACAATTACAGTGTATGGGGAAGATCCTGAATCGGTTGCCCCATTTAATATCAATAACTCCACTATGAATACATCGAATAGTGGATATTTGACAGGAGCTCCTGCATACAACGGATATTTAATAGACGCTAATGGCGATATCAATATGCCTGTCTTGGGAAAGGTACATGTCGGAGGACTATCTCGAGTTGCAGCGACCGACACAATTCAGCAGAAACTAAAAGTTTTTGTTCACAATCCAATAGTTCTGATTCAAATTCAAAACTACAAAGTAACAGTCCTCGGAGACGTCAGAAACCCAGGTACATTTAAAATTCCAAACGAACGAATAACTATTTTGGAAGCCATAGGATTAGCTGGTGATTTAAACATTACAGGCTCACGGAAAAATGTTATGGTTATACGTGATTCTTCTGGTGTAAAGCAAGAATTCAGACTTGATTTGACAAGCAAAAATGTTTTTAAATCTCCTGCTTATTATCTTAAGCAAAATGATGTTGTATACATTGAACCATCCGGCGTTAAAAGGTCCGAAGCTACGATTTGGAGAACAACTGGACCGATGATAATCACATTAACTTCACTTATTGTAACAACGATATCTTTGTTAACTGCAAATAAATAGTTTACATGATTCAGACAACTTCCTCGAATGAACACAATGAAAAGAGTATCAACGTAAGAGAGATACTCGAACGATACCTGCATTTTTGGCATTGGTTTGTGTTTAGTTTGATCATTTTAATAAGTGTGGCATGGATCTATTTACATTACGACATTCCCGTTTACGAATCGAAAGCATCTGTTTTATTCAAAGATGATGAGGAGTCTCCTGCCACAAATGAAACCGCTATTTTGAGCGGCTTGGGACTTGTTCCTAATGCAAATAATCTCGAAAATGAAATTGAAATTTTTAAGTCTCGTACTTTAATTGAACGCGTTTCTAAAAAACTAAAATTAAACATCAGTTTTCACCTGATTGGAGACAAAAGCGGACTAATTAAAGGAGAATTGTACCACAATTCTCCGATTTCTTTTGAACCGATCGGGCACGACAGCCTTTTCTACAAAGACAACACTGCGTATCTTATTCAATTAAAGGACAAGAATAATTTCATTCTCAAAACCAGAGGAGGATCAGAAATAGGCAAATATCGTTATGGAAGTGTTATTAGCACCAAGGACGGCAAATTCATCATCAATAAAACTAGTTTTTTAAATGACGTATTTGTAGGCAAGATCATCATGCTAACCATAGAACCTTTGGAGGGGGTAATTAGCAAATTAAGAAACCAAATAACGGTAGAAGCTACTAGCAAAGAGTCACAGGTTTTAACTATTTCTTTGAAGGGAATAAATATTGAAAAGAACAATGCTATAATAAACGAATTGATCAATCAACATCGGATCGATGCAATTGAAGACAAAAATGAAGTCGCAAGTAACACAAGTTCATTCATTAATGATCGAATGAAGTTCATTACGGCTGAACTCTCCACAGTAGAAGATCAAGGACAAGATTACAAAAAGAAGTACAATCTCGTAGATGTCACTTCAGACGCTATGAAATTTTTAGAAAAAGAAAGTCAAACCGATCAATCGATAACTGAAACTTCTATTCAATTAAGTCTAGCAGATTTTATGTTTGACTACATAGAAGAACATCAGGGATACAACGATCTTCTTCCTACAAATTTAGGTTTTGAAGACAATTCGATTGCGAATGCCATTGACCAATACAATGAATTGGTATTGAATAGAAATAGACTATTGCAAAATTCCAGTATTAAAAATCCGCAAGCACAAAAGATTGAGTCTCAACTTGCCGGATTGAAAGCGAGCATTGTGCAAAGTCTTAAAAACTCAAGTTCAACTTTAGCCTTACAATTAAAAAAATTAAAAGCTCAAGAGAACTTGTACCAATCTAAAATTGCATCCGTACCGCAATTTGAACGCGAATACCGCGACATTGTCCGTCAGCAACAAATCAAGGAATCACTTTATTTATTTTTATTACAAAAAAGGGAAGAAAATGAGATCTCCCTTGCATCAACAGTCAGTAATACAAAAATTATTGATCTTGCTTTCAGTGACAAAAAACCTGTGTCGCCGAACAAGAAAATGGTGTATCTAATAGCTGCGTTAGTTGGATTAGTAATTCCAATGGGCTTGATTTCGGTTAAAAGAATGCTCGATAATAAGGTGCACGGTCTTCATGATTTGAAAGAATTCAACTTGCCAAGTGTGGGTGAAATTCCATTGCATAAAGAACAAGAAAATATTGTTGCGACAAAACATGCAAAATCTGGAATTGCCGAGGCATTTAGGATGATACGAACGAATATTAATTTCCTTTTAGATGACCAAGCCGAAAATGGTCATGTCATCATGATTACTTCAACTGTTGCAAAAGAAGGGAAAACTTTCACATCTATTAACCTAGGGCATACCATTGCCAATGGAGGCAAAAAAACAGTTGTCATCGGGATGGACCTTCGAGCCCCAAAATTCAAACAATATTTGGGTATTGAATTTAAAAATGGTGTCTCTAATTACATCGTAGATTCAAATTTAGTTGTAGATGATATTTTGATCCAGTCAAAAGAAAATGAGAATCTTTCATATATTATATCTGGTGATATTCCCCCAAACCCTTCTGAATTATTAATGCGAGATCGATTGAAAGAATTAATATCAATCTTGCAAGAGCGCTTCGACTTTGTAATCATTGATACCGCACCAGTTGGATTAGTTGCCGACGCATTACACACAAGTCCACTCGTAGAACTTGTAATTTACGTTGTCAGAGCAAATCAAATAGATAAACGTATGTTAAGCGTACCGTCAGAACTTTATCACAAAAACAAACTGGGAAGAATGTCCGTTTTAATTAATGGAACAATCATTAAGAAAAGAGCCTATGGCTATGGATACGGGTACGGGTACGGTTATGGGTACGGTTATGGGTACGGTTATGGGTACGGGGAAGAAACCGAAGCGCCTAATGGATTTAGATTAGCAAATCTGAAACCTGCGAATTGGCATAAGTTATTTAAGCGATAAACGTATAATCTGAATTATTTTTTGTACTTATCATACAGTCCTTTCCCATCAAGAATCAGGGGAATGATTTTATTCAATCTTGTAACCCTGGTATTCTCTTGCTTGGCTTCTTTTAAGTACAAAGTATATTCTTTTTGCCTTCCTGGAGTTAGCTTATAGAATGCCTTTTGCAAGGTGTTATCCTCTTTTATTTTTTGTAACAAAATAGCTGGCAATGGTTCTGGTTCAAATTTGGCCGGAACGATCTTCATCCCTTTGTTTTCGATCTGAATGGCCTCTTCCACATATGCTTTGATCTTCGCGGCATCCATCTCGTTAACCCCGGAAAACCGCCATTGACGTAAAGACTTGGTTTTTCCTTCAGATGCATTCACCAAGACACCCAATCTATCTTCCAAAAAAACACCATTGTAAAACCAAACTGAAAAGAAATGTTTGAACCCACTAAAGCTCACCACGTTTGCCCCATTATAGGTGTACACATCCGCACCCCACTTAACAGTTGGAGATAACTCTGCAAATGAATTCAACAGCGATTTCATGAATTCCGTTTCATCCTTCCAACTCCCCTCGTTCATCTATAAATTCTTTTATTTACGAATCAGGATTTCTTCTACTCCAGATGCCGTTACCACCCATTTGATCTTATCGTTTTTAATTGACTCAACCCGATAACTCAAACTCAAGGCTACTCCGTAATCGTCCGTTGCAACTATGTATAAATTGCCACCATCTGTTAATTCGTAGGTTCCAAAGAAACTATACGGATTGCCACTAATAGGAACAGTGCGTATACTTACACGTCCTGTCTTTCTTTTCAAGTTTTCAAACTCATAGGTGCGTTCCGAATAGAATTGATTCGGTAACGATTGTCCGTTTATCGATTCCATTTTCCAAGAGCCTTCTAACTTGTTATTGATCCGAGCATCTTTCGAACATCCCCATGCCAACAAACCAATTAATGCTAAAAATATCAAGTTTTTCATACCTTAAAAAAACGCCGAATAATCAAGAATCAAGCCTAAAATATGGCTTATTGGGTAATTAACCAATTTCGATTTTGTAAAGATCTTAATTCGTCCATTTATTACCAGGCACTCTCCCAGCTTTAACTTTATTTCTTCACCATTACTGAATAACGCAATAGGAGCTTCTGTTGTTAAAACCGTAAGCTTCTTCGACATTGCAAGTACTTCCCTGCTTTAATCCTTCTCGCCCATTTGACCCTCCGAATATCGTATAGTTTGACTGAGCAAAAGAACTACAGACAAAGAGAATTAATACAATGGTAAGTTTGAATTTCATGGTTGCGAAATTATAACGTTTTCGGATATTTGATTTTATTACAAAAGTTAAATCGTTTTCACTAGTACTCCACCTAGTATCAACATTTCTTAAGTAAGAACATTTTGATCGTCCTAAAACAAAGTGTCAATTTCTACTTCAAATGTGTTTACCTTTCCCGCAAGTCGACATTTAATGAAAAGAACACGAATGAATTCTAACAAACTTGATATCAAGAAGGAATTAAAAGCACTCTATAAGCATTGGCCAAATGTTAAACGATTCATGGCAAAGCTCGGATGTCCTTCTCAAGAAGCAGAAGACATCTTTCAAGAAGCACTGATCATTTTTATTAGAAAGCAAGAAGACCCTTCGTTCCTTCTAACAGTAGAACCTATTCATTACGTTCGGAATACCTGCAAATTACTTTGGTACAATGAAGCTCGAAAACAAGCTAAACAGTGTACTTTCCAACTTGACCAGGAAGTTCTGTCTCTGGATGATGATTGGTTTAGCAAAGAATCCAAAATCAGTATTGTTGAAAAAGCTATTCAACAATTGGGAGAACAATGTCGACAATTATTGCACTTGTTTTATGGGGCAGGTTTGGGAATGCAAGAAATAGCCAAGAAGATTGGGTTGCGTAATGAAAAAGTTGCCAAGGCTCAAAAGTACCGATGTATTCAAAAAGCAAAAGAAAATGCTCGTGTTTTTGAAATTGAAACTAATGAAAACTGCGCATTATGAAAGTAGACAACACTAAAATCATTGAACAATACCTATCGGGTAAAATGTCCGAAACTGATCATCAAGCTTTTGAGGAAGCAATCAAGAGTAATGCCTCTTTAAAAGCAGAGATAGAGTTGCAAAAGGCAGTTCAAGAGGCTGCGAAACGCTCCTTTATTCGACTTGAAACACAAGCTGTTGCAAAATCTTATCATGTTTTAAGATTTTTGAAATGGGGAGGTTTGTCATTAGGCATCCTCGCAACGATTCTTTTCTCTATCTTCTTATATCAAGCGAAACGCGAAAAGTCCAATTCTAAGGAAAACAGTGTTTCGGAATACATGCAAAAATTCTCGAAACTTGGTCCAATTGACAAGCTCCCTCCTGAAACTTTCAGTTGGAAAGGTTCCGATACAGTATTTTTATCAAAAGCCGGAATTCTCGTTTCAATTCCAAGAAATGCCTTCCTATTAAATGATGAACCGTACACAGGAAAGGTTATTGTTCAATGGCAAGAAGCCTTCGACGCAGAAACTATTCTCAAATCAGGTTTGAGCACCTTATCTGACAGTAAACTGCTTGAAACACAAGGCATGTTTAGTTTCACCGCAAAAACACCCACAGGTAATATACTTAAGATCAATCCTGAAGTAGGCATATATCTTCAAGTCCCTGTTAATGAATTTCTAGCAAACATGCAGTTATTTGAAGGGGAAAAGCATCTAAACGGTATCATAAATTGGATCAATCCGAGACCACTGGAGAAAATCCCTGTGCCAATTGATATGGCTTATTTAGATTTTTTTCCTCCAGAATACGAATCTTTATTGGACGAACTTAAAGTCTCAAAAAACAAAATGTTTCGCGATAGTTTGTATTTAAGTTTTGAAAATGAAGACTTAATAATCGCCGGGTTACAAATAGATTCAACCTTTGATAAAGAAAGTAAGACACCTTTTTTCGTTTTACCTGAAAGAAAGATTACCTCGGAGGAAATGCTTCAAATTTATGGGCGAA
>JACCEA010075328.1_pt1 | contig 20285 bp, 17 predicted proteins | sample 7449851 | NCBI WGS metagenome assembly JACCEA01 (sample SAMN15323453, study PRJNA562643) | freshwater metagenome | isolation source: river surface water | place: USA:Blue River Watershed | collected 2017-08-18
ACAATTTGAATGATCTCCACTTTTTCAAATTGGTGTACTCTATTCAATCCTCTTACTTCTTTACCAAAACTTCCAGCTTCTCTTCTAAAACAAGGAGAATAAGCCGTCATCTTGATAGGTAAATCTGCATCTTTTAAAATGGTATCTCTAAATACATTCGTCACGGGCACTTCGGCTGTTGGAATTAAATAAAAATCATCTTCTGTTGCATGGTACATCTGCCCTTCTTTGTCTGGCAATTGCCCTGTCGCAAAAGCTGATGCAGCATTGACCATGTAGGGAGGAATGTATTCTGTATACCCTGCCGCCGTATTAAAATCTAAAAAGTACTGTGATAAAATTCTTTGGAATTTGGCACCCTTTCCAATATACAATGGGAAACCGCTTCCAGTAATTTTAGCCCCAGTTTCAAAATCTACTAAGTTGTATTTTTTAATCAAGTCCCAGTGTGCCATCGCACCTGCTGGTAAAACTGGTGTGGTACCCGCTTCTTTCACCACTTCGTTTTCTTCTGGTGTTTTTCCTTTAGGCACTAAATCATGCGGCAGGTTGGGTAATTGCACAATTAAGTTTTGAAGTTGTTGTTCCACTTCGGCCATTTCTACTTTCAATGGCTCCAATGCTAATTTCCAAGTACCTACATTTTGCTTCATTGCTTCTGCCTGCTCTTTCTCGCCCTTAGCCATATGGTTGCCAATCTCCTTAGAAGCAGCGTTTACTTTGGATTGTAAGTCGTCAAAGTTGGCTTGTAAACGCTTTCTTTGGTCGTCGACGGAAATCACTTCATCTACTAAAGCTGGATTAGAAAAATGCTTTATCGCTAGTTTATCTTTCGCTAATTGGGTATGTTGTCTTAAATAGTTTACCTGTAACATATCGAGAAATTTGGGCAAAGATAATCAAACCATCCTACTACGCACAGATATCCCGTACCTTTGCACCATAAATTGAAGAATTTTATGGCAAGTATAGGTGACGATATCCAAACCAGGTGGTGGGATTTAGAACGAAAATTAATGGACCGTTTTGGCAAAAAGCCCGACCTAGAGTCTATTTTGTTTTTGATAGGCTTACAAGAAACTGGGTATATCCAAGAAAAAATAAGCAAAGAACAAAAGCAAGATTTAATGCATGTGGCTATCTGTAGTGTGCTTATTTCAAGTGGCTTTTACTTATTGGAAGGCAAGGATGGAGATGGCTGGCCCCATTTTAAACAATTGAAGAACTTGCCTGTGATGGATCTAATAGAACAGGAGATTTTCCTAAAAGACCATGTTTTGCTTTATTTTGAGAACAATCAGTTCTAGTCCATTGGTTTTTTAGCGATTTTTATGAATATTTGCACTAATAAAAAAATAACTTATGCAATTCCCAGCAGACTTACGTTACACAAAAGATCACGAGTGGATTAAATTAGAAGGCAATACTGCTACCATTGGTATCACAGATTTTGCACAAAGCGAGTTGGGAGATATTGTATATGTAGATATCAATACCGTTGGAAGCACTTTAGCAGCAGAAGCTGTTTTTGGTACAGTTGAAGCAGTAAAGACGGTGAGTGATTTATTTTTACCTATCGCTGGCACTGTTTTAGAAGTGAATCCTGCATTATCCGCTCAACCAGAATTGGTGAATACCGATGCTTATGGCGCAGGTTGGATGATCAAGATGACTGTGAGCAATCCAGCAGATGTGGATGCATTGCTTTCTAGCGAAGCGTATGCGAAGTTGGTGCACTAAACCAACCTTTATGAAATACCTTATTTGGGTGATTGCAGAGATCGCACTCGTTTTTGTATTGCTAAGCCTTCCTGGCAGTAGCTTTACAGACCGAACCGGCTGGTTGCATCTATTACCGATGGACAAAATAGTGCATGTCTTTTTATTTGGATCCTTGGCTTGGTCCTTCTATACTTTTTTTGACAAATCTGCTATCCAATCCCTTCAATCTGTTCGAGCTCAAGCCTGGGCGATGATCTTTTGTATCGTCTACGGGATTGGCATGGAATACTACCAAAAATGGTATGTACCGAGCAGAGGATTAGAGGTCAAGGATATGATTGCAGATGCAGCGGGGGTCTTGTTGGCATTACCTTTATATCAATTATGGAAAAAAAGACAATAATTTGTACTTTTAACGGAAACCTAATACCAATTCAGCAATGGGGATAGAACAAGATATTCAACAGTCTAATTTCAGAAATGAGTTTCAGAAAATGGGCATCAATCTCCTTTTCACTGCCAACTGGTTGAATGAGCAGATTAATAAAATGCTTGCCGAGCAAGGCATCACACAACAACAATACAATATCCTACGCATTCTAAGAGGAAGCGCTACCCCACTCAGTACACTTAAGATTAGAGAACGCATGTTAGATAAGATGAGTGATACCAGTAGGATTGTAGATAGATTGATTGCGAAAGAATTGGTGATGAAGTCCACCTGCGAAAAAGACAAAAGACTGGTAGACATTACCCTTTCTCCAAAAGGACTCAACCTGATTGATCATTTAGACCAGTTCAATGACCGTATAGATGCCTTATTAAAAGGGATCAATGAGTCAGAAGCCAATACAATGAACCAAATCTTAGATAAAATCAGAACAGTCCATACAGGATCTTAATCGGATGCTCCGTTTTTAAAATTACACTTTACAGACCATTACAACACCTTATTTTCAGCTATGAATAAATTTTTATTGGCACTATTGTTATCCCTTCCAATGACCCTCTTTGCACAACCTAGTTTGTCGGACAAAAATGTATTTGAATTTCGTGCAGTATGGGTAGCCACGGTGGTAAATATTGATTGGCCAAGCAAGTCTGGATTAAGTAGCCAAGCACAGAAGGATGAGTTTGAAGCATTATTAGATATGCATCAAAAAAATGGCATGAACGCCATCATCATGCAAGTAAGGCCTTCAGGTGATGCATTATATCCATCTTCATTAGAGCCTTGGAGTGAATACTTAATGGGCAAACAAGGACAAGCACCCACCCCCTTCTACGATCCTTTGACGTACATGATTGAAGCAACGCATAAAAGAGGGATGGAATTTCATGCGTGGATCAATCCTTATAGAGCTGTCTTTGATGTCAACAAATCAAGCATTGCCAATAACCATTCCTCTAAACTTCATCCTGAATGGTTTTTAACCTATGGCGATAAAAAATATTTTAATCCGGGTTTGCCAGAAGTCTGGCAACATACCAATAAAGTGGTGCGAGATTTAGCGGCACGTTATGACATTGACGCAGTGCATATGGATGATTATTTTTATCCTTATAAAATTCCAGGAAAAGAATTTCCAGATGAAGCTACTTATCAAAAAAATGCGCGCGGCTTAAGCAAGGATGATTGGAGAAGAAGCAATTGTGATACGATTGTAAAACAATTGTCAGCAACCATCCACCAAGTAAAACCTGGAGTGCAATTTGGTATTAGCCCATTTGGTGTTTGGAGAAATCAATCCACCGATCCTAGAGGCAGTAAAACAAAAGCCACCACCAACTACGACGACTTATATGCAGATATTTTATTGTGGCTAGAGCAAGATTGGATTGATTATGTAGCACCGCAATTGTATTGGGAGCAAGGACATGCTTTGGCCGACTACAATGAATTGATTGAGTGGTGGAACAGAAATAGTTATGGCAAAAACTTATACATTGGTCATGGTATTTACAGAGCAGGCAGCAATACTGCATGGAAGTCTCCTAGCCAAATACCAAATCAAATCACTAAAATGAGGTCTTTGAAAAACACCCATGGTAGTGCTTATTTTAGTAGTGCGAGTTTTAAAACCAATGCCAATGGTTGGAACGATAGCTTACAAAATAATTATTACCGCAAGCCTGCATTGATTGCACCGATTGAATGGTTGGTACAAACTAAAATGTTGACGCCTAAAATTCAAAAGCAATTAGACAATACTTATTCTTTAGTGGACAGCAATCCAATGTCTAGTTTGAAGTATTTTGCATTGATCCAAAAAAACAAATCTGGGTATAGTGTCGAAGCGATACTGCCAAAAGACAGCAAGTCATTTGATTTAAACAAATTAGGCATTCAATTGAATGCATCAACACCAGTCTGGATTGTTGCTGTGGGTAAACAAAATCAATTAAGCAAATACCAACTGATAGAGTAGTTGTATAATTACGACTGACCTTGATAAGAGATTTAACCATACAAAAAAGCCATCTAATGAGATGGCTTTTTTTATTCAAAGATGAAATAGACTAATCGTAGATACGCTTTAAAGGCAGGTTCTCATTGGCTTTAATCAATAAAGGCACATGCTCTACCACGGTCATATCGTTGTCCAAACCAAATGCTTTCTGATCGCTCTGTGCAAGGTGTTTGATGTTGAAGTATAAGTCCATGATAAAATCTTCCTTAAATGACAATTCATTTTCAATAGAGAAGAAGCTTTCAATAATTACATAAGTAATGTCCGCATGAAAATCTTTTTGTTTTAAGGATTCATATTTGCTATAAATACCTAATTCCTGACACTCATTCAATTCCTGCATCACTTTCTTAAACAACACATTGACTCTTGGCTGAATACGGAATCCTAATTTAAAGTCAACACGCATTACTTTATCATCCATTAGTTCACGAATGGAATAAGACATACCATATGGGGTATCTGTACGGTCAATATGAATGAACCAATAAATATCTGCACGTTTTGGCTTTCTGTTTAATATGGAGTCCATAATGCGGTGCTCTATTTCACGATAATTGTTCGCCTTTGTTAAATACACCAAGTGCGTTGCATATTTAGGCACTTCCTTGTCTGCACTTAAATTGGACAATGGCTCCAAATAGGTTTTCAATTTCACGAAATCCAAATACCTGTTGGCAATTTTTCTTGCACGATGCCATACAAACATCACCAAAATCATACTCAATGAAAATACAAAGGTGATATAGCTCTCTTTAATTTTTACCACATTCGCTACAAAGAAAGAGATTTCAACTATACTGAATACAAAAATGATCAATGCAACAATCGCATGCCCCCATCTTCTAACATTCAGCAAATAGAAGTTCATTAAAATGGTAGTCATAATCATGGTAATGATAATCGAGAAACCATATGCAGCTTCCATATGCTCACTCTTTCTAAAAAAGAGACACATCGTAATACAACCTGCCCATAAGATAAAATTCAAACTTGGAATATAAATTTGTCCTTTTTGGTCTGTTGGAAACTTCACTGTTACACGAGGCCAGAAGTTCAAACTAATGGCTTCATTGATTAATGTAAATGACCCACTAATTAATGCCTGGCTTGCAATGATGGCCGCAATGGTTGCGATACCAATCCCTGCAATCAAGAACCAATGTGGCATGATTTCATAAAATGGATTCAATCCCTCCATTGGCTCTCCAATATGTTGGATCAACCAAGCACCTTGCCCCATATAATTCATAATTAAAGCTAGTTTCACAAACATCCAGCTTACTTGAATATTCTTACGACCGCAATGCCCAAGATCGCTGTACAAAGCTTCTGCCCCGGTGGTACAAAGGAAAACCGCACCCAATAACCAGAATCCTTTTGGATAATTGGTTAAAAGATCTATCGCATAATAAGGATTGAAAGATTTTAATATTTCCACATGCTCAATGACTTGAAAAAAGCCAAGTAGAAAAATCATAGAGAACCAAACCAACATTATAGGACCAAATGCAAAACCAACAATCTTGGTACCAAAACGTTGAAAGAAAAAGATCAATGAAATGATTGCAATCACAATCCCCACTGTTAAATTATTTCCTGGTACAATAATTTTTTCTAAACCTTTTACCCCGCCCAAACCTTCAATCGCAGAAGATACAGAGATGGGTGGTGTGATCATCCCATCGGCCAAAAGCATTGCTGCACCTATGATTGCTGGAATATAAATCCATTTTACATAACGTCGGATCAAAGCAAATAAAGAAAAAATTCCTCCTTCCCCTTTATTGTCTGCCCTTAAAGTCAGGAACACATATTTAAATGTGGTCTGCAAAGTCAGTGTCCAAAATACACAGGAGATGGCTCCGTATACCAATTGCTCTGTAATGATTTTGTGGTTAATGATGGACTTGAACACATAAAGTGGAGAAGTTCCGATATCGCCGTATATAATACCAAGCGTTACGATTAGACCAGCAACAGAAAGTTTTTGCTGATGCCCTGAATTTTGTACCATTGATTAATAATCTAGGCGACAAAGTTTATACATTTTTTGTTCTAAAAAATCAGAATGGGAAAGTATTTTTAAAATAGTTTTCTCCAGAAAAAACCTGGCCATTTATTGGCACTAAAAGCTAAGGCTTGTAAGCACCCCACTTTGCTTCTACCGCTTTAAAACGGAAGTCGAAAATGCCTTGTAACTGTTTCTTTACAAAAAGCACCTGCGCAATGTCCCCTAAAAAGCCCATGGGGATTTTGTAATGGACAATGTCATCCATCTTCACCCCACCCGGCACTGCTTTAAAATGGTGTTGATGGTGCCACATCGTATAGGGTCCAAAACGTTGCTCGTCCACAAAATAGGCGCCTTCCACCACATGGGTAATCTCGGTCATCCAATACAAAGGGATCCCCAACACTGGACTAACGGTATATTCAATGATTTGACCTGGGTACATTTTATCCCCATGAAATTTGCTAATGATGTTAAATCCCATTTTAGCTGGGGTAATTTTAGCCAAATTCGCTGGGCTACTAAAAAAATCCCAGGCTTCATTTAGGCTAATTGGGATAAATTGCTCTGTGTGGATGGTATAAACTTTAGACATACTTCAATAACAATGCTTTTGCCATTTTGTTGTATGAAATCCCTACAAAGCCATTAATTTTAACCCATGATTAGTAAAGCAGATCAGCAGTTGGCATTTGATAAAGTATACCAAGGCTTAAACGAAGCACAAAAAAAGGCAGTAGACACCATTGAGGGACCCGTTATGGTCATTGCGGGACCAGGCACTGGAAAGACACAGATTCTAGGCGCAAGAATTGGAAAAATTTTATTGGAGACGGACACCGCACCTGAAAATATTTTATGCCTTACTTATACCGACGCAGGAGCCATTGCGATGCGCAAGAGATTGATGGATTTTATTGGCACAGCAGCCTACAAAGTGACGATTGCCACATTCCACTCTTTCTGTAACGACATCATTCAAGACAATTTATCCCTATTTGAAAAGCCAAGTTTGGATCCCATTTCTGAATTGGAAAAAATTGCTTTACTCAAAGAACTCATCGACCAATTTGACAAAACCAATCCGTTAAAAAGATTCAAGGGAGATGTCTATTATGAAATGAACAATTTAAGCAAGTTGTTTAGTACCATGAAGAAGGAAGGATGGGATGTGACTTATTTAACAGCACAAATAGACCAATACATTCAAGACATTCCTTTTAGAGATGAGTTTGTGTACAAAAGAAAATACAAGCAGTTTGAAGCTGGCGCACTAAAACAAGGACTGGTAGACGACGCGATAGAAAAAATGGGTAAACTCAAAGCGGCTGTAGCTGCTTTTGACCAATACCAAGGGCTCATGAAAAAACATGGCCGTTATGATTTTGATGACATGATCAATTGGGTCATTGGCGCCTTCAAAGAAAATAAAAACTTACTAGCCCAATACCAGGAACGTTTCCTGTATATTTTAGTGGATGAGTTCCAAGATACAAGTGGAACGCAGAACGAGCTGGTGCAATTATTGGCAAGCTATTGGGAACAGCCTAACTTATTTGTAGTGGGAGATGATGACCAAAGTATTTTTAGATTCCAAGGAGCCAATGTCGAAAATATGTTGCACTTTCAAATGCAATTCAAGGACGATATTGTCAATATTGTTTTAGAGAATAACTATCGATCTACGCAGCCTATTTTGGATGCCTCTACACAGGTGATCAATCAGAATCAAGAAAGGTTAATTAATAAGATTCCTGGTTTATCAAAAAATTTGATTGCTTCCCTTCCAGAAAATCAAGCATTGAATATTGCTCCGTCCATCTTACAATACAACGATCCACAGGAGGAAATGATGGATATCACGGAGCAAATTGCGGCATTGATTGCTTCTGGCACTCCAGCTAAAGAGATTGCCGTATTGTATAAGGAACACAAATACGGAACTGAAATAGCTCATTTTTTACAGCAAAAAAACATCCCAATTTATAGTCGACGCACTGCGAATCTCTTTGACCAAATACTGATTCAACAGATTTTAAAAGTATTGGATTACCTGGCCTGCGAATGGGACCAACCTAACGAAGGGGCTAATTTATTATTTGAGATATTACATTTTAAATGGTGGCAAATTTCGCCTATCACTATTGCCACTTTAACAGTAGAAGCCAATCAATTAAAATACGGCGCTCCCGAGAATAGCTTTAGAAAAGTATTGGTAGACAAGACCCAAGAAGTACAAACAGATTTGTTTTCAAAAGGCGGACTGGAGCAGGTAGCGAAAGCGGTAAAAGTATTGGAAGATTTAATTGGGCAAATACCCAATGTCACTTTAGTGAATTTAGTAGAGCAGATTTTACAAAAAACAGGCATCATCCAATCCATATTACAAAGTGACGAGAAAGCTGCTTCCTTGGATATGGTGACTTCCTTTTTTGATTTCATTAAGGAAGAAACGCATCGAAAGCCAAGTTTGCACCTTAAAGAATTGGTAGATATGTTCCGTTTGATGAAGCGCGAAGACATCCGCCTACCCTTGCCTATCACCACTGGGTCGGATGCGGGCGTAAACTTGTTGACCACCCATGGAAGCAAAGGCCTTGAATATACCCATGTGTTTTTAGCGGGGACGAATGCAGCGTATTGGGAGAAAAAAAGATCCACTGCATCTGCAGGATACAGTTTACCTGATACCGTGTTGAGTAGTTTAGAAAAAGCAGATGATAAAGAAGAATTGAGAAGATTGTTTTATGTGGCCATCACTAGAGCAAAAAAACATTTGACTATTTCTTATAGCAAGTACAAATCAGACGGCAAAGAAATTGAACCAAGTCAGTTCTTAATTGAATTGGTGCAAGGCAATGTCGGTCTTATTCAAGACAGACAGTTAACAGATGCAGTTAAAATGCAGTACAAATTACTGCGCCTAGAAACCACATTACAACCAGCTATTGCACAATTAGAAGCAGATTTTATCCAGCCGAAATTGGAGAAATTTGCCATGAATGTGACTGCATTGAATAATTACTTAAAATGCCCATTGCATTTTTACTACAATAGTTTAATCCGCGTACCTTCTGGAAAATCAGAAGCCACCACATTTGGTTCTGCGATACACGATGCATTGAACAAGTTATTTACTAAAATGCAAAATGGAGGCAATGTATTTCCAGACAAGCAAACCTTAGTAGAAGATTTTGAATTTTACATGAAAAGGCATCGTGAGGCTTTCACCCAACAAGAGTTTAAGGACCGATTGGATTTAGGTGGTACTGTTTTAATCAACTACTATGATTTTTATGTGCAAGATTGGAATAAGATCGTCACCACTGAATATAGAATTAACAATGTCGTAGTCAATGACATCCCACTTAAAGGTGCGATCGATAAAATTGAATTCAATGGCAAAGAAGTAGTGGTGATTGATTATAAAACAGGCAATATCGAAAACGCAAGAGAGAAATTAAAAGGGCCAAACGAAAAAAATCCAAATGGCGGTGATTATTGGAGACAGGCTGTGTTTTATAAAATCCTATTAAAGCATCATCCAAAAAACTGGCAGGTATCCAGTGCTGAATTTGATTTTGTAGAGCCCAATAAGAAAAAAGCATTCGAAAAAATTGCCATTGACATCACTGATGCAGATATGACCACTGTGAATCAGCAGATTCAAATGGTTTGGGCGAAAATACAACAGAAGGACTTTTATACTGGCTGTGGCAAAGAAGATTGCCATTGGTGCAATTTTGTAAAAAACAACGAACTCGCTGTTGCTTTACATGCCCTAGAGGAAGAAATTTAACTAAGTTTGCAATCGTATGATCCGATCAAAAATTATTTCAAGCTTTTTGCTTAGCTGTGTCGCAGCATTTGCACTCCTTCAAATGGGCGGCTGTGCCAATATTGTACCTCCTTCTGGCGGACCAAGAGACAGTATCCCTCCTTATGCAGTATATGCCAAACCAAAGGATTCAAGTACACAGATAGCCCCTAAGGAAATTTTAATCAGCTTCAACGAATACATTACCACCAATGCAATGCAAGAGCAATTGATTGTTTCTCCTAATATCAAGAACAATCCGTTGATTGACCAAAGATTGAATATGTTGCGTATACGTTTATCGGATAGTTTAAATGCCAACACCACTTATTCATTTCAATTTGGCAATGCGGTGAGAGATGTCAACGAAGGAAATATTGCAACCAATTTCACGTATGTATTTAGCACTGGAGATTATATTGACACAGGCAGACTATTTGGCAAAGTTGTATTGGCTGAAACAGGTTTAGTGGACAGTAGTTTAATTGCTGTTTTGCATACTACAGAAAATGATTCGGCCATTTTTAAAGACAAGCCACTTTATTACACCCGATTGAATGGTCAAGGTAAATTTGAATTCAATTTCCTACCTACAAAAGACTTTAATATCTATATCGTTCCAAACGATTATACCAAGCGCTACGACGATTCGACTAAATTATTTGCCTTTTATAATCGCAGGGTGAATGCGCATCAAAACAAGGACAGTATTCAGTTGTATGCTTTTGAAGCTGCCCCTAAAATGGTTAAAAAAACATCCAGTACCCTAAGCGCAAAGAACGCTAAAAGACAATCGGCCACTTTAAAATATTTAAGCAATTTAGAAGGCAAAGAAAAAGATATTTTAAGCCCATTGGTATTGAATTTTGAAACGCCTATTCGCTTGAATGATAGTTTCCCTATCCAAATCACAGATACCAATTTAGTGCAACACGAAGGCTTAATAGCTACAGTGCATCCAAAACAAAACAAACAAATTGAAATCAGCTTTCCTTGGGAAGCCAATACCGACTACAAATTCATCCTGCCACAAAAAGCAATACAAGATAGCCTTGCAAATATTTTAGTAAAGACAGATACCATCCGTTTTAAAACCAAGTCTGAATCAAGTTATGGTACAGCAATTATTAGAATCAACGGATTCCAACAATTTGAACATCCTGTTTTGTTATTGACACAGGACCAAAAAGTAAAATTCAGTTATCCCATTACTCAAAATATATTGCGTATTCCCTTGTTACCTCCAGGTGATTACCAATTAAAATTATTGACTGACAAGAATCAGAATGGGATGTGGGATACCGGCAAATTCATTGGTGCTGCACTGCAACCAGAGCTCGTGCGCAACTTAAATTTAATTTTAAATATTAGGTCTGATTGGGATAATGAAATGAACCTCATTTTAAAACCCTAATTTCGCATTTTACAATTGTATGCAACTACCTTCCTCTTTACTTGAAAACGCTGTAGCAGAATTTTCCAAACTTCCGGGTATTGGGAAAAAAACTGCGTTGCGCTTGGTACTGCATTTGTTAAAACAAGAAGAATCCACTACGACCCATTTTAGTGAGGCTATCGTTAAAATGCGCAAGGAGATTCAGTTTTGTAAAAACTGCTACAATATTAGTGATGGACCTATATGTTCCATCTGTTCAAACGCATCAAGATCCAAAGAAACCATTTGTGTGGTGGAAAACATTAGAGATGTTATAGCCATTGAAAACACCAGTCAATACCATGGTACTTACCATGTATTAGGTGGAATCATTTCTCCTTTAGACGGTATTGGTCCTGAACAATTGACCATTGAATCTTTAATGGAACGCATCCAAAAGGACAAAGTAACTGAATTGATATTTGCTTTAAATCCAACCATACAAGGCGATACCACCATTTATTATATTCAAAAGAAAATGGCCGGCAATGCTTGTAAAGTAACCACTATTGCAAGAGGTATTGCTTTTGGAGGGGAATTGGAATACGCCGACGAAATGACTTTAGGAAAAAGTATCTCCAACCGCCAGCCGATTCAACAATATATCAAGTAGATTGTTATTATTTAGCCCAGCTTTTTCGAAATATTTGTTGATTTAAACCGGAAACACTAATTTTGATGTTTAAACATTGATTTATGAAAACAAGACTCATTGTATTATTGATCGGAAGTTTTGCGCTATTACAAGTGCAAGCTCAGAAAGTGTATAGTACAAAAGCGGCTACAGTTCGATTCATCGCTGTGGATGATAAAGACATTGACGCCACCAATACCAAAGCGGTTAGTCGCCTAGAAACCAATGGGAAATTGAGTTTCATCATGCTCATGAAAGACTTTTCTTTTGAATGGGAAACCATGCAGGAGCATTTTAACGAAGAATATGTAGAATCACATAAATATCCTCGTGGATTTTTTAATGGCCAAATCACCAATATCAAATCGGTGAATTTTGCAAAAGACGGCAAATACCCAGTGATTGTCAAGGGCAATATGCAAGTGCATGGTGTCAATAAAGCCATCCAGACCAATGGCGTCATTGAGATTGTGAAAGGTTTGCCAAAGGCTACTGCCAAGTTTACTGTAACCCTTAAGGATTTTGGCATTGGCGGCTTACTCATTAAAATGGTGGCCGATAAAGTAGACATAGAAGTGGTGGCAAGCTATCAATAAGGCCCCAATAAGCTTTAACTATATTTTGGAGGACAGTTCGTACTGCCTTACCTTTGCTGCGCAACAGCAGGAGGATTTGTTTATTGTTCAACCTGCCATCCGAAAGGAGAAAACAACTAATATACGGTACACTTATCGCCCCCCTACGTCTTTTCCAATTGGATGCTGCATAAAATTAATGTAGTATTATGTCAATTAAAGAAGCCTTACAAGAAAGAATTTTAGTCATTGATGGTGCCATGGGCACCATGATTCAACGTCATAAATTAACGGAAGAAGATTACCGTGGTACAAGATTTGCCAATTGGCATTCCGACGTAAAAGGAAACAATGACCTTTTATGCATTACCCAACCTGCCATCATTACTGGCATTCACTTACAATACTTAGAAGCAGGTGCGGATATTATTGAAACCAATACATTCAGTAGTACTTCTATTGCCATGGCCGACTATGATATGCAGGAATTGGCCTACGAATTAAATGTAGCTGCTGCAAAATGTGTGCGCGATGCCATTGAGCAATACAAAGCAAAACATCCGAATAGCCCAGAAAAATTTATTGCAGGATCAATAGGTCCTTTGAATAAAACATTGAGTCTTTCTCCTGATGTAAACAATCCAGGATACCGCGCAGTTAGTTTTGACGAAGTAGTGGTTGCTTATACAGAACAAATTCGTGGATTGGTGGACGGAGGCGTAGATGTCTTATTAGTAGAAACCATTTTTGATACACTCAATGCCAAAGCGGCCATTTTTGCGATCAAAGAATATTTTAGAAAAATAGGTCAGCCAGAATTACCCATCATGATCAGCGGCACCATTACAGATGCTTCTGGTAGAACTTTAAGTGGACAAACATTAGAAGCATTTTATACTTCTGTAGCACATGCTAAACCATTAAGTGTTGGCTTAAACTGCGCATTAGGTGCTCAGGAAATGCGTTCACATATTGAGGAACTTGCACAAATAGCCACTTGCTATACATCGGCTTATCCAAATGCTGGATTACCTAATGCAATGGGAGAATATGACGAAGCACCGCACCAAACAGCACACTTTATTGAAGAGTGGGCAAAAAATAAATTTGTAAATATTGTGGGTGGATGTTGTGGCACCACGCCCGACCATATCAAACATATGGCGGACCATGTGCGTACGATACAACCAAGAAATTTACCCATTGTAGACAAAACTATCTAAGATTATGAGCGATCAAACTATACATATTAAACCTTATTTAAGACTAGCTGGATTAGAACCTTTAGTGATTCGTCCAGAAACAAATTTTGTGAACGTAGGTGAAAGAACCAATGTCACAGGGTCTAAAAAATTTGCGCGCTTAATCAAGGAAAATAAATACGAAGAGGCATTGTCTGTGGCGCGCCAACAAGTAGAAAATGGCGCACAGATCATTGATATCAATATGGATGATGCATTGCTAGAAGGCGTGAAAGCAATGACCACCTATTTGAATTTATTGCAGAGCGAACCAGATATTGCTAAGATCCCTATCATGATTGATAGCTCAAAATTTGAGATCATTGAAGCGGGCTTAAAATGTGTGCAAGGAAAATGTATCGTGAACTCTATTTCCATGAAAGAGGGAGAAGCAAAGTTCATTGAGCAAGCCCATATCTGTAAAGCCTATGGTGCAGCGGTGATTGTGATGGCTTTTGACGAAGTGGGACAAGCAGACACCAAAGCTAGAAAAGTAGAAATTTGTGCGCGTGCCTATAAAATATTAGTAGAACAGGTAGGATTTGATCCAGAAGATATCATTTTTGATCCAAATATTTTTGCTGTTGCAACAGGTATTGAAGAGCATAATAATTATGCGGTTGATTTCATAGAAGCAACCAAAGAAATTAAAACTTTAATGCCTTTGGCAAAAGTAAGTGGTGGAGTATCGAATGTATCTTTTTCTTTCAGAGGTAACGATGCAGTTAGAGAAGCCATCCATGCTGTATTCTTATATCATGCTGTAAAAGCGGGAATGGATATGGGTATTGTGAATGCAGGACAGTTAATTGTATACGATGAAATTGAGCCTGAATTAAAGCAATTGTGCGAGGATGTGATCTTGAACCAAAACAACGACGACAACCAAGCGACCGAAGCATTGATTCAATACGCAGATGCACTTAAAGCAAAAGGAGAAGACGCTGGACAAGTGGCAGATGCCAATACGAAGAAATTAGCATGGCGTTCTGGCACTGTAGAAGAGCGTTTAGCGCATTCTTTAATCAATGGGATCACCGATTTTATTGACGCAGATACAGAAGAAGCAAGATTACAATACAGTGCACCGCTGGAAGTGATTGAAGGCCCTTTAATGGCTGGTATGAACCAAGTAGGTGATTTATTTGGTGCAGGTAAAATGTTCTTGCCACAGGTAGTCAAGAGTGCCAGGGTGATGAAAAAAAGTGTGGCCGTATTGACCCCATTTATTGAAGCAGAGAAAGAAAGATTAAAAAATGCTTCTACAAATCCGAATGGTCAAACTAAAGGACCTGCTAAAATTTTATTGGCTACCGTAAAAGGAGATGTACATGATATTGGTAAAAATATTGTAGGCGTTGTACTTGGATGCAATGGCTATGAAATTATAGACATTGGCGTGATGGTACCTGCAGACAAAATTCTTGCCGAAGCAGAAAAACACCAGGTGGATATTATCGGATTAAGCGGATTGATTACCCCCTCCTTAGACGAGATGGTCTATATCGCCAAAGAGATGAAGCGCCGTGGCATGAACATTCCATTGATGATTGGAGGAGCCACTACTTCTAGAATGCACACTGCTGTTAAAATTGCACCCGAATACAATGACGGTGTGATACATGTATTGGACGCATCAAGAAGTGTAACCGTTGCCGGATCCTTACTGAATAAAGAAACAAAAGGTCCATTCCTTGCAGAATTAGAACAAGCATATGTGCAGTTAAAGTCGGACTTTGACAATAAAAAAACGGTGAAGCAAAGTATTCCTTATGCAAGCGCACTTGAAAATAAAGCTGTCATTGACTGGCATAAATTTGAAGCAACCACACCAAGTTTCACTGGCAACAAAGCAATTGAAATAACAGATTTATCTGTATTGGTGGATTATATAGATTGGAAACCTTTCTTTATTGCATGGGAACTTCATGGTAATTTCCCTGCCATCCTAACAGATGAAAAAGTAGGTGAAGTAGCAAGCAAATTGTACCAAGACGCACAAGCATTGTTAAAAAAGATAGTCGAAGAAAAATGGTTGACTGCAAAAGGGGCAGTTGGTTTTTGGCCAGCAGCATCCACAGGCGACGACGTGGCTGTAGACAATGACGGATCTACTGTCAACTTACACTTCCTTAGACAACAAGCAAAAAAAGCAGCAGGACAACCCAATTTCTCCTTGGCTGATTTCATTTGTCCTGCAACTGAAAATAAATCCGATTTCATTGGTGCTTTTGCAGTGACCATTCATGGTATCGAAAAACACATTAAGGCTTTTGAGGCCAACTTAGACGATTACAATAAAATCATCTTACAAGCACTAGCCGATAGATTGGCCGAAGCCTTTGCAGAATACTTGCATGCAAAAACAAGAAAAGACTATTGGGGATATGCGAAGGAAGAGCAATTGGACAATGAAGCTTTGATTCAAGAAAACTATGTGGGTATTCGTCCTGCGCCAGGCTATCCTGCTTGTCCAGATCATACTGAGAAATACAGCTTGTTTAATCTATTGAATGCAGAAGCACATACTGGAATAAGTTTGACAGAAAGTTTAGCCATGTACCCCGCATCCAGTGTATGTGGTTGGTATTTTGCAAACCCTCAAAGTCAGTATTTTGGTTTAGGTAAAATACAGCAAGATCAAGTTGAAGATTATGCGAAAAGAAAAAATCAGTCCTTGGAATATATCACCAAATGGTTACAACCAGTCATTGATTAAACCTTTTCAAATAACCACCATTTGCGTTTTCTAGGTGTAACTTTATAATTTCTTCGTACATATTTACTAATATGCTCTATTGCTTCATCGCAATTGTCCGTGAATAAAATAAAGTCTTTATCCTCTGGAGAAATGGTGCCTGCTTCAATCATATGATCCATCCAATGCATAAAAGGCTCATGGTAATCCTTGCCCATGACTACAATGGGGAAATCATTGATCACTTTTGTTTGCGCTAAGGTTAGTGTTTCAAAAAATTCATCCTGGGTACCAAAACCACCAGGCATGATGATGAATGCATAAGAGTATTTTACAAGCAAAACTTTTCTAATAAAGAAAAAACTAAAGGTGATCGATTTTTGAACATAAGGATTGGGCTCTTGTTCAAAAGGCAATTTAATATTACATCCGATCGACTTACCGCCATTTTCAAAAGCACCCCTATTGGCTGCTTCCATAATACCAGGGCCGCCGCCAGTCATCGTCACAAAACCTAACTCTGCAATTTTTTGGCCCATTTTTCTTGCTTGTTCATAGTATGGATGATCCTCTTTAAATCTTGCCGACCCAAACACAGTGACACAAGGACCTATAAAATGCAGGGCCCTAAATCCTTTAATAAATTCAAAGAAAATTTGTAGCGCAAATTTGAACTCATTGATCCTTGGTTTTGGGCCATCTAATTCAAAATGTTTTAAAGCTGGAATGATTCTTCTTTTATGTGCGGGGTTAGTGGATGCTGGCATTGTTTACTAAACGATTTATGTCAATGAAGTTAGAATAAAATAGGTATTAAACGCTTAAATCAACTAAATTTGACTTCCAAACTTGATACTTCTAAATGAAAAATAGTTGCTACTTTTTAAGTATACTCCTCTCTCAATTCATAAGCCATTTTACATTTGGTCAAAATAGACAAGTTGTGCTAGAACAAGTACAAATGTTCTCAAGCATTCGACCAGAGGGAAAGTATTGGCACCCAAATACGACACATATTCAATCATTCGCCAATACATTAGACACAGGACTTTTTCATAGCTTACAATTAGAAAGAGATGCAAGCTATCCAACCCAACTTAAAATATTAACTAAGCCAAATCAAATTGGCAAGTTAGCAATTGATTGGAGTAAAAGTAAAACCAGCCCTTTTCATGCTTATTTAGAATTATATGAACTGTTGCCAGAACAAACTTTTCGCAATGAAATGGTGGATATAGCAATTCCAAAAAAAGACAGCATTCAATCCACCTGGTTTTTAACCTGCACCATTTTAGATGAAAACAAAACACCTATTTTTCAAAAGACCATATTAATGGGCATGATCCCTATTGCCAACCAAGGCATCGGGTATCCTATCAATGTGCCTGTAACAATGCCCAAGAGTCTATTCAAAGCATTGCAAAATGGCTTGTACTATTTTAGTCCATCAGGCGCAAACCTTGAATATATTGAAGCCAAAGTGCCTATTAGTTTTGCCACTGATAATTTTATCATGCCCTTGTTGCAAACTAAACCAAGAATTAGTGTTGATACGAGTAAGGGGTTTATCAAGTATGCACATAGAAAGGCAACAGAACTATTAAGAATACCGGGCGCTAGCATGAATAAGATTGATACAAAAGATAAAACAATCAACAATCCATTTTTTGCTATTTTACCAGCAATCAAAAAAAGAACAAGTACTTTATTCAAAGAATATTATCAAGCCTTGCAACCATTAAGGAATGTAAGAGAAAATAAAGATTATACACTAGAAGCTTATATTGAATTCAATCCAATGATTGACCCAGAAATGCGCGCCATACCACCTATCCGTTTTTTACCTGATAGTTTACACAAAATATTTGCTGACAGTATGTTAATAGGCAAATTTAAGGTAGTGGAACAGCCTTTCAATAAAAGCTGGATGTACAACTCGAATGAAATTTACAATGGCTTCGACTCCACCACTGTATTCAAATTAAACAGTTCGTTTCCAAAAGGAGCAATTGTAATAACTAAGTCTATCGAAGGGTCTATTGGAAAAGATGCATTTAAAATTTTATTCAACGACGACATTGATGTCAAAATCATTTATCTAAATCATGTTGCAATTTGGGCAACTCAAGGAAAAAATAAACCAAACTATTTGATTCCACTAGAACCCTTGGATACAAATAACATTTCATCTCTTTTGATCATGATCGCTTATAGCGAAATTTTTCAATCGCCAAACTAAATACCCATGCGTGTTGTCAGTTATAATGTAAATGGAATAAGAGCCGCCATCAAAAAAGGGTTGATTGATTGGTTAAAAGAATATCCAGTCGACATCTTATGCGTACAAGAAACAAAGGCGAGTAGTACCGATATTGATTTAAGTCTTTTAACCGACTTAGGTTATCATGTGGCTTGGTATCCTGCAGAAAAAAAAGGATATAGTGGTGTAGCTGTTTTTAGTAAACAAAAGCCGAGTTTGGTGGTACATGGCAATGGCCATGGCATGAGTGATGCAGAAGGCCGCGTGATTAGAGTTGATTTTGGAGACCTAACCATCATCAATGCCTATTTCCCTTCTGGCACAAGTGGGGACCTTAGACAAACTTATAAATACCAATGGTTGGAGGAATTTTACAATTGGGTAGAGCAATTAAGAATAGAAAGACCGAATATCATCGTAGCAGGAGACTATAATATCGCACACAAAGAAATCGATATTCATGATCCTAAGGGCAATAAAAAATCATCTGGTTTCTTACCCGAGGAAAGAGTTTGGATGGATCAATTCTTAGCAAATAATTGGGTAGATAGTTTTAGACATATCCATGCAGATACCACTGGCGCTTATTCATGGTGGAGCCAAAGGTTCCCCTCTGTTAGGTTGCAAAATAAAGGATGGAGAATTGATTATCTTTGTACGACAAAAGCATTGGCACCTAAAATTAAAGACGCATTCATCCTGCCAGAAGTCAAGCATAGTGACCACTGCCCTATTGTCGTAGATTTAAAAAAATAAATACATGTTTGTATCGAATATTAGTTTCCAAGTGGACCCTGCAATTGAAGCAATATGGTTGGATTGGGTAAAGCAAAACTTTATACCTCAATGTCTTGCCACAGACTGTTTTGTGCAACATCAACTCTACCAACTAGACCTTGCTGCCGATCAGCCGCCTACTTATACCCTACAATTGTTTAGCAATGCAGCAGCGCAATTGGCTGAATTTCAGGAAAAACACGTCGAAACCCTGCTTTTAAGCATCTCAGCACAATGGGGAGAGCAATGTTTTCACTTTAACACGAGCATGAAAATTGTGAATTGATTGTGGATAGCTAACCTCCCAAAACCCACCCCTGGCTTCGTTTTAAAATTTTAATGCCCTGTAAGTCAACCCTGCAAAGGATATTGGATTTACAAAGTGATTTAAGTCATAAAAACCACATCGTCCATTTGAGCGGAAAACCTTACTATTTAAGGGTTTTGGTGGAAAAATAAAAATTAAAAAAAACACCAAAATATTTTTTCGTTTCATAAAACCCAATAAATTTGTCCTATCGTTTAAAACTATAAAAAACACATCTATGAACAAAGCAGAATTGATCGCACACATCGCTGACGCAGTTGATTGTCCAAAAACACAAGCTAACGCAGCTTTAGACGCTTTTATCGAAGCAGTA
>JACCEA011796215.1_pt1 | contig 20273 bp, 22 predicted proteins | sample 7449851 | NCBI WGS metagenome assembly JACCEA01 (sample SAMN15323453, study PRJNA562643) | freshwater metagenome | isolation source: river surface water | place: USA:Blue River Watershed | collected 2017-08-18
CGCTTTGAGCGAGCGAACCTGCAGAGCCTGTGCGTGCCCTGTCACAACGCCAAGACCGCCTCAGAGACTGCGTCCTCGCGCCAGTGACCCCGTCCTGAGGGGGGAGGGGGGATGAATCTCTACAGACTGCATCCGAAGATGCGTTGGCCTGCGCAAATTTTTGTGTGTGCAAATTGAACAATGGGGGGTACTGGGAGTTGCTGCGGAATAAGAACCGTCTGAGGTTTGACAAGGAGGTGGAAACGTTGATGGTGGTCATGCCTGTGAACAACTGGCAGAACGCCCTATATGGCCAAATGTGCAACGCAATCGAAGTCACAGTACTTCAAAGGGGGGGGGACGGCGGCCTGTGAATTAATTCATTCAAGATGCAATGAGTGCACAAATCAATCCCTCTGATGAAATTAGAAATGTAATGAATTACCATTGCAAGAAGATGAATTCATGCAGGATCAATTTCTATTGATCCTGACTTTCCTTAATGGCAAGAGCTATTTGAGATGCTGAGAACAAATGCAAAAGCGCTGACTGGGTTAGAACTGTAATGACAACCGAAATCCTAGTGTGCATCACATGTCAACCGCCTGAACTGTCCCGAGATGATCCAAGAGAGGGGCAGCGCTTGTTTGAGACACTAAGGGACAAGGCGTTTGAAGAGGAGCCCCCCTTTTCTGTCCGGCCTGTTGAATGCATGAGTGGCTGCTCTCATGCCTGCACGGTGGCTTTTCAGGCCAAAGGCAAGACGAAGTATTTGTTCGGTGAGTTGAAGCCCGACAGGGAGACAGTAGAACAAATTCTCAAATGTGCAGAACTCCACAGCGAAGACCCCCATGGTGTGATGCCATGGTCTAGTCGGCCTGCGCTCTTCCAAAAAGGGTTGATCGCCCGACTGCCAGAGGTTTTAGACTGATAGAACGATGTACCAAGAAAAATACATTCTTCTGGGCAAGTTTGCGCCAAATGATTGGCGACCAATAGGAGCCATTTATGACGAGCTCAGAGGTATGAGCTTCACCTATGACAGCTATGAAGAAGCGAACATGGCGCTTCGTGATCTTAAAAACTTATTAAAAACTTACAAAAAGCAAAGGAAAGTTCCGCTGACGATTCGCGCCGAATCGTTTGATTACGGTCCCTAAGCACGCATCCGTCTGGTAGACTCTTGAATGTTATAGGTGCTTTGATTGCCCATGCAGTCAAAGTTAAACGGGAAAGCGGTGAGTTTCTCTTCAAGAGAAGCAAAGCCGATGCTGCCCCCGCAACGGTAAGTAAGTGCGGGCGTACCAATATGCCACTGGGTTCAGACCTGGGAAGGCGGTGCGTCAAAACTTACAAGCCCGGATACCGGCCTATGGCATCACCGAAGTGCTACGGGGTGTGGCTGGGCCATTAATGGTTCGTATGAATGCTCCCTGCACTTTTTTTGTGCAATACGACTGCGGGTGCGCTTAGTCGTTAGGAGATTTTATGAAACCACGTCTTACGCTGGTGGCAGCTTCGCTGTCAGCCATTTTTGCTTCACAAACTTTTGCCCAAACGGCAGCGACCCTTGATCCTGTCGTTGTTACAGCTACACGTACCGCTGTATCACTGACTGAAGTGTTAGCTGATGTCAGCATTGTTGACCGCGACCAGATTGAACGTAGCGGCGCTGCATCCGTGTCCGATGTATTGGCTCGTCTTCCCGGTATCACAATCAGCCAAACTGGTGGTCCGGCATCTACAACTGGTGTTTTCATTCGTGGCGCAGAGAGTCGTTTTACAGCTGTATTTGTTGACGGTGTGCGTATTGACTCGCAATCGACTGGCGGCGCTACTTGGGAATCCATCCCGCTGGCTCAAGTGGAGCGAATCGAGGTACTGCGAGGGCCTGCTGCAGCTGTGTATGGCTCTGATGCCATGGCAGGAGTAGTTCAGATTTTCACTCGCGATGGGGAGCCGGGATTTCATCCCTCTATTCGAGTTGGCATTGGCTCGTACAACACTCGTGAAATTAGTACCTCTTTGCGGGGTGGTGAAGGTAATGTGACTTACGCCCTGGGGCTGGCGGAAGATAAAAGTGATGGCTTCGACGCCCAGCCAAACGGAACAAATCATGACCGTGATGGCTATCGCAATAGATCTTTTTCTGGTCGATTGGGTTGGAAAGTGCAGCCAGGTCAAAAGCTAGAGCTGACAGTTTTGGACAATGATCAAAAAGTGGGTTACGACGGTTATGGTTCAGTGCCGCCTCAAAACGATATTGCCAAGCATCATTTGCAAACAGTTGGTGTCAACTGGTCATCTCGCTGGAGTGATGATTGGTCTACTCGATTGGGCATGACCAAGGGAACAGATCGATATGAAACAACACCTTCTGTTTACCTGACAGAAACGCAGGTTACGACCTATTTGTTTCACAATGAGTTGCGTCTGGCCTCAGGATTGTTGACTGCCGACCTGGAGCGAAGAGAAGATGAGCTTCAGAACTCGAGCACTCGTCCTAGCGCTAATACAAATCGCAGTCAAAATGCGGTCGCCCTAGGATACGGTATCAAGTTAGGTGATCATTCGCTGCAAGCCAATGCACGTCATGACGAAGACAGTGAATTTGGTGGAAAGTCTACGAGCGCTCTTGCTTATGGATACGCCATCAGCCCAACGCTCAGAGCGACAGCTTCAACGGGCACGGCCTTTCGCGTACCTACGTTGTTCCAGCGCTTCAGCATTTATGGCACATCTAATCTGAAGGCTGAGACGTCCAATAACCATGAGATTGGACTTCGCTGGTTGTCCGGTGAAAACCGTGCTTCAGTGGTTGTGTACCACAACGATGTGGACAATCTGATCAATTATGTCAGTGGCCCTGGTACATGTATCAACGGTGTCGGCGCGTACGCGGGATGCTATGGCAATACGGGTCATGCGCGCATGACGGGGACCACGATTTCGGGTGGAACTCGGGTTGGCAATGTCAATCTTGGCGCCTCGGTCGATTGGATGGCCCCCCAAAATCTGGATACCGGAAAAGTCCTCGCACGCCGCGCGCGTAATCAAGCCATGTTGACGGCTGACGCGCCTCTTGCTGATTGGCGAGTTGCAGGCGAGCTGCAGTACGTCGGAGAGCGTTTTGACAATGCCTCGAACACTACCCGACTGGCCTCATATAACTTGATCAACGTTTCGGCCAGTAAGCAAATTGACCGTGACTGGAAATTGCTGGCCAAGCTCAACAACCTCAATGACAAGAATTATGTTCTGGCCAATGGCTATGCCACGCCTGGTCGCACGTTCTATCTGGGGTTGACTTGGGCCCCGCAAAAATAAGGGCTCATGTCTCAAAGCATCCGCTGCCCTGCGCTGATGATCGTAGCCCCTGCTTCCGGGCAGGGTAAAACCTCGGTTACTGCAGGCCTTGCCAGGCTATTGACCAAGCAGGGTATGCGGGTGCGGGTGTTCAAATGTGGTCCGGATTTTCTGGATCCGTTATGGCACACCCTGGCCAGCGGTCATGAGGTATACAACCTTGATCTTTGGCTCAATGGCGAAGAAGATGTTCGTCGCCGCTTGTACCAAGCAGCAAAGCAGGCAGATCTGATTCTCATCGAAGGGGTGATGGGCCTTTTTGATGGAGATCCGAGTGCAGCAGATTTGTCGATTAAATTAGGTATTCCTGTATTGGCTGTAATTGATGCATCGGCCATGGCAGGTACTTTTGGTGCCATCGCGTATGGCTTGCGTCACTACTGCCCCAGTTTGCCTTGGGCGGGCGTGCTGGCGAATCGGGTGGCCGGTGTTTCCCATGCCCGCATGCTGGCATCGGCTGTATGTGAAAACCCAATGCAAAAAAAGGCCCTTGATGCCGGTTGGTTGGGTGCTTTGTATCGAAGTGAGGCAGGTGCAATGCCAGAACGTCATTTGGGCTTGACTGTTGCATCCGAATTGGCTGATGCAACGTCTCGGTTGGATGCGATTGCCGATTTGCTGGCGACTGAGCCCGTAGGTCAGATGTCGCTGACCGATTGGCAGCGTTGGGCAGTCGAGTTTCCTGAACCCCCACCGTTGTCAATAACGCCCTATTTGGCCGGTCAGACCATTGCGGTGGCGCGAGATGCCGCGTTTTGTTTTATCTACCCATCTAACCTTGATGCCTTGCGTGAGTTAGGGGCCAACGTGGTGTTCTTCTCGCCTGTGGCAGACGAGCTTATACCTCAATGTGATGCCTTGTGGCTACCTGGGGGGTATCCAGAGCTTCACGCGCCAGCGCTATCAGTTGCCGAGAAATTTCGTGGCTCCCTTCAACTCCATTTGGAGGCAGACAAGCCGGTTTGGGCAGAATGTGGCGGCATGATGGCACTATTTCAGGGGCTCTCACTTGTTGATAGCACCGAGGTTCCTATGTGGGGCATCTTGCCGGGTTACGTGCGAATGCAAAAACGCCTGGTGGCTCTGGGGCCACAGCAATGGGTAACGTCTAACGGTCAACTGCGTGGTCACACTTTTCATCACTCATTGACCGAAACGACACTCACACCTTTATCCCACACTGAGCCACAAGGTGTTTATGGGAAACCAGAAGCGGTGTACGGCATGGGGTCATTGCGTGCAAGTTATTTCCATGCATGGTTCCCCTCCAATCCCAAAACGACTGCCATGTTGTTCTCCAAGGCGCTGCAATGACTCAAATAGCATTGGGGCCACAACGCATTGTTTGCCTTACCGAGGAAACGACCGAGTGGCTATACCTGCTTGGGCAAGAATGGCGCATCGTCGGCATCTCGGGTTACACCGTGCGTCCGCGCCGTGCACGCGATGAAAAACCCAAGGTCAGTGCATTTTTGAACGCCAAGATTGACAAGATTTTGGCGTTGGAACCAGACTGTGTATTTGGATTTTCCGACCTGCAGGCCGACATCGCTGCAGCCTTGATTCGTGCCGGTGTGCAAGTCACTGTGTTTAACCAGCGCAGTGTGGAGCAGATTTTTTCTATGCTCTACCAGGTGGCGGCTATGGTGGATTGTGCTTCAGATGGTATGAAGCGCATTGCGGTCATGCGAGAGCGTTTGCAAGCTATCTGTGCCGAAATTGTGGCTTTGCAGAATTCAGGCAAACGCCGACCGAGGGTATTTTTCGAAGAATGGGACGAGCCGCACATCAGTGGCATTCGCTGGGTGTCCGAGTTGCTCGGCATTGCAGGTGGCGATGACATTTTTCCTGAGTTGGCTGTGCAGCCGATGGGGAAGAATCGAATCATTGCGGATGGAGCAGAAATCGTTGTGAGAGCACCAGACATAGTCATCGGCTCTTGGTGTGGTAAGAAATTTCGCCCTGAAAAAGTGGCGCAACGCCCTGGCTGGCAAGAAGTTCCTGCTGTACGCAATGCTCAGTTGTTTGAAATCAAGTCGGCCGACATCCTGCAACCGGGGCCAGCCGCTTTGACCGATGGGGTGGAACAACTACACCGCATCGTGCGCCAATGGATGGTGACCTATGGTTGAAATTGCCCGCAGCGAATTGATTCTGGGTGGGCAGCGCAGCGGCAAATCGCGTCGCGCAGAAATGCTGGCCAGTCAATGGCTCTCTCAAGATGCCCAACACCGTGCTGTCATGCTGGCCACTGCTCAAGCTTGGGATGCCGAAATGCAGGCCAGGATTGAAAGGCATCAGGCCGACCGGGCACAGCGTTTGCCAGGCATGCAGACGGTCGAAGAACCTGTTGCGATTGCCGAAGCAATAATCAAGCTAAGCACACGCCAAACGCTCATTGTGGTGGACTGCATGACCCTGTGGTTGACCAATTTGTTGATGCCCGCCAATGCAAGCAAAGCACTCGACGAGAAGGAGATGCAGTTGGCCGCTGGGCAACTTATTCAAGCTATTGCAGATGCATCGGCCCCGGTGGTTTTGGTCAGCAATGAGATCGGCCTCGGAGTAATCCCTCTGGGTAAGGATGTCCGCATGTTTGTGGACGCACAAGGAAGATTGAATCAACTCCTGGCTGCAGAGTGCTCGCGCGTCACACTCATGAGTGCTGGGTTGCCCTTGACCTTGAAAGGAAACCCATGAGTTCATGGAAGGTTTTTTTACGCACCTTTGCTTGGGTATTGGTTGCATGGACCCCTGTATCGGGGCATGCCCTGACGGTGATCGATGACCGAGGAGTTTCGGTATCCTTTGATCGCTCGCCCCAGCGGATCGTGAGTCTCTTGCCGTCGCTGACCGAGACCGTTTGTGAACTCGATCAATGCCACAGACTGGTCGGCGTTGACCGGTACTCCAACTATCCGGCCTCTGTGCAACGCTTGCCTCAGGTAGGAGGTGGACTCGATCCCAGCATCGAGGCCATTGTTGCGCTGCGGCCAGATGTGGTGTTGATGGCCACATCGTCCAAGGTGGGGGATCGTCTGCAATCGCTGGGAGTCAAAGTTGTGGCCTTGGAGCCCAGAACTCATGCCGATGTGCAGCGCGTCTTGCTCAAAGTTGGTCAATTGCTGGAGGTGCCCGATGCTCAGAAAGTCTGGCGTGCGATCGATGCTGGGGTCTCTGCTGCTGCGCAGTCCTTGCCATCCTCGGTTCGAGGTACCCGTGTTTATTTCGAAGTGAATCAAGGACCGTATGCAGCAGGTGAGTCTTCATTCATTGGTGAAACACTGACGCGACTGGGTGTGAAGAACATTGTCTCTTCCGAGATGGGCCCTTTTCCTAAACTGAATCCCGAGTTTGTGGTTCGAGCCAACCCTGACCTCATCATGGTCGGACAACGAAGTGCGGTTGGTTTGGTCCAACGACCAGGGTGGGGGCAGATTCGAGCTATTCGAGAGAGTCGGTTGTGTGTATTTGAGGTTGATCAGTCAAATGTGTTGGTTCGACCAGGTCCTCGAATGGCTGAAGCTGCACGCATCATGGCTGGGTGTCTTACCGCCAAAGCGCAAATCATGGCAGGAAAGAAACCATGATGAAGCAACGAACTCGCTGGCTGGTCTTGTTGGGCGTGGTGCTGGCATTGCTACTAACTGCAATTGGCGTTTGCGTTGGCAGTACAGGCCTGGAAAACCTAATGTTGCTGCTCTGGAGGGCTGATGTTCCTACTGAACAGGCAGCTATGGCCAGGCAAATCGTTTGGGAAATCCGCTTGCCCAGAACGGTGGGGGCGTGGGCGGCAGGGGCCTTGTTGGGGCTGGCTGGTGCCGTGGCGCAGGGCTTGTTTCGCAATGCGTTGGCAGACCCTTATCTGCTGGGTAGTGCGTCAGGCGCTTCGCTGGGTGTGGCTATGGCTTTAGCTGCATTGGGTGGTGGTGCGGGCATGCTGGGCGGGGCCAGCATGATGAATGGCGGCATGGCCATTGGCGTCTTTTCCAGCAACCTATGGGTGCGACTGGGTTTAACAGGCGCTGCATTTGTGGGCGCCGTCTTGGCGGTGTTGCTGACGCTGCTGCTCTCGCGTGGTGTCGGGCACACCTTGCGTCTTTTGCTTTCAGGCGTTGTTGTCGGGGTGGTGCTGGGGGCTTGCACCCACTTGGTCTTGCTGTTTTCGCCGGATTCTCTTCAGGCTATGCAAGCCTTCATGCTTGGCTCCACGGCTTTTGTCGGCTGGACATCGTCGGTGTTGATGCTGGGGGTTTGGTTGATTTGCTGGTTGGTTTCCTGGTTGCTGGCGCGTGTGCTGGATGGTCTCAGCCTGGGCGATGCAACCGCTTTCAGCCTGGGCTTGCCTGTGGGGCCCATGCGTGTTGCACTGGTGGCTGTTCTGGCTCTGGCCACTGGCACGGCAGTGGCCCAAACGGGTTTGATCGCTTTTGTGGGCTTAGCTGCCCCACATTTGACGCGTTCTCTTATCAAAACCACCCACGCTAACCTCATGCTATTGGCCAGTCTGGTGGGCGGAATCTTGCTGCTGAGTGCTGACATTTTGGCCCGTGGCCTGATTGCCCCTCAAGAATTGCCGGTTGGGGTTTTGACGGCCGTCTTGGGAGGGGGTTATCTGCTCTGGTTGATGCACCGGGGTCAGACACGTCCAGGAGAAGCCGGATGACAGCCATGAGCAATTTGCGTGCGCTGCAAGTGGACCATGTGAATGTGTTCTTGGGCCATGGTGCAGCCCGAAAGCAGGTGCTGCACGGCGTGTCACTGAGTCTTGCAGCAGGCCGATGGACGAGCATTGTGGGTCCCAATGGCGCGGGCAAATCCACTTTGTTGAAAGTGTTTGCCGGTTTGTTGCCGTGCGAGGGGGATGTGCAACTATTGGGCGCGCCATTGCGAAGCTGGACACATCGGGAACGCGCCCGCCAAATGTCATGGCTTGGACAAAATGAAGCCTCCGCCGATGATTTGACGGTTTGGGATGTGGCCATGTTGGGTCGCTTGCCGTATCAAGCGTGGTTGGCTCAGCCCAATGAGCAAGACCGCGCTGCAGTGGAGCAGGCCCTGCGAACTACCCAGGCATGGGACTGGCGTGCACGACCGTTGGGTCAACTCAGCGGAGGGGAGCGTCAGCGTGTTTTATTGGCGCGTGCTTTGGCTGTTGAAGCGACTGTGCTGCTGATGGATGAACCGCTGGCCAACCTCGACCCGTCACATCAAACAGACTGGATGAACATGGTGCAAGCTTTGGTGAAACAAGGACGCACCGTGGTGAGTGTGTTGCACGAAATCCCCATGGCACTGCAGGCTGACGAATTGGTCATCTTGGCTAAGGGGTGTGTGACCCATCAGGGTGCAAGCTCGGCAGCAGAAACCCACCGGGCATTGGAGGCGGTGTTCGATCACCGTTTGATGGTGCGGGCGCTCGAAGGCCAGTGGGTGACCTTGCCCAGATCGCCCGCCTGATTGCGGAGTCAAATTTCATGCAACTTGAAAAACCACCAACAGAAAAACCTTACGAAAAACCCGAAGGTGAGCGACGCGGCATTTTGATCGTCAACACCGGAGATGGCAAAGGTAAGAGTACGGCCGCTTTTGGTCTGGCGCTGCGCGCGCATGGGCGCGGCAAGCCGGTTAAGATTTATCAGTTCATGAAAGTGCCCAGTGCCCGCTTTGGTGAGCACCGTATGTTCGAACAGATTGGCATACCGATCGAAGGGCTGGGCGATGGCTTCAGCTGGAAGAGCCAGGATCTGGACCGATCAGCCCAGCTGGCCCGAGAAGGCTGGCTTCGAGCTAAGGCGATCATTCTTGCCGGTAAACATTTCCTGGTGGTGCTTGATGAAGTCACTTATCCTTTGATCTACGGTTGGCTTGACCTTCAAGACGTTTTGCAGACACTGCGTACCCGTCCGGCCGACGTGCATGTGTGTCTGACCGGTCGCCGCTGTCCCCCGGAAATCATCGAGCTGGCCGATACCGTGACCGAGATGCAAATGGTCAAGCACGCCTTTAAGGCTGGTATTCCGGCCCAGCGAGGCATCGAGGACTAAGATGCATTCATCATCGTCCAGTCCGCAGGCACAGGCTTTTTCTGTTGATGAACGCGAGGCCGTGTATCGGGCCATTTTCGAGCGTCGGGACATGCGCCACTTTGCCGGTGGCAGTGTGGCTCCTGAAGTATTGCTCCGTTTGCTCACCGCAGCTCATCATGCGCCCAGTGTGGGATTCATGCAGCCCTGGCGATTCATTCGTATTCAGGATCCTGCCCAGCGTCATCGTCTGCGCGACGCGGTTGAAAGAGAACGGTTGGCCACGGCACAGGCACTGGGTATGCGGCAGGAAGAATTCATGCAACTCAAGGTTGAGGGCGTGCTCGATGCTGCCGAGCTGTTGCTCGTCTGTCTGGCTGATGGGCGCGAGCAGCATGTGTTTGGTCGCCGTACCTTGCCGCAGATGGACTTGGCCTCGGCGAGCTGTGCAATCGAGAACCTCTGGCTGGCAGCCCGTGCCGAAGGGCTGGGTATGGGTTGGGTATCCTTGTTTGAACCTGCCGAACTGGCTGGACTGATGCGTTTGCCTGCGGGAGCCGAACCTATTGCCTTGCTGTGTCTGGGGCCGGTGCGCAAGTTTTATAACGAGCCCATGTTGCAACAGCAAAAGTGGGCGCGTCGCCAACCCTTGGCTGAACTGGTTTATGACGGTGTCTGGGGGCAGCCCTGCAGTCTGTTTGCTTCAAAGCAGGATGAGAAGGCTCAGCCTTGAATATGGAGGCCTTCCTGCATAACACCACGCTCGCCATTCTGGTGATGGCGGTGGCTTTGCTGGTGGATACGGTCTGGGGGGAGCCGCCTGCAGGCTGGCATCCCGTGGTTTGGATTGGACATTTCCTGGGCTGGGCGGGGACTTGGGTTGCGCCTGCAGCGCAGCAGATCACGCCCCGCATGGATGTAAGGGCTTTTGCGCGTGGCGCTCTGGCTTGGCTGGCTGGCGCTGTGGTCGTTGCCGGGTTGGCTTGGGGTGCCGCGGCTTTGCTGGCACGGTTGCCAGTTTGGGCACATGTTCTCTGTCTTGGCCTTATCCTCAAACCTTTGATGGCTTGGCGAATGCTGCGTGAAGAGGTGATGGCGGTAGAGCAAGCACTTTCGGATTCCCTGCACGCAGGGCGCAAACGGCTTGGCTGGCTGTGCAGCCGTGATGTGCACATACTCGATGCGACGCAAGTGCGTGAAACCGCCATCGAGACCTTGGCCGAGAACCTCAACGATTCGGTCATTGCCCCACTTTTCTGGTTTGCAGTCGCCGGTCTGCCGGGGGCAACCCTTTACCGTTTCGCGAATACCGCTGACGCCATGTGGGGCTACCCCGGTAACCGTGCGGGTCGGTCCTGGACATGGGCAGGCAAGTGGGCAGCCCGAGCCGACGATGTGCTTTCTTGGGTGCCTGCGCGACTGACTGCGGTTTTGCTGGTGCTGGTTGCTGGTCGTCTATGGTTGCCAGGGCTACGCAGTGAGGCTGTGCGTACCCCTTCCCCTAATGGGGGCTGGCCCATGGGTGCCATGGCTTTGCTTTTGGGCGTGCGGCTGGGCAAACCTGATGTTTACATGCTCTACTGTGCGGGCAGAAACGTTTTGCCAGAAGACACTGAACATGCCTGCCATTTGTCCAAGCGTGCGGTGGGGCTTGGATTGTTTGTATGCGGGGTTTTAGCAGGAATGGCACATGCTTGAAAAACGCATCCACGGCGGCGCAGATGCGCTGGGCCAGCCGCTCTATGATTTCTCAACAAACAGCAACGCCTGCGGCCCCTGTCCGGTTGTGCTCCAAGAGATTCAGGCTACAGATGCAAGTCATTACCCAGACCCGTTCTATGCAGAGTTGCGTCAAGCGATCGCAGCTTTTCACAAGGTAGACGTTACACATGTGGTTTTGGCTGCAAGTGCCAGCGAGTTCATCTTCCGCATCAGTGCATGGGTGGCGCAATTTGCTCATCGGCAGCAACGCACGGCCCGAGTTGAGCTGCCCGTACATGGTTACGGTGACTATCTCCATGCCTCCACAGCTTGGGGGCTAGCGGCGTCCGAGTCGCCTGCCCAGGCTGATCTGATCTGGGGTTGTGATCCTTCGAGCCCGCTGGGTGAGCCCCACATGAGGCTGGCAGAGCGTGTACAGGATTTATTGCCCACCCAGACCTTTGTGCTAGATGGCGCTTACCGCCCCCTGCGGTTGGATGGCGATTTGGCACTTTCTGATCATCATCTCGATCGGGTTTGGCAATTGTGGAGCCCCAACAAGGCGCTTGGTCTGACGGGTATTCGGGCGGCTTACGCGATTGCTCCGGCTGGCTTTCAGCAGCAGGTGGAACAAATCGAAGGGTTGGCTCCCTCCTGGCCTATTGGGGCGCATGGCTGCGCCATGCTGGCCGCTTGGGTGCGACAGGACGTGCAAGATTGGCTAGCAGAGAGTCGGGACATCCTTAAGCGTTGGAAACTACGCCAGCTGGCTATTTGTACTTCGTTGGGCTGGCAGCCCGGTTCAAGCGTTACCAATTTTCACTTGGCGACGCCTGACACAGCGCACATGGCGCAGGATTTGGCCACCCTGCGTGCGCAGGGCATCAAGTTGCGCGATACGAGCTCGTTCGGTTTGCCGGGACAGGTGCGCATGGGTGTGCTACCGCCCGTTGCACAGGATGCCTTGTCGCAAGCCTGGTGCCGAATAAAGGATAAAAGATGACTGCTCGATGCGTGATGGTGCTGGGCACCACCAGCGGCGCTGGCAAGAGCTGGTTGGTTACAGCCTTGTGCCGCTATTACGCCCGTCAGGGACTCAAGGTCGTGCCCTTCAAAGCGCAGAACATGAGCAACAATGCCCGAGTGGTGGCGAATGCAGGTGACCGGGAGGGTGAAATCGGTTCGGCCCAGTATTTCCAGGCCTTGGCCGCAAAAGCCGAGCCCGAGGTGCGGATGAACCCTTTGTTGCTCAAGCCTGAAGCAGACACTCGCAGCCAGGTCGTGCTGCTCGGTGAGGTCAGTGGAGAGCTCAGCGCCATGCCTTGGCGCGGCCGCAGCGAAAAAGTCTGGCCGCATATCGTGGCAGCTCTCGATGCGCTGAGAGCCGAAAACGATGTGGTGGTTATTGAGGGTGCAGGATCCCCGGCGGAGATTAACCTGCACGCCAGCGACATCGTCAACATGCGTGTAGCGCGTCACGCCCAAGCACAGTGTCTTTTGGTCACCGACATCGACAGGGGAGGCGCGTTTGCACATCTCTACGGTACGTGGGCGCTACTGCCTCCAGAAGAGCGGGCGCTCATACGCGGTTTTGTGCTGAACAAATTCCGAGGCGACCCCGCGTTACTTGCGCCTGCACCACAAATGGTGCACGAGATGACTGGGGTCCCGGTGGTGGCTACGCTGCCCATGTGGTGGCAGCATGGACTGCCTGAGGAAGACGGTGTGTTCGACGATAGAACCCACGCCAATGGTGCAATCACCCGCACAGTTGCTGTCATCGCCTATCCACGCATCAGCAACTTGGATGAATTCCAGCCACTCAAGAATGTACCTGGCGTGCGCCTGATCTGGGCCCGCACGCCGGCAGATTGCGCCTTAGTTGACTGGATAGTGCTGCCTGGCTCAAAGGCCAGTGCCGCAGATCTGGATTGGCTACGTGCACAGGGCCTTGACCAGACGGTTGCAAAACACGCTGCACAGGGCGGTGCTGTTCTCGGTATTTGCGGAGGACTGCAGATGCTGGGTGAAGCACTGATCGACCCGCACGGCATCGACGGTAACTCTCCCGGTCTGGGACTTTTGCCACTCGTCACCGTCTTCGAACCGCACAAAATCGTTTGTCGCACGCAAGCGCATTTTGGTACCTTGACCGGGCCCTGGGCGGGACTCACTGGCGTGATTGCGGGCGGTTACGAAATTCATCACGGCCAGACAATGCAACACCTGGGCATGGCTGAACAAGGTCAGTTCGCCCGAGAGGTCATGCCCGATTTGGCTTGGCAAAATCGGAATGGAAACGTGCTGGGCTGTTATCTACACGGATTGTTCGAATCACCCGCTGTACTGAATGCCTTGTTCGGTGCTGAGGCTCCTTCGCTGGAGCGAGTGTTTGAAGGACTGGCTGATTTTCTGCAAATCCATGTCGAGCCAGGTGTGCTCGACGCTCTTATTGAAAAGGACTGACCATGAGCTATTCCATCCCTTATATCGACGACATTGCCCAGCCCGAACTTGCCGCGCGGCTTCAGTACAAGCTCGACAACAAGACCAAACCGCTGGGCTCCTTAGGGCGCATCGAATCGCTGGCTAGGCTCATTGGATTGGTGTTGGGCAGCGACGCCCCCGAGCTGCACGAACCGCAACTTGTAGTCTTTGCAGGCGACCACGGCCTTGCAGCGCGCGGGGTTTCAGCCTACCCCAGTGATGTGACTTGGCAGATGGTGGAGAATTTTCTAGCTGGGGGCGCCGCAGTCAGCGTGCTGGCACGCCAGAACGGCATTGGCCTTACCGTAGTGGACTGCGGTGTGCGGCACGACTTTGTGCCATGCGCAGGTTTGCTAGTGCGCAAGGTGGCTGCTGGGACTGCCGATGCACTGCAGGGGCCTGCAATGACCGTAGCGCAACGCGACATGGCCCTTGCGAATGGGGCCGATTTGCTCCAGGACCTGCCTGGCAACGCCCTGTTGCTGGGGGAAATGGGCATTGGCAACACTTCGGCAGCATCCCTTCTGATGAGCCGTTTGACCGGGCTCGATATCGAGGACTGCACAGGTGCCGGCACTGGACTGGACGCACCTGCGGTACAGCGCAAGATTGGCATCCTGCGTGAGGTGTTGTCCCACCATGCCGATGTTCATGCGCCGCTTGATGCACTTGCTGCGTTCGGTGGTTTCGAGATCGCCACTATGGTCGGTTCCGTGCTGCAAGCGGCTGCCCAGCGGCGACTCATCGTGGTTGATGGCTTCATTGCTACTTCTGCCGTATTGGTGGCCAGCAAGCTTCAACCTTCGGTACTGCAGCGCTGCGTATTTGCGCACCGCTCAGGCGAGCGAGGTCATGCGCTGATGTTGGCCCATCTTCAGGCCGAGCCCTTGCTGGATCTGGGTCTCCGCCTAGGAGAGGGGTCGGGTGCGGCCATGGCATGGCCTCTTCTGGTTTCTTCCTGTGCCGTGCTGCGCGAGATGGCTAGCTTCGAGTCGGCCGGAGTGTCCCGACAGGAAGAGCCCGTAGCACTGCAGAAAGCCTGAGCATGTCGGTCAGGCTGATCCGTCTTATCCGACACTTTCTTCTGGCGCTCCAGTTTTTTACACGCATACCCGTGACGGGGCGTTTAGCGCAATGGGTCGGTTATTCGCCTGCCATGCTGCGGGCCAGTGCAGCTCATTTTCCGGCGGTAGGCTGGGTGGTGGGAGGGTTGACGGCGGCGGTCTTTGCCGGATGGACGATCGTGTTGCCGCCACAGCCGGCCAGTGCCTGGTTGGCCGCTGTGCTTAGCACCGCGTTCAGTGTTGTCCTGACTGGTGCTTTTCACGAAGATGGATTGGCCGATACCGCTGATGGCCTGGGCGGTGGGCTGACACGCGAGCGTGCGCTCGACATCATGAAGGACTCTCGTGTCGGCACTTACGGCGCAATTGCGCTGATGTTAGCACTGGGGATCAAATTGGGTCTATTGGTGCTTCTGGCCCAGATCGACATGTCATTTGCTGTGACTTGTATTTTTGCAGCACATGTCACTTCGCGACTGATGCCACTATTTTTAATTCGCAATATGGTGCATGTAGGCAGCACACCAATATCCAAGACCAAACCCTTGGCCGAGCAGATTGACAATGCAGGTGTGTTCGTAGGTTTAATTTGGTGGAGCGCGTCAATGGTGTTGGCTAGTCTCTGGCTGTCGCTGACACTCTTGTTTGCAGGCACGCTGCTCTCCGCACTTGCTGCGCTATTTATGGCTTGGCGTTTGCAGTGGCGCCTGCAAGGCTTCACTGGTGATGGCCTAGGCGCGACCCAGCAATTGTCAGAAATCGGTTTCTTGCTCGGAGTGGTTTTGGCCGCCAAACCAGTATGAAACTTTGGTTACTTCGTCATGCGCGCGTTTTGGTACCTTCAGGTGTCTGCTACGGCATTAGCGAGATTCATGCCGATCAGGCTGAGACTGAACTGGTAGCGCAGAGATTCGCTGAGCTGCCTTTGTCAGGAAGTAGTATATGGGTTTCCCCTGCTGCGCGAACACAACAATTGGCGACCGCCTTGCTGACCCGACGCAGAGACCTGGAAGGACCGCATGTTGATATGCGTTTGCGCGAGATGGATTTTGGAGTCTGGGAACTTCAGCCTTGGTCAGAAATTCCGCGAGAAGCCATAGAGGCATGGACAGCTGATTTTGCTCATCATCGCTTTGGTGGAAACGAATGCACGCAAGAAGTGATTGACCGTGTGGCTCAAGTTTTTGATGAAACATTAGCGCAGTCAGTACCAGAAACAGTCTGGATCACACACGCAGGCGTGATTCGGGCAGTCCAGTTTTTGCAAGCGGGCGGGTATCGATCTATTCACTCAGCCAATGACTGGCCTATACCTGCACCGTCCATGGGGGAGTGGATTTGCATCGAGATTTGATTAAAAGAATGGCTGTTCTAGCCTATCTTATATGACTGCAAAGGGTCGAGGCTGTGTTGAAACGCATCTCCGCGCCTGCGGTTACATCCGCGGCTACAGCGCTGGCACCTTGGTGCAGCGCGCTAGTCACCTTGTCGTGGACATGCCGATCGGCGAAGGCGTGGTGGCGCTGCTGCATGGCCATTTGCAGCCGGCCGAAGCGGCTGCCGCGCTGATGGGGCGCGAGTCCTGGGGCGAGTCAGTCTAAACCCTCAGGCCGTGGACCCGCAACCTGCGGACTTGCAGATCCGTCCGGTCAAAGATCAGACCTCGAAGTTGTCGATCAACCGCGTCGTACCCAGTCGCGCTGCACCCAGCACCACCAACGACTGTCCTGTGTCCCCAGCTTGCGGGGCCTGCAGGTCGGCGCGGCGGCGTAGCGTGAGGTAATCGGGCCGCCAGCCTCGCGCGGCCAAGGCCTGCAGGGCGCGCTGCTCCAAGCCTGGCAGTTGTGCCGGCAGAGCATTCGCCGCGGCCAGCGCATCGCTCGCCAGGGTGCGCAGCGCCAGCGAGAGCTGAACCGCCTCGACGCGCTCGGTCTCGTTCAAATAGCCGTTGCGTGAACTCAGCGCCAGGCCGTCGGGTGCACGACAGGTTGGGCCACCGACGATCTCGATCGGCAGCGTGAACTGGCGCACCATCTGGCGGATCACCATGAGCTGCTGGTAGTCCTTCTGGCCGAACAGCGCAACGCCTGCCGCGTGGCCGCTGAACACGGCCGAAAACAGCTTCATCACGACGGTGCTGACGCCGGTGAAGAACCCGGGTCGGAACTGACCCTCCAGGATGTCAGCCAACGCCGGGTCCGGGTGCATCTTGAAGGTCTGGGGCTCGGGATACAGGTCGGTTTCGCGCGGCGCGAACACGATGTCGCAGCCGGCCGCCTGCAGCTTGGCGCAGTCGGCGTCCCAGGTGCGCGGGTAGCTGTCGAAGTCCTCGTGCGGCAGGAACTGCAGGCGGTTCACGAAGATGCTGACCACGGTGGCGTCGCCCAGCAGCCGGGCCTGCTTGACCAGGGCCAGGTGGCCGTCGTGCAGGTTGCCCATGGTCGGGACGAAGGCAGGCTTGGCGTGCGCGGCCAGGAGCTGGCGCAATTCTGGGATGGTGCGGGCGATTTCCATGATCGGTGTGGATGTGGGCTGCGGGCCGTGCTTACCAGGCGTGCAGCTTGTCGTCGGGGAAGGTGTCGCTCTTGACGGCCTGGACATAGGCCTCGATCGCCGCCTTCACGTTGCCGGCATCTTGCATAAAGTTATGCACGAACTTGGGTATCTTCCCCAGGTTGATGCCGAGCATGTCGTGAAGCACCAGCACTTGGCCGGCCGTGCCCTTGCCGGCTCCGATGCCGATGGTGTGGCAGTGGTGCAACTCGGATGTAAGTTCGGCCGATAGCCACGCCGGCACCATTTCCAGCACCAGCATGGTGGCGCCGGCGTCCTGCAATTCATGGGCATGCTGCTTGAGCGTGCGCGCCGCCGCTTCAGTCTTGCCCTGCACGCGGTAGCCGCCCAGCGCGTGCACCGTTTGCGGCGTCAGGCCCAGGTGGGCGCAGACCGGGATGCCCCGCTCGACCAGGAATTTAACCGTAGGCGCGGTCCAGCCGCCGCCTTCGAGCTTGACCATGTGGGCACCGGCCTGCATCAGCTGGCAGGCGCTGCGCAGCGCCTGTTCGCGGCTTTCGGCGTAGCTGCCGTGGGGGAGGTCGGCGATCAGCCAGGCCGTGCCCTGCACCCGGTGCAGGCCGCGCGAGACGCTTTCGGTATGGTAGCGCATGGTCTCCAGCGTCACGCCCACGGTGCTGGGCAGGCCCTGGCAGACCATGCCCAGCGAGTCGCCTACCAGCAGGCACTCCACGCCAGCGGCGTCGGCCACGGCGGCGAAGGTGGCGTCGTAGGCTGTGAGCATGGTGATTTTCTCGCCCGACTCCCGCAACTGCTGCAGGCGTGGCAGGCTGACGGGGCGACGCTGCGGCAGCGGCGAGGCCGGGGGCAGGGTGCCGTAGGGCGTGGCGCTGGCGGGGGCCGTTGGGCTGGGGTTCATGGTGGGGCTGCAAGTCAAGTCAGTCGGTGTCGGGAGTCTATTCGATTCGGCTATGCTTCAGGCTCATGACACATTTTACCGATGAATCGCAAAAAGCCATTGCCGAGCTGGCCCGGCAGGATGCGGCGCGCGCGCTGCAGGAAGATGTGGGCAATGGGGATCTGACCGCCGGCCTGATCGACCCGGTCCGGCGCGCGCGGGCGCTTATCCTTGCGCGCGAAAGCGCCGTGCTGTGCGGCGCGCCCTGGCTCGAAGAGGCCGTGCACCAGCTGGACCCGCAGGCGCGCATCACCTGGCTAGTGGCCGAAGGCCAACGCTGCGTGGCGGATCAGGTGGTGGCGGAGATCGAGGGCCAGGCGCGCGCGCTGCTCACCGCCGAGCGCACCGCGCTGAACTACCTGCAATTGCTCAGCGGCGTGGCGACCACCACGGCCATGTATGTGGACGCCGTGAAGGGCACCCGAGCGCGTATCGTGGACACGCGCAAGACCCTGCCCGGTCTGCGGCTGGCGCAAAAGTACGCGGTGCGCACCGGTGGCGGCACCAACCATCGCATCGGCCTGTACGACGCGGTGTTGATCAAGGAAAACCATATCGCCGCGGCGGGCGGTGTGGCGCCGGTGCTGCAGGCAGCGGCGCAATTAATGAGGGAGGGTGCGGCGCAGGCCGCCTTCGTGGAGATCGAGGTCGAAACTCTGGTCCAGCTCGACGAGGCGCTTCAAGCCGGCGCGACCATGGTGCTGCTCGACAACATGGATATCCCTGGACTGAATGAGGCTGTGCGCCTGAATGCCGGCCGCGCGATACTGGAAATATCGGGTGGCGTGACATTGAAGAGCCTGCGCGCCCTTGCAGAAACGGGGGTCGACCGCATCTCCATCGGAGCCCTCACCAAAGACGTGAAGGCGATCGACTTTTCCATGCGTTTTCAGGAGTTGTGATGGGAGCAGTGATCTATCCGGTCATCGATGTGGAATTCGAGCAGCCGGCCTGCCCGACCCGCCATGCCTGGGCCCGCGTGCCGCCCGAGCCGTCGCCGGTGGAGCGCGCGGCGCTGAAGGACCGTATCCGGCAGTTGCTCAAGGCGCGCAATGCGGTCATGGTGTCGCACTACTACGTGCACCCCGACCTGCAGGACTTGGCCGAGGAAACCGGCGGCATCGTCAGCGATTCCCTGGAAATGGCGCGTTTCGGCCGCGACCACGCGGCGCAGACCCTGATCGTGTCCGGCGTGCGCTTCATGGGCGAGACCGCCAAGATCCTGAGCCCCGAAAAGCGCGTGCTGATGCCCGACCTGGACGCCACCTGCTCGCTCGACCTGGGCTGCCCGAACGAGGATTTTTCCGCGTTCTGTGACGCGCACCCGGACCGCACCGTCGTGGTCTACGCCAACACCAGCGCGGCGGTGAAGGCGCGCGCCGACTGGCTGGTGACGTCCAGCTGCGCGCTCGACATCGTGCGCGCTCTCAAGGACAAGGGCCACAGGATCCTCTGGGCGCCCGACAAGCACCTGGGCGCCTACATCCAGCGCGAAACCGGCGCCGACATGGTGCTCTGGCAGGGCTCGTGCATCGTGCACGACGAGTTCAAGGCCTTCGAGCTGGAGGCGCTGAAAAAGGAGCACCCGAAGGCCAAGGTGCTGGTGCACCCGGAAAGCCCGGCCGAGGTGGTGGCGCTGGCCGATGCGGTGGGTTCGACCTCGGCCATCCTGAAGGCCGCGCATGAGCTGGACGCACCGGAATTCATTGTCGCCACCGACAGCGGCATGATGCACAAGCTGCGCGCGCTGAACCCCGGCAAGACCTTCATCGAAGCGCCCACGGCCGGCAACAGCGCCACCTGCAAGAGCTGCGCGCACTGCCCCTGGATGGCGATGAACAGCTTGGCGGGTGTAGCCCATGTGCTGGAGACCGGCGTCAATGAAGTGCACGTGGACCCGGCCCTGGGCCTGCGCGCGCGGGTGCCGATCGACCGCATGCTGGCCTTCACCGCCGCGCTCAAGGCTGGCCGGCCGGCGGGCGCGCTGGTGCCCCGGATCGGCGCCGCCTGAGGTCGGCGCGTCCGTGAAACCCGCGCATTCCGTGTCGCTGCGGCGCTGGCTGGCCGCGCCGGGCTCGCTGAGCCGCCACCTTGCGGCGCTCGGTTCGGACTACCGTGTGCGGCCCTTGCGCGAAGGCGGGCTGCGCCTGCTGCCCGACGAGGGTGCTGGTTCGAGCC
>JACCEA011551833.1_pt1 | contig 20269 bp, 19 predicted proteins | sample 7449851 | NCBI WGS metagenome assembly JACCEA01 (sample SAMN15323453, study PRJNA562643) | freshwater metagenome | isolation source: river surface water | place: USA:Blue River Watershed | collected 2017-08-18
ACCGCCTCGGCCTGCCGCATGGCAGCGACGAGGAGCAGCAGCGCGCGCAGCGCCTGGCGGACGCCCTGGGCGACGCCGCCTCGGTGTGGCCGCGCCTGCCCCTGGGCGCGCTGGCCGACCGCATGGCTGATTGCAATGGCGTGATCGGCGTGGACAGCGGCCTCTCGCACATTGCCACCGCGCTGGACCGGCCGCATGTGCAGGTCTACAACCATGACACCGCGTGGCGCACCGGACCGGTCGGCCGCGCGCGGCAGGTGAGCGTGTTCGCCGCGCCAGCTCCGTCGGTCGACGTGGTGTGGCAGGCCTGGGTGCAGGTTTCTGCAGCCACCTTGGCTGAATCGGAACGCGCTGCACCGGGAGGCGCGGCATGATGCGCGCCCTCTATTCCCTGGCCTTGCGCGCGGCACAGCCGCTACTCGTGCGCAAGCTGCGCCGGCGTGGCGTGGCCGAGCCCGGCTACCTCGAGGCGGTCGGCGAGCGCTTCGGCCGCTACGACACCTCGGCCAGCCTGCCGCCCGTGCCGGGCGCGCTGTGGATCCACGCGGTCTCGCTGGGCGAGACGCGTGCCGCCGAGGCGCTGGTGCGGGCGCTGCGCGAACGCCAGCCCGGCCTGCGCTTCCTGTTCACGCATGGCACCGCCACTGGCCGCGCCGAGGGCGCGCGCCTGCTGGGTCCAGGCGACCGCCAGGCCTGGCTGCCCTGGGACACGCCAGGGGCGGTCGCCGCTTTCCTGGACCATTTCCGGCCCTGTGCCGGCGTGCTGATGGAGACCGAGGTCTGGCCCAATCTGGTGGCTGCCTGCGAAGCGCGCGGCATTCCGCTGGCGCTGGCCAATGCGCGCCTGTCGGACAAGTCGCTGGCCGGCGCGCTGCGCCTGGCCCCGCTGTCGCGGCCGGCCTACCGGGCGCTGGCCGCGGTGTGGGCGCAGACGGCCGACGACGCCGGGCGGCTCGCGCGCGCCGGCGCGCAGGTCGAGGGCGTGTTCGGTAACCTCAAGTTCGACGCGGCGCCCGACACCGAGGCTCTGGCGCGTGGCCGCGCGTGGCGCGCGCGCGCCGGCCGCCCGGTGCTGATGCTGGCCAGCTCGCGCGAGGGCGAGGAGGCGGCGTGGCTGGAGGCCCTGGCGACGTCGCCCGCCTCGCCCCGCTGGCTGGTCGTGCCGCGCCATCCGCAGCGTTTCGACGAGGTAGAGCGCCTGCTGCAGGCCCAGGGCCTGCGCGTGTCACGGCGCAGCGCCTGGCCCGCCGGGGGGCCGGACGAGGCGGCCCTGCAGGCCGACGCGTGGCTGGGGGATTCGCTGGGCGAGATGGCCCTGTATTACGGGCTGGCGGACGCCGCGCTCCTGGGTGGCAGCTTCGCGCCCCTGGGCGGGCAGAACCTGATCGAGGCCGCCGCCTGCGGTTGCCCGCTGGTGATGGGGCCGCACACCTTCAACTTCGCCGAGGCCGCGCGCCTGGCGCAAGCGGCCGGCGCCGCGATGCGGGTGGAGGACATGGCGCAGGCGGTGGCCCGGGCCGGGGCGCTGGTGGCCGATGCCCCGCGCCGCGAGGCGATGGCCCAGGCGGCGCTGGCCTTCGCGCAGTCGCACCGCGGGGCCACCGCGCGCACCGCCGAGTCGGTGCTGCGGCTGCTGCCCGCCGCTTGAATCAGGGCCGGGCGAGCAGCTTGTCGATGCCGCCCAGGTCCTCGGACTTGAGGGTGCCGGCGGCCTGCCGCAGTTTCAGGTGTCCCAGCAACAGGTTGTAGCGCGCCACCGCGAGGTCGCGCTTGGTCTGGAACAGCTGGCTCTGCGCGTTGAGCACGTCGATGTTGATGCGAACGCCGACCTGGTAGCCCAGGCGGTTGGCGTCCAGCGCGCTCTGGCTGGAGGCCTCGGCGGCTTCCAGCGCGCGCACCTGGCTCGCGCCCGAGACCACGCCGAAGTACGCGCCGCGCACGGCCTGCGCCACGTCGCGGCTGGCCTTGTCCAGGTCGGCCTGGGCCTTGTCTTCCAGGGCCAGCGTCTCGCGCACGCGGTTCTGTACCGAGAAGCCGGCGAAGATCGGGATCGACAGCGTCACGCCGGCCTGGTTCAGGTAGCTGCGCGACGAGGTCGTCGGCGCCGAGGACGAGCCGCCGATGTTGCGCGTGACGGTGCGCGAGGCGGACAGGTCCAGCGTGGGCAGGTGGCCCGACTTGGCCTTGGAGGTCTCCAGGCGCGCCACCTCCAGGCCCAGGCGGGCCTGCGCGATGGCGGGGCTGGCGCCCTCGGCCTCGCGCACCCACGCCTCCGGGTCGGCCGGCTGCGGCGCGGGCACGCTGGCGGGGACGGCCAGCGGCAGCGGCTTGGCGTCGGTGCGGCCGGAGACCGTGTCCAGCGCGAGCTTCTTCACGCGCAGGTCGTTCTCGGCGGCCAGCTCCTGGGCCGAGACGAGGTCGAAGCGGGCCTGCGCCTCGCGGGTGTCGGTGATGGTGGCGGTGCCGACCTCGAAGTTGCGGCGCGCGGCGGCCAGCTGCTCGCCGACCGCGGCCTTCTGCGCGCGCACGAAGGCCAGGGTGTCCTGTGCCGACAGCACGTCGAAGTAGGCCTGGCTGACCCGCACGATCAGCTCCTGGCTGGCGGCCGACAGGGCAGCCTCGGCGGCCTGCGCCTGGCGCTGGCCCTGCTCGAAGGTCGACCAGTTGGCCGGACGGAACAGCGGCTGGCTCGCGGTGAGGGAGCCGGACTGCGTGTCATAGGCCTTGTCGCTGCCCACGGAGGTGGAGTCCAGCCGGGAGGTGGAGGCCGAGGCGCTGGCGCTGAGCGAGGGCAGCAGGCCCGCGCGGGCCTGCTCGGCGCGCGCCTTGGCCGATTCGAACTGCGCCCGCGCCGACTGCCAGCCGGCATCGTGCGCGCGCGCGGCCTCGTACAGCTCGATCAGGCTCTGGGCCTGGACGGGCAGGCTGGCGAAGGCGGCAGCCAGCGCCAGGGGCAGCAGTCGCAGCGGGGATCGCGGCATGGAGGGCATGGAACTTCCTGTGGGAGTGGATGCGGTGGGGCGGTCCGGTTCGTGGGTCAGTACCGCGGGATGTCCGGATCGACCTGGGCCGACCAGGCGTCGATGCCGCCGGCCAGGTTGGCCACCTCGCCGAAGCCCTGGCGGGCCAGGTACATCGCCACCTGCTGGCTGCGTACCCCGTGGTGGCACAGGCAGGCGAGGGGCTGGTCGGGATCGAGTTCGGACAGGCGCGCGGGGATCTCGTACATCGGAATATGGACCAGGTCGAATCCCCTGGGTTCCAGCTGGGCCAACTGCAGTTCCAGCGGCTCGCGCACGTCCAGCACCACCGGCCGCGCCCCGGCGTGCCGCTGCAGCCACTGCGCGAACTCGCCGGGGGGAACCTGTTCGATCATGCGGGCGCGCGCCGGGTCAGAAGCGGAACTTCGCCGGTTCGGGGAAGTGCATCAGGCGCGGGGCCACCGTGTCCCAGCCCTGCACCGTGGCATAGGCCGCCTCGCCCGTGCGGGTGACCACGGTGGCGCGCATCACGGGCAGCTCGCCCACGATGGCCACCAGGCGGCCACCCACCCTGAGTTGCGACAGCAGCGCCTGCGGCACCTCGGCCACCGAGCCACTGAGCACGATGACGTCGAACGGGCCTTCGGCCGGCAGTCCGCCGGCGCCGTCGGCCTGGCGCACTTCCACGTTGCCGGCACGGGCGCGCTCCAGGCTGGCGCGGGCGGTGGCGGCCAGGGCCGGATCGATCTCCAGCGAGATGACCGAGCGGGCGCGCGCGCCGAGCAGGGCGGCCATGTAGCCCGAGCCGGTGCCGATCTCCAGTACCTTCTCGTGGGGCTGCGGGTTGGCGTCCTGCAGCAGGCGGGCCTCGACCTTGGGCGCCAGCATGCAGCGGCCGGTGGCGCCCGCCTCCTCGGCACCGCCGGCCAGGGGAATCTCCATGTCGACGAAGGCCAGCGCCTTGTGGGCGGGTGGCACGAAGTCCTCGCGCTTGAGGACGGCCAGCAGCTCCAGCACGCGGGGGTCGAGCACGTCCCAGGGGCGGATCTGCTGCTCGATCATGTTGAAACGGGCTTTTTCGAGGGACTCGGGCAGGGTCATGGCAATTCTCGGAGCGATTTCTCGGGGCAGTTTCTCGGGGCGGTTCTCAGGACAGGTCGGTCATTTTAGGTTCTGGCTGCGGCTGCCCCGTGCCGAAGCGGCGGCGCGCCCAGGCGGCCAGGTCGTCCAGGTAGCAGTACACCACCGGCACCACCACCAGGGTCAGGAGCGAAGAGGTGATGACCCCGCCGATCACGGCCTGGCCCATGGGGGCGCGCTGCTCGGAGCCCTCGGACAGGGCGAAGGCCAGCGGCACCATGCCGAAGATCATGGCCAGCGTGGTCATGAGGATGGGGCGCAGGCGCACCCGGGCGGCCAGCAGCAGCGCCTCGGCCCGCTCCAGGCCCTCGGCCCGGGCGCGGATGGCGAAGTCCACCAGCAGGATGGCATTCTTGGTCACCAGGCCCATCAGCATCACGATGCCGATCACCGAGAACATGGACAGGGTGGAGCGGAACATCATCAGCGCCAGCACCACCCCGATCAGCGTGAGCGGCAGCGAGGTCATGAGAGCCAGTGGCTGCAGGAAGCTGCGGAACTGGCTGGCCAGGATCATGTAGATGAAGATCACCGCCAGCGCCAGGGCCGACACCGCATAGCCGAAGGACTCGGCCATGTTCTTGGTGGAGCCGCCGAACTGCCAGCGGTAGCCCGGGGGCAGGGCCACCTGCGCCATCTCGGCGCGGATGGCGGCCGACACCTCGCCGGCCGAGCGGCCGAACACGTTGCCGCTGATCGCCACCTCGCGGGTGAGGTCGCGCCGGTTGATCTGGTTGGGGCCGGTGCCCTCCTTCACCTGCGCCACCTGCGACAGCCGCACGATGCGCGGGCTGCCGTCGGCCTGGCCGCCCACCGAGAAGGGCAGCCGCTCCAGGTCCGCCAGGGCGCTGCGCACCTCGGGCGCCAGGCGCACGTTCACGTCGTAGGTCTGGTCGTCGGGCGCGCGCCAGTTGCCCACCGTCTGCCCCGCCACCAGTGTCCGCAGGGACGCGGCGATCTGGCCCACCGAGAGCCCGAGGTCGCTGGCGGTGTCGCGGCGCACCGCCACGTCGACCACCGGCTTGGGCGCCTTCACGCTGGAGTCGAGGTCCACCAGCCCGGGAATGGGGCGGATGCGGTCCATCGCCACCCGTGCCAGCCGCTCGAGCTCGCCCTGGTCCGGGCCCAGCAGGGACATCTCCACCTGCTTGTTGCCTCCCACCGAGTCGAGCAGGCCGGCATGGGTGACGGTGATGCCGGGCACCTGCCGCAGGCGCTCGCGCAGCACCGCCGCCATCTGGTCGACGCTGCGGCTGCGGTCCTTGCGGTCCACCAGCCGTACGTAAAGGGAGGCGTAAATCTTGCCCTGTGCGGTACCGGTGTTGATGGTGGCCAGGGTGTAGCGGGTCTCGGGGAATTCGCGCACGATCGCCTCGACCTGGCGCGCCTTGGCCTCGGTCAGCTCCAGCGACGAGCCCACCGGGGTGTGGAAGCTCACCGTCACCTCGGAGAAATCGGCCTTGGGCACGAACTCGGTCCCCAGCAGCGGCAGCATCGCCACGCTGCTGGCGAAGATGCCCACCGCGCCCAGCACGGTGGCCAGGCGGTGGCCCAGCGACCAGCGCAGGATCGACTGGTAGCCCTCGGCCAGGCGGTCGGTGCCACGCTCGAAGGCGGCGGTGAGGCGGCCCAGGGTGCGTTCGTACAGGGTGCGGGGCTCGCCGCGGGGCTTGCCGTGCTGGTCGATCTCGGGGTCATGCCAGACCGACGAGAGCATCGGGTCCAGCGTGAAGCTCACGAACATCGAGATCAGCACCGCCGCCACGATGGTGATGCCGAACTCGTGGAAGAACTTGCCGATGATGCCGCCCATGAAGCCGATGGGAAGGAATACCGCCACGATGGAGAAGGTGGTGGCCAGCACCGCCAGGCCGATCTCCTGCGTGCCGTCGAGCGAGGCCTGGAAGGGGCCCTTGCCCATCTGAATGTGCCGCACGATGTTCTCGCGGACCACGATCGCATCGTCGATCAGCAGGCCCACGCACAGGGACAGCGCCATCAGCGTCACCATGTTCACGGTGAAGCCGAACATGTCCATGAACAGGAAGGTGCCGATCAGCGCGATGGGCAGCGTGAGGCCGGTGATGACGGTGGACCGCCACGAATTGAGGAACAGGAAGACGATGGCCACCGTGAGCAGGGCGCCCTCGATCAGCGTCTGCCGCACGTTCGACACCGACACCCGGATGGGGCGCGAGGCGTCCACGATGGGCTCCAGCCGCACGCCCGGGGGCAGCTGCGCCTGCATCTGCCGCAGCGTGGCGGCCAGGCCGTCGACCACCTCGATGGTGTTGGCGTCCTGCGCCTTCTGCACCGACAGCAGCAGGGTGCGCTGGCCGTTGTAGAGGGCCAGGTTCTCGACCTCCTGCGCGCCGTCGGAGACACGGGCCACCTGGTCCAGGCGGATGGGGGTGCCGTTGCGGCGGGCGACGACCAGGCGGCCGAAGTCCTCGGGCCGCTCGATGCGTGCGTCGATCTGCACCACCCGCTCCTGGGCCAGCGAGCGCAGCGTGCCCACCGGCAGGTCCTGGTTCTCGCTGCGCACCGCAGCCACCACCTGGTCGGGCGTCACGCCCAGCGACTCCAGCGCCTGCGGGTTCAGGTACAGGTTGACCTCGCGCCGGGTGCCGCCCACCAGCGTCACCGAGCCCACGCCGCGCACGTTCTCCAGGCGCTTCTTCAGCACCTGGTCGGCCCAGTTGGTCAGTTCGACCGGGGTGGGCGGCTGCGCGCCCTGCGCCGACGTGGCATCGGGCACCACCGCCACCGACCACACCGCGCGGCTGGACGGGTCGAAGCGCAGCACGCGCGGCTCCTTGACCTCGGTGCGCAGCACCGGCCGCACCGCGGCGATCTTCTCGCGCACGTCGTCGGCGGCCTTGCGCCCGTCGACATTGAGCTGGAACTCCACGACGACCACCGACTGGCCCTCGTAGCTGCGGGAGGTGAGGGCGTTGATCCCGGAGATGGTGTTGACCGCCTCCTCGATCTTGCGGGTGACCTCGCTCTCGACGATTTCGGGCGCTGCGCCCGGGTAGTCGGTGGCCACCACCACCACCGGGAAGTCGATGTTGGGGAACTGGTCGACCTTGAGGCGCTGCAGCGAGAACAGGCCCAGGACCACCAGCGCCGCCATCATCATGGTGGCGAAGACGGGGTTGCGCAGGCTGACGCGGGTGAACCACATGGGGGGAGCCTCGGCGCGTCAGGGCGCAGGGCGCACGGAGGCGGGGGACGCCGGTGCAGAGGCCCGTGCGGCCGGCAGCCGTGCCGCCGCACCTTCGCGCAGCGCGCCCACATGGCCCAGGAGCACCTGCGCGCCATCGGTCAGGCCGGTGACGAGGGCCACGGCCACGCCGTCCAGCTCGCCGCGCTCGCCCACCTGCACGGTGCGGTGCGCCACGCGCCCGTTGTCCAGCACCTGAACATAGGGCTGCGGCTTGTCGCTGCGCACCGCCGACATCGGCACCACCACGCCGCTGGCGCGGCCCACCTGCAGCTGGCCCTGCGCGAACAGGCCCTGGCGCAGGCCGGCGGCGGGCGCCACCTGCAGGTACACCGGCACGCTGCGGGTGCCGGCCTGGGCGCTGGGGTTGATGCGGGCCACGGTGGCCTCCACCGGCTGCGCCGCGCCTTCCACGGTGAGGCGGGCGGGCTGGCCCACGCGCACCCGCACCGAGTCGGCGGCGCTCACGCTGGCCTCGAGTTCCAGGCGGCGCGGGTCGACGATCTCGACCACGCGGCCATCCACAGGCAGCCGCTCGCCAGGCTGGGCCAGGCGCTGCGACACCACGCCGCCGATCGGCGCGCGCAGCACTGTGTCGTCCAGCGTCTTGCGGGCCACGTCGACCGCGGCCAGGGCCGCCTGGTGGGTGGCCTGCGCGCCGGCCAGCGAGCTCTGCGAGGCCTCCAGCGCGGTGCGCGAGATGAAGCCCTGGTCGACCAGCGCCTTGTTGTTGTCGAACTGGCGCCGGGCAATCTCCACCTGCGTGCGGGCGGCGTCGGCCTGCTCCTGCGCCTGGCGCAGGCGGGCGCGGTATTCGGTCGGATCGATGCGTGCGATCTCCTGGCCCGGGCGCACCGCGTCGCCCTCGCGCACCGACAGGCCCTGCAGCTCGCCGGCCACGCGGGCCTTCACCAGCGCGGTGTCCACCGCACGCAGGCTGCCGGTGACCGGCAGGCCCTGGACGATCTCCCGGGTCGCGGCGGTGGCGATGTCGCTGGGGGCCAGTTCGACCACCGATTCGGCGGCGGCGCCGTTCGCGCCCGGCGCGGCTGGGCCCGTGCCTCGCAGGCGCAGCCCGCCGGCGACCAGCGCCGCAGCCAGTGCCGCCAGGCCGATCCAGGTCAGGGCGCGGCGGCTCATGCGGCCTCCCCGGCCGGGCGGGCCATGAAGCCGTGCACCAGCACGTCGGCCTGCTGCGTGATGAAGCGAAGGGGGTCGAGCGGCTCGGTGCCGGGGGTGCAGGCGCTGTGGGAATGCATGTTCATCTGCAGGAAGATCATGGGCGCGATCACGCTGTAGACCGCGTAGTCAAGGTCGGCGATGTGGAACTCGCCGCGCGCCACGCCGCGCTCAAGGATGCGGCGGATCAGGCGGTGGCCCGGCGCGATCACCTGCTGCCGGTAGTCCTCGGCCAGCTCGGGGAAATTGCCGGCCTCGCTGGTCATGAGCTTGGTCAGCCCGCCGGCCGGCGTCGCGCCGATGCGCTCCCACCAGGACTCCAGGCAGTAGCGGAGCATGTCGGCGGTGCTGCCCTCGAAGCGCTCGAACTCCTCGTTCCAGGCCTCGATCTTGCCGCCCATGGCCTCGCGCACCACCGCCTTGAACAGTTCTTCCTTGCTCGGGAAGTACAGGAACAGGGTGCCCTTGGACACGCCGGCGCGCGCGGCGACTTCCTCGGAGCGGGTCGCGGCAAAGCCCTTCTCGACGAACAGCTCCAGCGCCGCCTGCAGCAGTTCGCCCGGACGGGCCTGCTTGCGGCGTTCGCGCTTGACGGGAAGGTCTTCAACGGGGCTGGACATCGGCCGGGCGTGGGGTCTTAATGACTGACTGGTTAGTAATGTAGGCCCGGCCGTGGCCTCGCGTCAAGATCAGCCGCCGCGGATGGCGGCCACCCTCAGGGCCAGCCATTCCCGCAGCAGGTTGCGCGAGAGGTCCAGGCCTTCGACCGAGGGAAGCCACTCCAGCAGGGCGCGGTCGCGCGTGGCCGGCACCCGGGTCGGCGCTGGCAGCACCTGCAGGCCCGCGGCGCGGAACTCCGCGGCGGCGCGGGGCAGATGCCAGCTGTCGGAGACCAGCGCGATGCGCTGCACCCCGTCGCGTTGCAGCAGCTGCGCCATCCGCTGGGCGTTCTCCGCGGTGTCGCGCGAGCGGTCGTCCACCCAGCGGATGCGGAAGTCCATGTCACGACGCGCGGCGTCGACGACCGCCTCGGCCTCGGTGGCACGGCCGCTGCCGGCCCAGCCCACGCCGCCGGCGAAGCCCACGGGCAGGGCGGTGGCCCGCGCGAGGCGGATGCCATAGCGAAGCCGGGCGAGGGTGGCGGAGGAGGGCTGCGGCGCGCCGAACTCGGGCGCGTCCGGCAGCACGCCGCCGCCCAGCACCACCACCGCCTGCACCTGGGCCTGCCGCACCTGCACGGCGTCCACCGGCGTGGGCATCGGCAGCAGCCAGGGCGCGAGGCGCACCGCGAACGCGTGGCAGGACAGCAGCCACAGCGCGGCCAGGGCGAACACGCCCACCCACCGCGCCCAGCGCCAGCGGCGGGCCAGGAGCAGGGCGGCCAGCCCCAGCGCCAGGGGGCCGGCCGGCGGCAGCACCAGCGCGGTGAGCACCGGCTTGAGGAATCCGAATTCCATGGTGCGGCGATGGTAGCGCCTGCCTCCTGCGGCAGCGGCGCCCGCTCGCGGCTACAGTGCCGGCCTGTATTGGAGAAAAGCGCGATGGACTCCTCCCTTCCCGTCATCGTCCTGGGCGGCGGCTGCTTCTGGTGCACCGAGGCGGTGTACGTGCAGGTGCGCGGCGTGACCGATGTCGAATCCGGCTACTGCAACGGCCATGTGCAGCGCCCGAGCTACGAGCAGGTCTGCACCGGCAGCACCGGCCATGCCGAGGTGGTGCGCCTGACCTACGACCCCGCGCAGGTCAGCGTGCGGCAGCTGCTGGAGATCTTCTTCGTGGTGCACGATCCCACCCAGCTCCATCGGCAGGGGAATGACGTGGGCACGCAGTACCGCAGCGGCATCTACTACACCGACCCCGCGCAGAAGGAGGTGGCCGACGCCCTGATCCGCGAGATGGGCCAGGACAAGACCTTCGGCGCGCCCATCGTCACCGAGGTGCAGCCGCTGGCCAACTACTGGCCCGCCGAGGACTACCACCAGGACTTCTTCGCCCGCAACCCGTACCAGGGCTACTGCCTGGCGGTGGCCGCGCCCAAGGTGGCCAAGTTCCGCAAGACCTTCGCATCGCTGGTGCGGGGCTGAGGCGCGAGGTCGCTGGCCGGGTCGCGCAGGCGTCCGGCCGGGGCCCGGCCCGCGCGGCCGTGACGCTAGACTCGGCGGCTCCGCCTCCCGCTGCCGTGCCTCTGTCTTGAACGATCCCGTCCTTGCCTCGCTGCTTCCCGTCGTCCTCCTGATCGTCACCGGCTATGCCGCGGGCCGCCTGCGCTGGCTCAGTCCCTCGGGCGCACGCGAACTCTCCACCCTCGTCTTCTACCTGCTGGTGCCCGCGCTCCTGTTCCGCACCATGGGCAAGGTGAGGCCGCAGGACCTGGACTTCACCCCGGTGGCGGCCTACTTCATCGGCCTGGGCATCGTCTTCGCGGGAACGCTCATGGGGCGCGGCTTCAACCGGCGCGGCGCGGTGCTGGCGCTGGCCTCCACCTTCAGCAACTCGGTGATGATCGGCATCCCGCTCGTGGGCCTCGCTTTCGGCGAGGAAGGCCTGCGCACGCTGTTCACCCTGTACACCGTGCACACGGTCACGCTCCTGACCTGCGCCACGCTGGTGCTCGAGCTGTCTGCGCTGCGCGAGCCGTCCGCCCCCGGCGCGCCGCGCCCGAACCTGGGCCGCTCGGTGGCGACCGCGGTGCGCAACTCCCTGATCCATCCGGTGCCCCTGCCGATCCTCGCGGGCCTGGCGTTCGCCCAGACCGGCTGGGTGATGCCCGAGGTGGTCGACAAGCCGCTGCAGCTGCTCGGCGCCGCCTTCGGGCCGATGGCGCTGCTGCTGGTGGGCGTGACGATGGCGCACACCCGGCTGGCCGGCCAGCTGCGCGAGGCGACAGTGCTGGTGCTCGCCAAGAACCTGGTGATGCCGGCGCTGGTGGCCGCCACCGGCGTCATGCTCGGCCTGCACGGCCTGCCGCTGTGGGTGGTGGTGGTGGTCTCCAGCCTGCCGGCTGGCGCCAACAGCTTCCTGTTCTCGCAGCGGTACAAGGTGGCCGAGGACACGGTGACGACCACCGTGGCCCTGTCCACCGTCATCGCGCTGGTGACGGTGCCGCTGGTGATGACGCTGGTGCGCTCGCTCTGACGCCCGGCGCCGGACCGGGGTTCCCCAGTCAGGGCGCCAGCCGTTCGCGCCGCCAGCGCGTGCCTTCGGCCGAGGTGTCCTGCACGTAGTGCAGCCGGTCATGCAGGCGGCTGCGCCGGCCCTGCCAGAACTCCCACGCGGTCGGCACCAGCCGGTAGCCGCCCCAGTGTGGCGGCCGCGGCGGGTTCAGCATGAACTGCGCGCCGTACTTCGCTGCGTTGGCCACCAGCACCGAGCGGCCGGCGATCACCTGGCTCTGCGGGCTGGCCCAAGCGCCGATGCGCGAGTCCAGCGGCCGGCTCTGGAAGTAGGCGTCGCTCTCGGCCTCGCTGGCCTTCTCCACCCGGCCCTCGATGCGCACCACCCGCTCCAGGTCCACCCAGTGGAACTGGAGGGCGGCGAAGGGGTTGCCCGCCAGCTCGCGGCCCTTGCGGCTGTCGTAGTTGGTGTACCAGACGATGCCGCGCTCGTCGTAGCCCTTGATCAACACGATGCGGGTGCTGGGGCGCAGGTCGCTGCCCACGGTGGCCAGCGTCATCGCGTTGGGCTCGGGCACTTCGGCGGCGATCGCCTCGTTGAGCCACTGGTCGAATTGGCGGAAGGGGTCGGCGTGGCTGGCGTCCTCGCTCAGCTCGGCGCGCTCGTAACTTTTGCGCAGGTCGGCGATGTGGCGTGCGATGTCACTCATGCGATCGATTGTGGCACCGCCTGTACAGTCCGCGCATGCCCCGCGACCCCATCCCGAGCCCGCCCACCGGTCTTCCGGTGGTGCTGGTGCTGGCCTCCGGCCGGGGCGAGCGCTTCGCCGCCTCGGGCGGCGTGGTGCACAAGCTGCGCGCGCCGCTGGCCGGGCGCCCGGTGCTTGAACGCACGCTCGACGCGGTGCGGGCCAGCGGCCTGCCCTGGCACCTGGAAGACGCAGGCCACCCGGGCATGGGCGACTCGATCGCCGCCGCGGCCGCCGCCTGCGCCGGCGCGCCGGGCTGGCTGGTGCTGCCCGGCGACCTGCCGCTGGTGCACCCCGCGACCCTGCAGGCGGTGGCCCGCGCCCTGGCCGTCCACCCTGTGGTGATGCCGCTGCATGGCGGCCGCCGCGGCCACCCGGTGGGCTTTCGCGCCGAGTGCGGCCCGGCCCTGCGCGCCCTGCACGGCGAGGGCGGGGCCTCACCGGTGGCCCGGGCCTTCGGCGTGCATGAACTCGCGGTGGACGATGTCGGCTGCATCACCGACATCGACACGGTGGACGACCTGGCCCGCGCCGAGGCGCTGCTGCGCGAGCAGGCGCGCTGAGCGCCTGCCTACCCCTCCCGCCCCAGCCTCACCAGCCGCTCCAGTGCCCGGTCGTGGATGCCGTGCCGGCGCAGTTCCTCCAGCGTGCGGTGCGCGTAATCGAGCGTGGTGCCATAACGGCCGCTGGCGTGGGTGAAGATGCGGCGGTACTCCGCCTCGGGCAGCGCCCCGGTGTGGCTGGGGCTTCGCCGCGAGAGCGTGAAGGCCAGCGCCTGCACCGGCCCCTCGGGCGTGCGGCAGTCCAGCCAGCGCGGGTCGTACACGCCGGTGACCATCTCACGTTCCCACAGCCGCACCAGCACCGCCTCGGCCTCCCGCGCTGCGATGCGGAAGGCCACGCCCCGGCAGCTGCCCCCGGACAGCAGGGCCAGCACCAGCCCCGGCACCTCGGGCGTGCCGCGGTTGATGCGGCTCCACATCTTGAGCGCCCGGTGCCAGCCCTGCACCCGGGCCGGGCGGCGCTCCAGCCAGTCGAACTCGGGCTTCCAGATGAGGGAGCCATACCCGAACAGCCACAGGTCCTCCCGCCCGCCCCAGGCCTGCAGCACGCGTTGCAGCATGGGGGCGGGATCGCGATGCGGCGCCAGCACGATCCGGTCCATGCGCGGACTCTAGCAAGGCCGTGCACCCCTGCCTCCTGCGTTCGTAACCCGTTCGTAACCCCGGGCGCTGCGAGGGCGTCCCCCGCGGGTACGATGGCGCGGACCATGAGCCTTCATCCCGTGGTGGCGGAAGTCACCGACCGCATCCAGGACCGCAGCCGCCCCGCCCGCGAGGCCTACCTGCGCCAGGTCGACGCGCTGGCCGCCCGTGAGCGCGGCGCCGACCGAATGGGCTGCGCCAACGTCGCCCACGCCTTCGCCGCCCTGCCCGGCGACGAACGCTTCAAGGTGGTGGCCGAGCGCGCGCCCAACATCGCCATCGTCTCCGCCTACAACGACATGCTCTCCGCGCATGCGCCCTTTGCCGGCTATCCCGCCGTCATCAAGGACGAGGCGCGGCGCCAGGGCGCCACCGCGCAGGTGGCCGGCGGTGTGCCGGCCATGTGCGACGGCGTCACCCAGGGCCAGCCGGGCATGGAGCTGTCCCTGTTCTCCCGCGATGTCATCGCCCAGGGCGCCGCCATCGCCCTGACCCACGACGTGTTCGATGCCGCGCTCATGCTCGGCATCTGCGACAAGATCGTCCCGGGCCTGTTGATCGGGGCGCTGCACTTCGGCCATCTGCCCACCGTCTTCGTGCCCGGCGGCCCCATGCCCAGCGGCCTGTCCAACAGCGAGAAGGCCCGCGTGCGCGAGCAGGCCGCCCGCGGCGAGGTGGGGCGCGCCGAGCTGCTGGAGGCCGAGCAGAAGGCCTACCACGCCCAGGGCACCTGCACCTTCTACGGCACCGCCAACAGCAACCAGATGCTCATGGAGGCGATGGGCCTGCATGTGCCCGGCGCCGCCTTCATTCCGCCCGGCGACGCGCTGCGCGAGCAGCTCACGCGCGAGGCGGTGCGCACGGTGCTCGCCAACCTGCGCGGGCGCCGCTTCATGCCGATCGGCCACATGGTGGATGCGCGCTGCATCGTCAACGCGATGGTGGCCCTGCTGGCCACCGGTGGCTCCACCAATCACCTGATTCACTGGGTGGCGGTGGCGCGCTCTGCCGGCCTCACCATCGACTGGGACGACTTCGCCCGCCTGTCGGCGATCGCGCCGCTGCTGGCGCGGGTCTATCCCAACGGCCAGGCCGACGTGAACCAGTTCCAGGCTGCCGGCGGCCCGGGCTACGTGATCCGCGAGCTGATGGACGCCGGCCTGATGCATGCCGATGTCGCCACCGTGAGCACGGGCGGCCTGCGTGACTACACCCGCATTCCTGAAACGGGCGGCGCCGACGCCCCCCTGCGCTGGCGCGACACCGGCCCCAGCGGCGACGACACGGTGCTGCGCCCGGCCGCTGCGCCCTTCAGTCCCACCGGCGGCCTCAAGCTGCTCGAAGGCAACCTGGGCCGCGCGGTGGTCAAGGTGTCCGCCGTGCCGCAGGACCGGCATGTGGTCGAGGCGCCCGCGCGCGTGTTCGACAGCCAGGAGGACCTGCTGGCCGCCTTCGGCCGGGGTGAGCTCGCCGCCGCCTGCCGTGACAACGGCCACGGCGGCCTGGTCTGCGTGGTGCGCTGGCAGGGCCCGCGCGCCAATGGCATGCCCGAGCTGCACAAGCTCACGCCGCCGCTGGCGGTGCTGCAGGGGGAGGGCTGGCGCGTGGCGCTGGTGACCGACGGCCGCATGAGCGGCGCCTCCGGCAAGGTGCCGGCCGCCATCCACGTCTCGCCCGAGGCCGCCGCCGGCGGACCGTTGGCGCGCCTGCGCGATGGCGACCTGGTGCGCGTCGACGCGGTGGCCGGCACCCTGCAGGCCCGGGTGCCCGACGCGGACTGGAGCGCGCGCCTGCCCGTGGTCATGCCGGCCGGCCTGCACGCCGCCAACCAGGTCGGCCTCGGCCGCGACCTCTTCGCCGGCTTCCGGCGCAACGCCCTCACCGCCGAGGAAGGAGCCTGCACATGGCTGTGACCCGCGCATCCATGCCCCCCGGAGCCCGACTCACTGCGCTGGACGTCATGCGCGACGCGCCGGTGATCCCGGTCATCGTCATCGACGATGCCGCCCATGCGGTGCCCCTGGCCCGGGCCCTGGTGGCTGGCGGCATCCGCATGCTGGAAGTCACGCTGCGCACGCCTGCGGCGCTCGACGCCATCCGCGCCATCGCGCGCGAGGTGCCTGAGGCGGTGGCCGGTGCCGGCACCGTGCGCAGCGCGCAGGACGCCCGCGCCGCCGCCGAGGCCGGCGCGCGCTTCGCGGTCAGCCCCGGGTTCACCGTGGCGGTGGGCCGCGCCTGCCGCGACCTGGGCCTGCCCCTGCTGCCCGGCGTGGCCACCGGCAGCGAGATCATGCAGGCGCAGGAGGAGGGCTATTCCGAGCTGAAGTTCTTCCCTGCGATGCAGGCCGGTGGCCCGGCCATGCTCAAGGCCTGGGGCGGCCCCTTCGGCGAAGTGCGCTTCTGCCCCACGGGCGGCGTGACGCCCGCGAACGCGAAGGATTTCCTGGGGCTGGCCAACGTCGCCTGCGTGGGCGGCTCGTGGCTCACGCCGGCCGACGCGGTGGCGGCGGGCGACTGGGCGCGCATCACGCGCCTGGCGAATGAGGCAGCGGCCCTGCGCTGAGGAGGCGGCGGCCCAGCGCCGAGCCGCTGCCAGGTCCGGGCTTACTTGACCAGCATCACCGGCACGTCGGCCTCGGTGACGATCTTCTGGGCGACGCTGCCCAGGAAGGCGCGGCCGATCATGCCGTGGCCGTGGGTGCCCATCACGATCATGTGGGCCTTGGACTTCTTGGCGGCCTTGATGATCTGCTCGTGCGCATGGCCCACCGACCACTCGGCGCGGTAGGCGATGTCGTGCTTGTCCAGGAAGCGGCGGATCGGGGCCAGCACCTTCTCGGCCTCTTCGGTCTGGTAGTTCCGGGCGATCTCGGCGCCGACGGCTGACCGCACGCGCGGGGGCAGCGCGGGCTGCACGTGCACCACGATCACCTCGTCACCGGGGCCGGCCAGGCTCTCGTGCGTGACGAGGAAGGCCAGGGCCTTCTTGGTGAACTTGCTGCCGTCAGCGGCGAGGACGATCTTCATGCGGGTCTCCTTGGGACGCGGGTGGGAAAAATTTTACGAGGGCGAAGTATGGCCTGAAAGGGCAAGCCCCTATCGCAGCACGAGAACCGGCAGGGTGCTGCCGGCCAGCACCTTCTGCGTCTCGCTGCCAAGCAGCAGGCGGCGCAGGCCGCGGCGGCCGTGGGAGGCCAGCACGATCAGGTCGCAGCGGTGCTTGCGCGCGGTGCGCAGCACCGCGTCGGACACGTGGTCGGACTGCGCCAGCACGCCCCGGGCCTTGACGCCCTGCCTGCCGGCGGCGGCCACCACCCGGTCGACCACCGCCTGCCCGCCTTCGTGCACGCGGCCCTCGATGCGGGCCACCTCCTGCGGCGAAATCGACACCATGCCGTCGAAGTGGCTCATGGGGTAGTCGGGCACCACGTGCAGCACCACCAGGTCGGCGCCGGTGGCGACGGCCAGGTCGATGGCGGCCCTCTCGGCCTTGCGGGCCAGCCGGGAATCGTCGCTGGCCACGAGGATGCGTTCGTACATGGGTATTCAGTGTAGTACCGGCCACCTCATCCCCCGGTTGATCCACGTCAATCCCTCCCGTCCTGCCTGCCGCTAACCTGCCGGCATGACCCAAGCCTGTGCCCTGCGCCCGGCCGACGGCCCGGGCGACGCCATGGGTGCGCCGGCCGATCCCCTCGCCCTGCTCGACGACCCGGACCAGTGGACCGCCTTCGGCCGCCCCCTGCCGGGCCGCGAGGGCGTGTGGGAGTCCTACCTGGCCATCGAGGGCATGCACTGCGCCGCCTGCACGCTGGCGGTGGAGCAGGCCCTGCAGCCCCTGCCCGGGGTGCTGGCGGTCGACGTCAACGGCGGTGCCGCCACCGCGCGGGTCGAGTGGCGCGCCGACGCGAGCCGCCCCTCGGCCTGGGTGCACGCGTTGCGTCGCGCCGGCTATGGCGCGCTGCCCGCGGGCGACCTGCTGGGTGCCGCGCCCCGCCGCCAGGCCCAGCGTCTTATGCTGTGGCGGTGGATGGTGGCCGGCTTCGGGATGATGCAGGCCATGATGTATTCGGTGCCGCTGTACACGGCGGCACCTGGCGACATCACGCCCGATGCCGAGGCGCTCCTGCGCTGGGGCGCCTGGATGATGACGGTGCCGGTGCTTCTCTTTTCCTGCTGGCCCTTCTTCGGCAGCGCCCTGCGCGACATCGCCCGCCGCCGCATCGGCATGGACGTGCCGGTGGCCCTGGGCCTGCTGATCGCCTTCGTCGCCAGCACCGCCGCCACCTTCGACCCCGCCGGCCCCTGGGGCCAGGAGGTCTGGTACGACTCGGTGACCATGTTCGTCTTCTTCCTGCTCTCCGGCCGCCTGCTGGAGGCCCGCCTGCGTGACCGCACCGCCGGCGCGCTGGAGGCCCTGGCCCGCAGCCTGCCGGCCAGCGTGCTGCGCCGGCGGGCGGACGGCAGTTTCGAGCGGGTGGCGCTGCGCCAGGTGGTCCCCGGCGACCTGCTGCGCGTGCTGCCCGGCGAGGCGATCCCCGCAGACGGCCGCATCGAGTCCGGCGCCACCCGCGTCGACGAGGCGCTGCTCACCGGCGAGTCCGCGCCGCTGCCGCGGGGCGTGGGCGACGCGGTGGTCGCCGGCAGCCACAACCTGGCCGCCGCCATCGAGCTGCGGGTCGAGCGCGTGGGCGCCGACACCCGCCATGCCGCCATCGTCGCCCTGATGGAGCGCGCCAGCGTCGACAAGCCGCGCCTGGCGCAGCTGGCCGACCGCATCGCCGGCCCCTTTCTGGTGGCCGTCCTGCTGGCCGCCGCCGGCGCCGCCGCCTGGTGGTGGTCGGCCGGCGCGGCGCATGCCCTGTCGGTGGCGGTCGCGGTGCTGGTGGTCACCTGCCCCTGCGCGCTGTCGCTGGCCACCCCGGCCGCGACCCTGGCCGCAGCCGGCGCGCTGGCGCGCCGCGGCATCCTGGTGCGCCAGCTGCAGGCGCTGGAATCCGGCGCGGCCATCGACACCATCGTCTTCGACAAGACCGGCACTCTCACACAGGACCGCATGGGCGTGCAGGCCATCGCCTGCCGCCCCGGCGTGACCGAGACGCAGGCCCTGGCCTGGGCCGCGTCGCTGGCGGCCGGCTCGCTGCATCCGGCGGCGCGCGCGGTCGCGGCCGCCGCCGCGGGGCAGGGCCTGGTGCTGCCCGCGGCCGATGAACTCACCGAGCATCCGGCCCAGGGCGTGGAAGGCCGCATCGACGGCCGCCGCCTGCGCCTGGGGTCCGCCGCCTTCTGCCAGGCACCGGCCGACGGCGGCGACACGCCGCAGGTGCACCTGGCCGACGAGGCCGGCTGGGTCGCCCGCTTCGACCTCGACGAAACCCTGCGTCCCGACGCGCTGCAGACCCTGGCCGACCTGCGCGCCCTGGGCCTGCAGGTGCGGCTGCTGTCCGGCGACCGCCCGGCCGCCGTGGCCCGGCTGGCGGCGCGCGCCGGCATTGACGACTGGCAGGGCGCCTGCTCGCCGCAGGACAAGCTGGCCCGGGTGCGGGCCCTGCAGCAGCAGGGCCACCGTGTGGCGATGGTGGGCGACGGCATGAACGACGGCCCGGTGCTGGCGGTGGCCGACCTGTCCATCGCCCTGGGCGAGGCGGTGCCCCTGGCCCAGGCCCGCGCCGACGTGGTGGTGCAGGGTGGCCGGCTCGCGCCGGTGGCCTTCCTGCTGCGGCATGCCCGACGCACCCGCCAGGTGGTGCGCCGCAACCTGCTGTGGGCCGCCCTCTACAACGCCGCCAGCGTGCCGCTGGCCGTCGCCGGCCTCATGCCGGCGTGGCTGGCCGGCCTGGGCATGGCGGCCAGCTCGCTGGCGGTGGTGGCGCACTCGGCCCTCCTGGCCCGCGCCGAACCCGCCCGCGCCGAACCCGCCCGGGACGCCTGATGGACATCCTCTTCGTCCTCATTCCCCTCTCGGTCGTCCTGGCCCTGGCGATCCTGGCCGGCCTGGCCTGGGCGATCTGGCGCGGCCAGTTCGAGGCGCTGGACGCCGAGGGCGAGCGCATTCTGCACAGCGATTGACCTGCATCAAGGGCCGAGCTGGCCCCCGGAAAGACACTGGCAGCACCCTCAACCCGCTGTGTTTTTCCAATGACGACGGATTCCCTTGCCCCTGCGGCCCGCTACCACGACACCGTGGTGCGCCAGTTCTCCCTCATGGCCGTGGTCTGGGGCGTGGTGGGCATGCTGGTGGGCGTGTTCATCGCCGCCCAGCTTGCCTGGCCTGAACTCAATTTCGGCATCCCCTGGCTGTCCTACGGGCGCCTACGCCCGCTGCACACCAACGCCGTCATCTTCGCGTTCGGCGGCTGCGCGCTGTTCGCCACCAGCTACTGGGTGGTGCAGCGCACCTCGCACGTGCCGCTGTTCGCCCCGAAGCTGGCCGCCTTCACCTTCTGGGGCTGGCAGGCGGTCATCGTGGCCGCGGCCATCAGCCTGCCCCTGGGCTACACCTCGGGCAAGGAATACGCGGAGCTGGAGTGGCCGATCGACATCCTGATCGCCCTGGTCTGGGTGTCCTATGCGGTGGTGTTCTTCGGCACCGTGGGCATGCGCAAGGTGCGCCACATCTATGTGGCCAACTGGTTCTTCGGCGCCTTCATCCTGGCGGTGGCGGTGCTGCACCTGG
>JACCEA010346951.1_pt1 | contig 20265 bp, 18 predicted proteins | sample 7449851 | NCBI WGS metagenome assembly JACCEA01 (sample SAMN15323453, study PRJNA562643) | freshwater metagenome | isolation source: river surface water | place: USA:Blue River Watershed | collected 2017-08-18
TCGTCGTCCACCAGAAAAATATACCTTTTACTTTGTTCAGCTGCCATAAAATAATTTTCAATTGTTTAGAAAAGTAAATTGAAATTTTCAAAAATCAAAATATCTACGTCACATTCGGGCAAAAAGCGCCTTTACGTGGTCTTATTGCTGTTTCAACTCCTCAAAAGCCTTGGCGCACAACCGGTTGAGGTTGGCAACCAGCGGCGGTATGGCGTCATAGTGTGCCGATGAGCCTGCGCTCTGCTCTATGAGGAATATCTTGCTTACGTCTTCCTTCACCCCCATATAAGACAGTTGCGGCTTCAGCGAGTGGGCAGCTATCTTCACCGTGCCGAAGTCGCGGGCGGCCAGACCTTTATCTATGCTGTCCAGCAGCTTGGGCGCATTGTCCAGGAACATGCCGATGTACTTCTGCATTTTTTCGGCATTGCCACCCGTCAATTGGCGAAGGAACTGCATATCTGTCACCTTGTCGGGCAGGGTGGGTAGTTGCGGTTCTTCTTTCTTCACCACTACTATAGGCTCTTCCCTCTTCGGTTCCACAGGTGCGTCCGTCATCACAGCGTCCATCTTCAGCAGCAGTTCGTCCTCGTGGAACGGTTTTGAGATGTAGCCATTCATGCCCACTTCAAAATACTGCTGCACATCTTCCTGCATCACATTGGCCGTCATGGCTATGATCTTCACATTGCGGTTGGGCTCCGGCAGCGTGGTGCGGATGAGGGTTGTGGCTGTAACACCGTCCATCACCGGCATTTGTATGTCCATCAGCACCACATCATACATTTCTGTTCTCACGCATTCTACCGCTTCTTTGCCGTTCTCGGCCATGTGCAGCCTTATGCCCGGCAGCACTTCCTTCAGCGTATCGTCGGCCACCATGCGGTTGAACTCGTTGTCTTCCACCAGCAGCACCTTCAGATTGTTCAGTCGCTTCATAGAGCGCTCGTCCAGCACCTTGCTCTTCACTTCTTCTTCCTGCACCGCGGCTTCCTCAAATGGTACAATGGCCGTGAACGTAGTGCCCACACCCAGCTCAGACGCTACACTGATCTCGCCACCCATAAGGCTCACCAGCTGGCGGCAGATGGTAAGCCCCAGACCCGTGCCGCCAAACTTGCGGGTAGTATCGGCGCCGGCCTGTGTGAAACTGTCGAATATCGAGTTGAGGTGCTCCTTAGCTATACCTATGCCCGTGTCTTTCACGTCAAAGCGCACCCACAGTTTGTTTCCCTCATGCTTCGCCACAGACGCTATCACCTCTACCGATCCCTTTTCGGTGAACTTGACCGCATTGCCCGCCAGATTGATCAATATCTGGTTGATGCGGGTAGGGTCGCCAACGAGGCGGCGCGGCAGGTTGTGGTCCACCGTCAGGCGCAGGCCAATGTTCTTTTCTTCGGCCTTCAGCATCAGCATATCGGTGGCGCTTTGCAGCACCTCGCGTATAGAGAAGTCTATATGCTCTATCACTATCTTGCCCGCTTCTATCTTAGACACATCCAGAATATCGTTGATGATGACCAGCAGGTTATCGGCCGATATCTGTATGGCGTTCAGGTAGCGCAGCTGATCAGGCCGGGGCGACTTCGACAGCAGCAACCGCGCCATGCCTATGATGGCATTCATGGGGGTGCGTATCTCGTGGCTCATATTGGCCATGAACTGGTGCTTCAGCTGGGCGGTGCGCTCGGCCACTTCCTTTTCCTTCTTCGCCAGCTCTATCTGCTGACGCACCTGCAGGTTGCGCAGCTCGTTGATGATCTTCTGCTGGAAGACCTCCTCTTTCAACTGCTCGTACGACTTGAGGTGGTGGAACGCCTGCGGTATATCGCCCATCTTGTCATAGAGCACCGACAGCATTTCGTGCACACTCACCAGATCGTGGCGGCGAGAGTATTCTTCGGCAAGGCTGTAGGCCGAGTTGAGCGACTGCAGCGCCTGGCGGTAGTTGCCATCGTCCATATACAGCCGACCCAGGTAGAAGTGGCAAATGATCTGTACCTCCACATTGCCCAGCAACTGCGCTTCGCGCAGCGCATCGGTGAGGAACTTCGACGAATTGCCGAAGTCCTGCATCTTATAATATACCTTGCCCAGTCCGCTCTCTGCCATCACATAGGCTGCCGTTTCCGGCTCCGACTGTTTCAGGTTTTCCTGAAAATACAGCAGGGCTTCTTTGTACACCTCTTTTTTGAAGTAGATGTTGCCCAACGTATTGTAGATGTTGGTGAGATTGGCACGGTTGTGCTCCTTCTCAAATATCGGCAGACACTTCAGCGCATATTCCAGCGCGCTGTCGTAGTCGTTCAGGTCATACAGCAGGTTCGATATGCTGGTCAGTATCACCGTTTGTGCATACTCATCGCCTATCTCTTCGTTTATGGTCAGCGCCTTTTCAAAGTGCGTCACCGCGTTGGCAAAATCGCCCATATCGCGGTAGATGTTGCCGAAGTTGTGCAGCACCCTTGCTTCCAGGCCCTTGTCTTTAATGCGTTCGGCAATAGAAAGGGCATCGCGCAGCACGGCCAGTGCATCGTCATAGAGGCCCTGCAGCGACAGGCAAGATCCTTTCAGGTTCAGCCCGCGGCCTATGCCCCGCGCGTAGGCTACCGTTTTGGAGCGCGATATGATGTCTTCCGCCATCTTCAGCGCATGCTCCACGTCTATGCTGCGTATCTCCACGCCCATATCCACCAGCGTGTCTATGCGCCCTTTTTCATCAGTTTGTTGTGCAAGTGTTTCCTGCAGCTCTTTGTACCTTGGTGTGTCTATCATTAATGTGTGCTCTATATGTTCAAAAAGGGGTGTCGCTGCACCCGATGCCCCACCCGGGGGCGAACCTAACAAAGTTAACTTTAATGACCTGAAACATCACTGACAAACATCATTTCTTGTCGCCTCCGGTCTGTTTCCCGTCAGGATCGCACGAAATTTTTTTATACTGCGCAGTTTTGGACGTTTTCATTGATTATCAATGGGTATGTGGGAAGTTTTGCTTCGCACTGCTTCCCAAAACTGCGCAAAACCTGCGCACTTCTGCGCACCTGCTTCCCACTTCTGCGCAGGGTGAGAAGTGATTGAAAAACCTAATGCATCCATTTTGCCCCCATTTTCTGCGACAATAGAACAAGTTACTACCGCGCTTTAAGGCGGCCAAAAGAAAAATCTATGATAGTGCGTTTTTGGAGGTAGCATAGAAAGTTGTTTGGGTGGAAAACACTTGCAAGAATGGTTGACACAAGTGGGAAGCAAATATGTCAAATGGGACTGCAACAAATTGCCTCAAAATTTTTCTCGTGGTTTTGTTCAAAAAAAATGGAGATTCAATATAACTTTATGTCAAATCATCACCAATGAAAGAAAAATGGATAAGGGTTTTCGAACCGTTATGGGCTCAATTTTGGGCCGAAATAGGAGACGCTGACGTGTTAAATGGCCCAGTACCACACCTGCCGCATTGCGGGGATTTCAAACAGTTTGAGGAAAGTAAATATAAGATAGCATTTGTCGGGATCGATGCGTGGGGGTGGGGCGACAATCTTCAAAAATACAAGCACGGTAGCATCGAAAGATACCTGAGCGACTGTCAGGAGGAAATGGACGGCACGGGTAATTGGGCAAATACCAACCCTGTGTTTTGGAATTTCGTTTTCAAGGTATTGGAGAAACTTTATCAGGTCCCATTTAAAGAACTGAAGCAACAAACCACACAAGAAAGTCAGGATATTATAAAAGGCATTGTCTGGGGAAATATGGCTTCTATTGGAAAATCGAAAGACAAGCCTGAGGTGCCCAACTGGCAGTTAATTAAGAACGCCAGTCGTGTCTTTGACAACTTTGATTACTTGCCCGATGTATTCAGCCCCCAAGTGATTTTTCTGTTAAACTTCCGTGATTCGAAAAATCATTATGAATATACTTCCTCACTGCAAGGTAAGTATATCGACTCTTTTGATGAAGATGTTGATTATTATCTGTTAGAGCGTGAGAACGGAACTAAAAGCAGTGTGTTTGTGACATACCATCCAAGAGCAATGAAAACGCAGGGTGTTGATCAGGAGTTAGTTATTGATGAAGCAGTTTCTAGAATCATAAATAGTAGAAGGGACTAAACATAACCACCATATCTCAGAATGCTACAAGATTTAAACCTTCTATAGTGCGATTTATGGGTTTGATAGAAATGGAGGAAAGGTTGAATGAAAGACGTCCAAAATGGTGCACTTGCTAGATTAATTTAATGTAGTTTCTGTTAGTGCCTACATTCCTATTTGTTCATTAATAGTCGCAGTTATTCTTTAAAAATTCTACACCATGTTAAGTAAGTCAAGCAAATTAGCAATCTACAACCAAATTAAGAGTCAAAGCAGTTATTTGGGGAGGTACTCGCAAGGAAACAATACCATGGCTTTTCTGCAGAAAATTTGGCAACTGCGTGCTATGGATTCGGAAGACTCCCGTTTCAAAAACGCCTATGATGACATCTATCAACACATCATTAATAACAACGACTGGGACGATGATTATTTGTACTTGACACGATTAAAACTAATTGACGATTCTGACGCGATCTTCACCAAATTCATTGAAACAGTGGTTCACCCAGAGACCCGGTCTTCTAAAGAAGAAATTTTCGAATACGTTCAGTTAATCAATGGTTTACTTGTCGGTGAAAACATTAGGTTGACATTAGCTGATTACTTCGAAGAGTTACCTGTTTATCAACTCAAAAATAGGCTGACCACAAGCGACTTACCGATTGAAATTGCCCACAACCGTATTCCTTTCTTTACGACAGAGCCGAATGAGTATCCGTGTTTTGTTTTTACCCAAACTTCATGGGACGATTTTGGCAGCAGGACGTTATTGACATTGCGGTATTACGCGGACGAATCTAGTTATGGTGTACAGATTGGGAATGTGAAAATTACGAGTACGGAGAACAATCGTACTTGGGATACCCTTGCACAGAAATTTATTGTTCTTGATCAATCATACTGTTCGCTTGGACAGTCCAGATCATATTACATGCGGTTGAAAGAACGATTCCCAAATAGTTTTCAGAGTATTTTGTTAGCATTACGTGATGCCGCGATTTTCCCGAGAATTGCAGATATTTTTGAAAATACAAGCACATTCAGGAACTCACTAATTAGAGAAAACGAGGCGGAGCAATTGCTACGAACAATCCGGTTTGAACTTCAGAATGATGACTTAAATCAGTACTTCAAATTCAATTACTCGTTCAAGCCGCCGTTTTCAGAACACGCCGTGAATTTCTACTTTGATTTTGACTATGGCGGTGAGGTTGAGAAAAGAGTAATTGCGTTAATTGGGAAAAACGGAACAGGCAAAACCAGCCTACTATCTACATTGATACAGACGTTCGCAAGACAAAATTCGAACCAAAATCTTGACAAAATGCCGCTGTTCGGTAAGTACTTTACTGTGTCGTATAGCGTTTTTGACAGATTTGTGCAGCCCGCAGCCAATGATGCCTTCAATTATGTTTACTGCGGATTGAAACGAGCTGACGGAAATTTGAGAGGAGAGCCAGAGATGTTGGAGGAATTTTTCGAATCAGCAGAAAAAATAATGGAGCGGGACCTCAGTTATCAATGGTATAAAATACTGAAGAACTTCCTTTCGGAAGCCCACCTCTCGCTTATTTTTCCAAATGGTTCGAATGAATTGGAATACGGTATGGTTAAGTTTAACCCTGCCAATTTCAACCAAATAAAAACTCATTTTAGCTCTGGTGAGAGCATCTCAATATTTATTATCACAAAAATAGTGAGTGAGATACGGTTAAATTCTCTAATCCTTTACGATGAGCCCGAAACTCATTTGCATCCCAATGCAATTACGTCACTCATGAGCTCTCTTTTTGATTTAGTTTCCATGTTTAAAAGCTTTTGCATTATTGCGACCCATTCTCCACTTATCGTCAGAGAACTACATTCTAATCAAGTTAAAGTACTTAAGCGAGAGGTTGACTCGTTGGAGATCTACAATCTCGAACGAGACTCGTTTGGGGAGAACTTATCAGTAATCACCGATGAGATATTTGGTAATCGCGACGTGAATAAATATTACCGAACTTTTATTAGGTCATTAGTTGAAAAAGGCAAGTCATTCGACCAAATTGTTCAGTTAATCCAAGATGGAGAAATGCCACTAAGCCTGAATACCAGATTGTTTTTAAATACTCTAATTCCGGAAAGCGATGATGAACCTGAGACAATATCCTGACCCCTGCATTAGCGGATACCTGACTACGGTTCACCGTAAACAGGATGAAGCATTAAAGGCTCGACTTCAGGCTCTTGAGCAAGCCATTAGGCTCAGTTATAGCGAATATGAAGAAGCCCAATTGGCGAACGATTTACAAAGACTTGTTGGCAATCCGAATTATAATGGTCATGCAGAGGATCTATTGAGTTTGTATGAATATAAGAGTAAGGCAATTAGGGACATAAAAAAACGGATAAATTCATCTCAAATTCATAAAATAACAATTACGTGCCAAAATTGTACAATTAACTCCGTTAATTCATTCGATCATATTCTTGGGAAAACGGCATTCCCTGAGTTTGCTGTAAATCCTTACAATTTATTTCCCTCTTGCACTGAATGCAATGGCCATAAAAGCAGCCAATTTATGGAAGGGCAACATAGAAGATTCTTAAATCTCTATCTTGATGCCTTACCCATTCAGCAGTACCTATTTGTAGACTTCAAAGCAGGCAACAGGGAACTTGAATATGAATTCATTGTTGAAAACCGAAACAACATTCATCCTGAAATATTCGCAATAATTGCTAATCACTATAGATTTCTTGAATTGCCAAGGCGCATGAAAGAAAAAGCTTCAGAAAGCTATATTTCGGAACTTGAAACGACCATGAAGTCACACTTGGAAGACCTCACGCTTGAAAGAACAAAAGCCAAGGTAATAAAGAACGCAAATCTAAACATGCTTGCTTTCGGCCATAACCACTTTAAGTATATACTTGAAATTGCGCTGGTACAAAATGCTGATTTTCTCAGAAGGCTTTAGTACGTGTTGTAAACAGCTGTGTTCTTATGGGTCCAAAAACAATCCAGTTGCATGAGGAAATTCATAGAACAATTTGCTAGGGTGGAAACGGAAGTTCTTCGTTATGGGAAGTTCATAATTGTATGCCAAACCTAAGATCTAATAAGCCCTTAATCACATTCAGTTTCGTAGCAATTAATACTCCCCGTTCGAGTCGTTGTTCTATCATAATTCCAACTAGATTTATATTACAAACTTTCCCGTTTTCAATTTGTAAATGCCACAAACCACATCCACTTAGGCCATTATACTCTTTCGGTCCATGGGTGCTGAAAGTATCTCCCAAATTTCGTTGATTTCTTCGCCCGAATTTAATTGCGATATTTGAATGCCTGTAGTACCCATTTTTTTCAAGTTTGAATTCTAAATTCGGTCTGCCAACATAGGAATATCTATATGGTGTTATGCTATTTTCGACAACCTCAGTGAGGTCGTTTATAAAGCCACAAAAATTGTATTGATACTTGTTGTGGAAAGTGTGGTCAAGATCCAAATATTGGTGTGGTAGAAATTTGAAATGTCTGCGTACAATTTTTGCCATTTCTGGGTGAAGCTTTACAATTGCGATATCAATCGGATCTGACTCTTCTTCCGCTAAAAAGTATGAAATATCTCCCCCAAGGGTAATCATCCGATCGCCAGCAAATATTGACACGTCTTTTAGGTTGACATTTTGAAATGTGTGTTTAGCAGTAAGTAAAAAAGACTCACCATTAATATCAACGAGTACACAAGAGCCAATTGGTTCTGGTTTCAAACGGCTGTCAACTAGTTCTCGATATCTTGGAAAATAGAACAACTGAGGTGTAAAATCGTACAGAAATTCCATTACTAAAGCTAACAATATTTTGTCAGTGGATTTGATTAACTAAAGAGACAAAGGTTGCATCCACATTTTATTGGTTTACCGGTAAGCAAAAATTACATTTTGCATGTTTGCCATTAGTCCGTCTCGCGATAAGATAGAAATCACAATTGTTAATTGCAATTCCCTTCATTCATGCACCACAAATCGACGATCATATCGTTTGTTACCCTTCGACTAATTGGATGTGTAAAGATTTTTTACAAATGCCGTAGGTATGTAAAGATTTGGGGTGAAATCTTTACATATTGGTGCGGGTGCCCCCTTCGGCATCTCCCCAATTCCCCCATCAATAAAACACAAACGGAGCGGTAAACACATTCCAGTAGGGAGTGGTTTTTTTGATGTGCTGGCCGGGGCGGTATAGGTAGGGGTTGCCGGCGGTGTCCAGCATGGGTATGTGGCAGTTCTTGGGTTGGCGCCAGCGGCGGGGCAGGAAAACCATGTCGTGAAACAGTCGGTTCTGCAGGGCATTGCGCACCTGCTCGGCATCTATGCCGGCATTGGCCTGTGCCACCTGCCCGGCACCCAGGTGCACCTTGCCCTGCGCGCTCAGCAGTCCGTGCGAGAAGCGGGTATAGCGGCCGCCGGTGGTGTCCATGTAGCCATAGTGCGGAAAGGAGGTATCGCCCGTTATCTTGTTGGTGCCCATCTGGCCGGTCCACATAGTGCAGTTGAGTGCCAGTTGTGCCACATCGCGGTAGCGGTATTGCAGCAGCACCGCGCCGGTGCGGAACCGGTCGAGCGTGGGTCGTGCAAACAGATCGTTTTCTGAGAGTAGCCCGAACCTGTTTATCTGCACCGCTATGATGCCCGTTTGCTGGCGGGTGCCTATGCGGTTCCAATAGTAATTGTAGGAGTAACCCACGCTGTTGCGGTGGCCGGTCTGGTTGCCGGTAATGGAAATAAAGGGGTCCTTCCATGCGGGCGGTGGCCCCCAGGCATATACGATGCCGGCGGCGGTAACCAGTTCGTTGTGCGGGCGGCGCGGCCCCGGGCAGCGGAAGTTGTGGTACCAGCGCACCTCGGCATTGGTCTGCACGTGGCGGTAGTAATAATAGGCCTGTACGGATATGCCTATGCGCTGAAAACGATTGCCAATGGCCGACACCACTCCGGCATTGACCCCTGCCGATGCGCCCTGCCACAACTGCGCCTGCGCCTGTGTGGCACAGGCAAGGGACAGCAGCAGGTATAAAAGGCGACAAAGCACCCGGCAAATGTAGGATGCCCGGCAATAACACAGATGCGGGAAAACTGCAAACCGTGGCACCGCACCACCAAAAATGACGGACATATCCACATTTTTGTAGCGCACAACTTTGCGTGCGACGGGCGCGAAAGCCGCGCCTGCACTGCAACACAGGATTGCCCGCGAAGAAAGCAGATATGTTATTGGCGGGGCGAGGGTGTGTGGCGGTGATATTTTTGTGTTATAAAAACTATCGACCATGAGAGGACAAAGGATCTTTAACGAACTGATGCGCGAACCGGCCATGACCACCCGCGCGCGAAAGGGCCGCAGCAACACCCTGCTGCACAAGCGCAATGAATGCCTGCTGGCACGCTACTATTATTATGGCTACCTGAAGAACAGGTGCTATGAAGACATTTTGCGACTGCTGGTGACGGAGTTCTACCTGTCGCCGGCAACGATATCGGCACTGGTGCAGGAGCATGCCGAGGAAGTGCAGGCACTGAAGCAGAAAGCGCCGTCGCACTATTTCTTCCAGAGCCGGTGGCCGCATATGAAATGGTAGAAATGTTAGAAAAAAACTGCATCTTTACAAAAATTACTTATATGGCTCTACCAAACGTATTCACCACCGAAGTTGAGGAAACACTCATCGCCCGGATCAACCAACTGACACCCGAAACGCGCCCGCAATGGGGCAAGATGTCGGTATCGCAAATGCTGGCCCATTGTTGTGTGAGCTATGAATATGTGTTTGAAGAGGACAAGTACAAAAAGCCCAACTTTTTTATGGGCCTGATACTAAAGGCGTTTGTAAAAGGCAATATTGTGAACGAGCAGCCCTACAAGCAGGGCCTGCCTACAGCACCCGATTTTATTATAAAGGACGACAAGGACTTTGAGCAGGAGAAACAGCGCCTGGTGGGGTTCATTCGCAAGACGCGCCAGATGGGCGAAAGCTATTTTGACGGTAAACCGTCGCACTCATTTGGTGTGCTGAACAAGACAGAATGGAACAATATGTTCTACAAACATCTGGACCACCACCTGAAGCAATTTGGTGCATAAAAAGACAAGCAGGCAGCTACCGGAAACGGTAGCTGTTTTGTTAGGAGGCAGTTTCTACCTTGCTGCGGTTCATGAGTTGTTTGAGGTTGCCCACCGATACAAACCGGAACACAAAAATGAGCACGGTGCTGACCGCACCAAACAACACCAGCTGCACGGGGTGCGACAATGAAGGGGTGTAGCGGGCAATGCCGAAGCCCAGCGCGGCCACCAACAAACCGAAGCCCACATGGGCCATGAGCCAGCGTGCCATGAGCGGTAATTTTATGACCCGCACCGCAGCTATGAAAAACACCAGCGCCAGCCCCGACTGTGTGGCCAGCGAGGTGATGGCGCCACCAACGGCACTGTAGCGGGGCACCAGCACATAGTTCAGCGTGAGGTTGAAGATCACCCCCGCCGCGGCAATAGTGTTCAGCGTTTTCATGCTACCATTGGCGGTAAGCAGGGTAGAGTACACATACATTACGCACCATGCCGGGAACGACAACATGAGGATGGAGAACACCAGGCGGTAACTTTCGGCATGGGTGGGGTAGATCTCGCTCTTGCGGTACAGCAGGTACATGATGTCGCCACCGTAGAACCATGCCGCAATGGCTGCTATCACCGATACGGGCACCATCATGTTCACACACAGTTTGGCAATGGGTTGCACGTCTTCCTTTTGTGCCAGCATGCGCCCGAAGAGGGGCAGCAGCATGGTGGCAAACATGAGTCCGAAGATGTTGACCATATCCAGCAGTCGGAAGGCGGCGGCCCAGATGCCGGCCTGCGCCTTGCCATCGGTGCACATACGCTCTATCATAATGGCGTCGGCACGGTTGTAGATGGACATCAGGAAGATGAGGAGCGCGTAGGGAAAGCTGTTGCGCACAACACCCATGATCTCGGGTACGCTGAAGGAGAAGCTGAGCTTCACCTTGCCCAGCCGGCGCAATACGATATAGCCAGCCATGGCGGCAATGAAGTAGCACACGATCTGGGTGATGACAAACCACTGTATGCGGAACACGGCGGCAGTGGCCGGGTACAACAATAGGAAGCCGCAGATGATGATCATGAGCATGCGGTCGGTGATGGAAAGGACGGCATCGGTCTTGAAGCGGTGCAGTGCGGCCACATTGCTGCGAATGAACGCCAGCAGCGCATTGAGCGAGTGAATGAGGAGGATGCCGGCCAGCAGGGTGAGCTCCCAGCCACGGTAGCCAAGCACAAAGCCCCAGGTGCCTGCCACCAGCATGTACAGGAACATGAGCACCAACCGCGCCGAGAGCATGGCCGGAAAAAGTTCCTGCAACCGCTCTGGATGGCCGGAGATGGTCTTGCTGTTGTAATTACTGATACCGAAGTCGAGTACGGTCTGGAAAATGATGCCCAGACTGAACAGCGCCTGATAGGTTCCGTAGGATGCTGCGGGAACGGTGTTCTGCACGGTGCGGTCTATAAAAAGTACCCATAATGGCTTCACCAGCAGGTTCACCGCGATGACAAAAAGGATATTTTTTACAAAAAAACGCTGCATGCCTACAAATAACGGCGTATAAAGCGGTAAAAGTATATTTTTGTCGGCATAAGGTATGCGTATTGCTGTAAATACACGTTTGCTGCTGAAGGGCAAATTGGAAGGTATAGGCTGGTTCACCAGCCAGACACTGGAGCGGATCGTGAAACAGCATCCCGAACATGAGTTTATCTTCTTCTTCGACCGGCCTTATGATCCCCAGTTCGTTTTTGCACCCAATGTGACCCCGGTGGTGGTGCATCCGCAGGCGCGGCATCCGGTGCTGTTCTACCTGTGGTTCGAGTGGAGCCTGCCCATGCTGCTGCGCAAGTACAAGGCCGACCTGTTCCTGTCGACCGACGGCTACCTGTCGCTGAGCACAAAGGTGCCTACCTGCCTGGTGATACATGATCTGGCGTTCGAGCATTACCCCGAGCATTATGTGCTGAGCCACAAGCTCTACTGGAGGCACTACTCGCCGCTGTTTGCCCGCAAGGCCAAACGCATAGCCACGGTGTCCACGTTCTCCAAAACCGACATCAGCGAGCGCTACGGTATAGCCCCCGACAATATAGATGTGGTGTACAATGGTGCGCACAGCGAGTATCGTCCGCTCACATCGTCCGAGCGCGAGGAGGTGAAGGCAAAATATGCCGACGGCTGCGAGTACTTTGTATTTGCCGGCGCCCTGCACCCCCGCAAGAACATTGTGAACCTCCTGAAGGCGTTTGTGATCTTCAAGAAGCGGCAGCGCACCAATATGAAGCTGGTGATAGTGGGCCGCATGGCCTGGAAGTATGAGGAGGTAGAGGAGATGCGTGCCACCATGCCGTTTAAAGATGAGGTGAAGTGGGTGGGTTATATGAATGTGGACGAACTGTCGAAGGTGATAGGCGGGGCATATGCGCTGGTATATGCGTCGCTGTTCGAGGGTTTTGGTATCCCCATTCTGGAGGCGCTGCAGTGCAATGTGCCGGCGATAGCCAGCAACACATCGTCTATGCCCGAGGTGGCCGGCGATGCAGCCTTGCTGGTAGACCCCACCGACCCCGAAGATATTGCCACCAAGATGCATCAGTTATATAAGGACGAAGCTCTGCGCACAAAGCTGATACAGAACGCCCCCGCGCAGGTAGCGAAGTTTAACTGGCAAGCCTCGGCCGACAAGCTGTGGGCGTGCATGATGCGTTGCGTGGACAAATAACAGCCTATGGAACAGGGTATAGAGTTACTGCAGAGCACTGCCATGGCACTTCATGGCGAGTGGGGGATACAAATGCCCGACCTCATTTCGGAAGAGACGATACTGAAACTGCTCACTATGCGCATGGCCGACATCATAGCGCAAGGGCCCGGTACCTTTTACCAGCTTATGTACCGCTTGGACATATCGGAGAAGAAGCTGCGCGAGATTTCTGCGGCGGATGACGCGCCTGCACGCATAGCCAGACTGGTGTATGACCGCCAGCTGGAGAAGATGCGCAGCCGACTGCAACACCGCCAGTCGCGCAATGAGACCGACCCCGACCTGCAGTGGTGAGGTCATTCAATATTTTACCCATATTAACTACATTTGAGCCAATGGATGTGCAAAAAGAGACCATAGGCCGGGCGCGCCGTTTCTGGGAGGTGATAAAAGATACCATAGACGAGTTTGAAGAAGACCACGTGGCCAAGTTCAGTGCTTCGCTGGCGTACTATACCATATTCGCTATTGGTCCGCTGCTGCTGGTGCTTATCCATATTATAGGTGTCTTCTACAAGAAGAAGGACGCTGCCACACATGCCGTGTTCGACCAGGTGGCCAATATAGTGGGGGCTGAAGAGGCGCACCAGCTGGAGAGCATACTGGACAAGATGAACACCAGCAACAACAGTACCCTCTTCGGCATCATCGGTATCATAGTTTTTGTGTTCAGTGCCACCAGCATCTTTACTGAGATGAAGAGCTCCATCAACTATATGTGGTCGGTGAAGGCGAAACCCAAGCGTGGCTGGCTGAAGGTGATCACCGATCGGTTGTTGTCGTTGCTGCTCATCATAGGCTGCGGTTTCCTGCTCACGGCATCGCTGTTGCTGAACGTGATAGGCGATGTGCTGACAGGCAAGTTGCGGCACATGAAGTACCTTAAGGACATCATTCCGCAAGATAGCATTGTGTTGCTGACCAGCGTGGACACGGGTGTGCTCTTCATAGTGGTGACGTTCTTGTTTGGCGTCATTTTTATGGTGCTGCCCGATGCGCGCATACATTGGAAAGACGCGCTGGTGGGAGCTTCATTCACCGGCGGACTGTTCCTGCTGGGTAAGTTCCTCATCTCGTTATACCTCACCAACTCCAAGCTGGTGACTGCTTATGGCGCGGCGGCATCGCTTATCATCCTGCTGTCGTGGATCTACTACTCGGCTATCATCCTTTATTTCGGGGCATCGTTTACCGATGTGTATGCCCGAAAGATGGGGCGTGGTGTGCGTGTGAAGAAGACAGCGGTATTTGTGATCAAGCGCGAGGCCCGCGAACTACCGGCGCTCAAGACCCACGTGGACGAAGATCTCGGCCAATCATAAAATGCACTAAGGTCTGCCTTCTACCATCTGCTTACCGCCCCTCAAAGCTGCTCATGGTTTTGCATACGGTAGCCTGCCTATGCGAGTGGTGCGGTGGTAGCTGTCCAGCCCTACACAGGTTATGCTGCCGGCCTGCTCCACATCTATGTAGCCGTCGTTGGCGATGCAATCTTCGGGCAGGTACACAGCTGTGATGCGGGCTATAATAATGAGTGTGCCGTTCTCTTCCACATCTATTTTGCGCACATATTCGGCGGCTATCTGTATGTTGCTTTCCTGCACAAAAGGTGCTGCGCAGCCATCGCGGTATATGGGCGTGAGACCGGTGGCGTCGAACTCGCTTTGGTGGGCGGGGTAGCGTGCTGATGTTTGGTGCGCTTGCTGGTAAAACTGCTCCTGAATGTGGTTTACAGTGAAGCTACCGGTGCGCAGAATGTTGTCGAGGGTGTGGCGCTCAACCGAGTGTGGCCTTACTACAAAACCAAACATCGGCGGATTGGCACCCAGGTGAAAGATGGAATTGAAGATAGCGAGGTTTGTCTGGCCGTCCTCGTTAGCAGTGCCTATGAGGGCCACACTTTTGAAACCCGTGAGCGAGTTGATGAAGGTGGCGCGGTAGCGTTGTTCAAAATTCTGAATGTCTTGGGCGGAGAAGGTCTTTTGCATCATCTTATGGTCTTTATTGTTACTACTTGCCGCGCCTTTTCGATATCTTATTAGAAGAGACGGTGCGCTGGCGGCTACACTTGAACCTTACAATATCGGGCGAGCGCATTTTGGCGTGTTTGGTGCTGCACGCCTCTACCCGCCGCCTCCACAGTTTGTATGAACTGAATTTCAGTTGGCTTTTCATGAGTGCCTTTACTTCGGCCTCGCGCAGACCAAACTGGAACTCAATGGCATCGAACGGGGTGCGGTCTTCCCAGGCCATCTCTATGATGCGGTCTATATCGGCCGCAGAGAGTTTCTGTTCCGGTGCCGGTTCTTCGGTGGTCATGTAGGCCATTGGCGATGGCAGGTCGCTGTAGTAGCAATAAACTGAATCGTCGTGTTCTATAACTCGCTGTATTACCTGATGATCGCCCATTGTTTATTTTGTTTAATAAAACGCACAAATAATTAAACAAAATTAGGGGAAACTTCACAGTAACTGCGGGATTTTTTTTATGTGCGCAGTTTTGGTCTAACTAATTGAATGTCAATGAGCGCGTGGGAAGTTTTGCTTCCTCCCGCGCAGTTTTGCTTCCCAAAAACTGCGCAGTACTTCCCATTTCTTTCCCACCTCTTCCCACGGTATCCCGGCTGCTTTGTCTTATTTTCTTCAACATCAATACAAATTACCACCGAGCAGAAAGACCACCAAAAGAAAAATTTATGATAGTGCGATATCTGTAGTGTGGTAGAAAATTGTTTGGGGAGAAACTGTTGCATCTGGGGCGCGTGGGTTCGCAAATCAGGAGATTTGCTGCCGTTATGACGTAGTCGGAGACATACGCCAAACTGCTTTTTTGCAAACTAGCGTAGGACAATATACCGCCGGGTCCCTCCCCGCACACAGGGCTCAGCATAGGAGATCCGGCTGGGACGGAAAGGCGTTACAAACGCCAAACCGCGGCATCCTCGTTGCAAACGGAGGACGAGTGGAGAGAAACATGGTGGGCGACTGAGCGTGAACAGGGGAAGATATACCGCCGGGTCCCTCCCCACACACGAGGCTCAGCATAGGCGACCCGGCTGGGACGGAACGGAAGGTTGCTCCTTGCATTGATGTTGTAATCTGCTGTTTGGGCGTTGGTGTTAATCACTACCTTTATACATAAGCAGCGTATGAAAGTTATTACCCGTACGGTATGGTTATTGTCGCTGGTCAGTTTGTTTACAGACATGGCCAGTGAGATGCTGTATCCTGTGATGCCGGTGTACCTGCAGCGTATAGGGTTTTCGGTGGTGATGATAGGGCTGCTGGAAGGGGTGGCCGAGGCGACGGCGGGTCTGAGCAAGGGATATTTCGGAAAATTGTCGGACGCAACGGGGCGGCGTATGCCCTTTGTGCAGGTGGGCTATGCGCTCAGTGCTATCTCCAAACCACTTATGGCCATATTTGCTGTGCCGATCTGGGTGTTTGCGGCGCGTACGCTGGATAGGTTCGGTAAAGGACTGCGCACAGGCGCGCGCGATGCCATCATAAGCGCAGAGGCTACCCCACAGACGAAGGGGCGGATCTTTGGGTTTCACCGGTCTATGGATACACTGGGGGCGGTTGCGGGTCCCTGCCTTGCGCTGGTGTACCTTTACTTTTATCCGGCGCATTATAAGGAGCTGTTCCTAATTGCTTTTCTTCCCGGCATGGCTGCATTTGGCTGCACCCTGCTGGTACGCGACAAGCAGGCTAAACCGTTGACACCTGCGAAGCGGGTCTCGTTTTTCTCTTTCCTTCATTTCTGGAAACAAAGTCCGCGTAACTACAAACGACTGGTGGGCGGTCTGCTGTTTTTTACGTTGTTCAACAGCTCGGATGTGTTTTTGCTGCTGATGGCACGCAAGGCGGGGCTGAGTGATACGGGCGTGGTGGGGGCGTATATCTTTTACAATCTGGTATATGCAGCCGCAGCATACCCTCTGGGGATATGGGGAGATAAAATAGGGCTGAAGCGCATATTTATTGTTGGTCTTCTGTTGTTCGCGCTAACCTATGCGGGTTTTGCAGCGGGCGGTGGTTTGTGGATGTACTATGGCCTGTTCTTTGTATATGGGCTGTACGCAGCAGCCACCGAGGGGGTTTCAAAGGCATGGATCAGCAACATCGTCGCGAAGCAGGATGTTGCAACGGCCATAGGCACCTATTCAGCATTCCAAAGCATTTGTGCGTTGGCAGCCAGTTCGCTTGCGGGTGCATTGTGGTTTGGTTTCGGACCTGCGGTGGCATTTACGGCATCGGCTGTGGCTGCGGTAGTGGTGGCCGTGTATATGGCGCAGGTTCCGTATGAGGACCACAAATAAGGCTATTGGCTAATAACATAGACTGACGTGGACGTTGGCAGAAAAACCAACTAATAACCTACCTTTGCGCCGCTATGCACATAGAAATATTAAAATCTAAAATTCATAGGGTTAAAATAACGGAGGCGAATCTGAACTACATAGGTAGCATCACTATTGATGAAGACCTGATGGATGCAGCCAACCTCATAGAGAACGAAAAGGTGCAGGTACTGGATCTGGACAATGGCGAACGTCTGGAAACCTATGTAATAAGGGGTACACGTGGCTCGGGAATGATCTGCATGAATGGTCCTGCGGCTCGCCGCATCAGTCCGGGCGACACGGTGATCATCATTTCTTATGCCAGCATGGAGTTTGAAGCCGCCAAAAAATACAAGCCTACTATTATCTTCCCTACTGAGGACAACAAGCTGTAATCAGGCTCATTTCAGCATTTTTTAGCATACTCTGAACAACTCTATTCAGTACCTTTAATGTGTCTATGAAGAAGACCATCCTGACCATATTTCAATACTTGCTGTTTCTTGGGTTGGGGATATGGATCATCTACCAGATGCTGCATCAGCTTACCGACCAGCAAAAGACCGATCTGGCCAATGCGATACGCAACGCTAATGCCTGGTACCTGTTGCCGGTATTCATCATAGGATTTCTCTCACATTTTTTCAGGGCAATGCGCTGGCGCTATCTGCTGGAGACGGTGGACCTGAAGCCTTCGCTCACCAATACCACTTTCGCGGTGCTGATAGGGTACATCGCGAATCTGGCACTGCCCCGCGCGGGCGAGGTGGCCAAGTGCACGGTGCTGGCGCGCTATGAGAAGATGCCGGCCCACAAGATGATAGGCACCATTGTAGCAGAGCGCGCCTTTGATATGGTGAGTCTGCTGGTGATAGCGGTAGCCGCCTTCGGGTTGCAGATGGAGTTTGTGAGCACCTATGTGGCATCGAAAATGGGCGCACTGGGCGAGAAGTTCCAAAACAGCAAGACAATACTGATGGTGCTGGCAGCAGGAGCTGCTCTTTCTATACCCGTTGCCGTTATTCTATACCGCCGTTATAAAGACACCAAGGTGGGGATGTTTGTGACCGAGCTGATGCGCGGAGTGCTTTCCATCATTCACATGAAGAAGCGCTGGGCGTTTCTGGGTTATACCGTGCTGATATGGGGCATGTACCTGCTGCAGTTGTGGGTGGGCTTTATGTGCCTGCCGGAAACGGCAGGCCTGTCGCTGGTGGTGGCACTTGTGGTGCTGGTGTATGGCAGCATAGGTATGATAGTGACCCCGGGCGGCATAGGGCTATATACCTTGCTTGTAGCGCAGATGCTGGTAGCCTATGGTGTGACCGAGGTGCCGGCACAGGCTTTCGGGTGGATAGCCTGGGTGGCGCAGACTGCCGTGATCATAGTGCTGGGACTGGTATCGCTTATCGCAATTCAACCATATAACCGCAAACGCAATGGACAAGCTGCAATGGATAGAGCGGAAGATAGTATCGCGTGAGCGGCTGGTGCAGGAATGCAACGGCTGGCGCGTACTGAACCGTAAGATCGTTTTCACCAACGGGTGTTTTGACATTCTGCATCATGGCCACCTGGACCTGCTGGCGCGGGCGGCATCGCTGGGCAATATACTGGTGGTGGGTCTGAATACCGACGACTCGGTGAAGCGACTGAAGGGGCCTACCCGTCCGGTGACACACGAACAGGACCGTTTGTTTCAGGTAGCATCCCTGCTTTGTACTGACTCGGTATGCCTGTTTGACGAAGACACACCTGAGGCACTCATCAAACTCATAAGACCAGATATTCTTGTAAAGGGCGGTGACTATACCATAGACAAAATAGTGGGTGCCGACTTTGTGCAGCAGAACGGCGGCGAGGTGCACATCATTCCTTTTGTAGAAGGCTACTCTACTACGGGTATCATAGATAGGATACAGAAATTGTGATCTGAGTAGCATCGACAATGATGGGGCCGCAGGGTACCGATATACTTTTACACAAGCAACAAAAAGGAAACACTCATTACTATTCGCTTTCCGCGAGTAATAATGAGTGTTTCGTGCAACAGGAATCCGGCATTTACGCCAACACTTCCCTTATGGCATTCACCAGCTCGGTGCGCGTTATGGGCACACCCTTGATCTTGTTGTAAGCGATGGCATCTACCAGATATTTATCGCGGATGATCTTGATGAGCTGACCGTTGTTCAGTTCGGGTATCAGCACATGTTTGTACTTGCTTATGAGTTCGCCCAGGTTGCGCGGGAACGGACGCAGGTAGCGCACGTGTGCATGTGCTACACTCAGACCTTCGGCCTGCAGGTCCAGCACAGCGCTTTTTATAGAGCCATAAGTAGAACCCCAGCCCAGTACCAGCACATCGCCGCTTTCGGGACCGCTGTCTATTGTCTGCAATGGTATGTAGTTGGCTATCATGTCCACTTTTGCCTCGCGGGTCTTCACCATGTGCTGGTGATTTTCGGGGTCGTAGGAGATGTTGCCGGTAATATCTTCTTTTTCTATGCCGCCGATGCGGTGCTCGAGGCCAGGAGTGCCGGGTACAGCCCAGGGGCGCACCAGTTTCTCATCGCGTTTGTAGGGCATGAACTTGGCTTCGTCTTCAGCCAGTGCTTTTTTGAACGTCACATGGATAGGAGCGAGGTCGGCACTCTTGGGGAAGCGCCAAGGCTCGGCACCGTTTGCTATGTACCCATCGCTGAGGAGTATAACGGGTGTCATGTGCTCTATGGCAATGCGCACTGCCTCGTAGGCTACTTCAAAACAATCGCTTGGAGTAGATGTGGAGATGACCGGTATGGGACTTTCGCCGTTGCGGCCATAATAGGCCTGCAGCAGATCGCTTTGCTCTGTTTTGGTCGGCAGGCCGGTTGACGGGCCGCCGCGCTGAATATCTATGACAACGAGCGGTATCTCCAGCATCATGGCCAGACCCA
>JACCEA010342731.1_pt1 | contig 20250 bp, 21 predicted proteins | sample 7449851 | NCBI WGS metagenome assembly JACCEA01 (sample SAMN15323453, study PRJNA562643) | freshwater metagenome | isolation source: river surface water | place: USA:Blue River Watershed | collected 2017-08-18
CTTTCCACCCTTCTCGAGGGCGTACGGCTCGTCGCCGACGACGAGGTTCGCGGGATCAAAAGTCTTGTACGAGACCGTGACAACACTGGGCGTGTAACGAGACATCTCTGAGGAAAAGACTGACTTTTTATTTTACTTGTATGCTCCTTGGACTCCCCTAGGTCGCGCGGGGGCCGGCCGAATTCCGTGCGGATTCTTGGTTTCCGGAACTTAGAAGGCGTTTCCCAAGAGGGACGCGTTATCCAGAGATGTCACGCACGACCTTGTCGGGGACCACTTTGGGCATTGTGTTGGAACTATCTTTGGTCGCAGCATGACCTTGTCTCACCGGTCCTATGCTCTCGACATGATCCGTATTCGCAAGGTACAATAAGTTTTCACGCTTTGCAGCATCGGAAATCGATTCCGAGTTTATGATTTTGGTTGCGAGTTCATTTTGCTGCTTTTGTACCTTTTTATCCTTTCCAACAAACAATCCGCCGAATGGGTTGTATGCCCGACTCGGGAAGTGTTGCTTCGATGTGATCGCGGCGAACGCGTCTGCGTCTGTGACGGGTCGCGGGTGAAGTCCAAACTCCATAAAACCTAAACGTTTGACGTAATTTACCTCGCAGTTTTGAATGTAGTTTTCGTTTGAGAAGTGTACAACGCTCGAGGTTGTGTAAAAGTCTGCGAAGTGTTCGTTCACAAAGCACCAACTTAAATAGTAGAAAATGAAGATGACACACGGGAGGGTTATGCCAAGCCAGCGGGCGGCAATGATTTTTTTCGAGGGCTCTTCTGCGTTTTTCATAGAATACGTGGGATCCCGATCGATTTTTGTCTGCACGTCCCACTTGACACTGTAATACAGCCCGAGCATCACGACGAAGATGACAATGACAACCGCGTACATCCACCAGTGCGTAAGGCGCAGAACCATGAGCAGGAGAATCATGGCAAACAATGCGGCCATCGTGTCGTATAGCGGGTACAGCTTCTTGTCTTTCAGTCCGAAATCTATGTAATCAATGGAGCCCATGAACGAGATCACCAGCAACAAATAAATAAGCCCCAAACTTGCCCAGCGCTTCAAATTGCTTAATCGCGTTTCCGATGTCAACGGAAGAGGTAGGTAGTTACCCAAATGGTTACTCAGGATGAGCATAAGTGGAACGATTGCCCCAAACTTGATAAACTGTTCCGTGTCAGTGACAACGGATGGCATCTCCGCACCGAGCTTCCCAACCATTTTTTCAAGCTGTGCGACACGGTCATCCGTGGTCGACGCCATTTTCGTTTTGTTTTTATTCTGCACACATTTTTTTGCTTGTCTCTTAAACAAAAAAAAGAAATATGGGAGCACTCTCTTCGCGTCTCGCAGCGATGAGGTACCGTGACATAGACGACATAGCGTTGGAAGCGCAGAATCCACGTCAGCAGTCGCCAATTATTAAAGTATTCGGCATGAACCAAACGATACTCGATGTTTATTCGCTCGCTCCGATTGTTTATAAAGTTAGGCGTCCGAACACAGTCGCAGTTATGCGTGAAACGAATGGCAGACTTATTTCAAATGGTACTCTTCCGGCTGGCGCTTATGTAGGCTTACTCGATACTTTAACGCCGATTAGTTACCGAAGCGTGGATCCGTACTGCGACCTCGAAATTGTCTTAGCCAATGAAGTGAGACGTCTGCGTGATGACATCATAAACCTTCGAGTTTCCATTATTCAACAAATTCCGGGTTTTGCAAGTGTTCCGAATGATGTGGCAAAGGATATATTTGAAACGGGGAATTTAACATTGTACAGTGAGGATGAAATCAAAGCAGGTGCTCATAACAAAGTTTTCACAACTCAATCTGCCGATCCGGGTGCACTCATTATTCAGAAAGACGCAGATGCAAATGACATCGTGTTTTTGATGAAAGGCACTGCGGATGTTGTTGTTGGTGACGTCGTTGTGGCAACCTATTACCCCATGGTTAGTGTTTTTGGTGAAGCAGCATTCATTCAGGGTCAAAAGAGAACGGCAAATGTGAGAGCACGCACATCGTGTGATATGGTAAGGATTCATGTCGCTAACCTCCAGAAGCTTTTGAACACAGACGCACGTCTCAAAGGCGTTTACGCACTTATCCGTGACACGCTTCTCGAAAATTGGAACATGAGCCAGTTCAATAATACGGCTCACCTGGGTGCCATCGAATTCAAGATTGCAGAAGGTAAGAAAGCAAAATTCGGTCATGGCCGCCGTAGGAAGGTTCGTACAACCCAAAAGTAAAAAAGAAATGAACATCGTTCACCTCCTCGATCTGCTCCAGCCCGAGTGGCGCGACTTCGAGCCGGGTCTCGCCATTTTCCGCGAATTCGAACGGCTCCATGGGCGTCCGTGGATGCTCACGTGCTTCCTCAACGACGCGTCCAAGCTCGTTGGGTGCTTCGCGACCGAGGACGACGCCCGCGCACAGCTCGCGGAGCTCCAGCGGGACCCGAAGATTGTCATCATGTCCTTCGAACTTGCCGCATGACCTCCTCGTCCCCCGCAAGATCCACGCGGTACTCGTTCAAGTGCTCCATTCCGTCCAGCGTGATCTCGTACTGCAACGGGAGCTTCGCGAACATGTGCACAATGTCAAATGACCGAAAAAAACCCGTAAGCACCACCGCGCGGACCGTCGGGCACCGTTGGAGACACACGTACACACTGCGGACCACTTCGGGAATGTTCGAGAAGTAAAAGTCCGACGTGAGCACCACGCGCTCCGGTGCGAACCATGCGAACAACGTCGGGACATCCACACGGTGCCCGACATTGATCACAAGAACCCGTGCGTCTTCCAACCACTCAAAAATAACCGATCCGCGTTCATCCGTGTCACGCATTTTTTTTGTTCTGTCTGTTCCATGGTGACATCGAAAAATCCGGCACACATTGTTCACTGACGGGTTTCGCGCGGGACAGAGAGAAAAAGTGGGAAATGGAATCCTTCACGGTGAACCTCGTGGATCCCTTTGGCGACTTTGATGTCCACTTCTGTTACATCACGCGCGAATCGAAGCGCATGGTCGCCGACAAGCTCCTCGAGGGCATCGCGAACGTCCGCGACACGTTCTCGACCCTGGGGACATGTTCGCGGGACGTGTTCTACAAGGCGTGGCTGACGGTGTTCCACGGGGACCTGAAGAACCGTGGGAACCGCGACTTTGCTTTCCTGGACACGCCGCAGATTCGTCAGGTGTACGATTACATTACGCTCGTTCTGGAGATCCCACTGCCCCCGTTCCAGCCGGACGCGCGCCATCAGAACGAACATCTGTTCGCGTTCTTCAGCGCGGTGCACAGCGTCGTGTACCGCGAGATCATCTTCGGCGCGCCGGACATGGACCTCGTGGCGACGCGCACCAAGTACGAAGCGGTCCGCGCGGAGCTCGAGACCAAAATGCTCGAGTCGTACGAAGTCCGTGTGGAGGACATGTTCTTCGAGCGGGGGCTGTGGATCGCCGAGAACGAGCTCGAGACGGTCAAGCGCGCGCTCACGGCCCCCGACAAGTTCTACAACGCCGACCGCGCCGAGGACCGCTTCCGGAAGCTGTGGAAGTACCACGGCGCGCGTCCGCAGCTCGTGGCGACGTACTTTGAGTGGTACGACGTCGTGACGACGCAGTACCTCGACCCGTGGCTCGACGACTGCACGCGCAAGGCCACGTCGCCGTCGGTGCCGCCGAACGTCGCCCAGCGGACCCGTGCGATTCTCGCGAAGAAGGACGACCTCCTGCACATGTTCCATCCGGAGACCGTGCGGATCCACAAGGCCGCCGCCAAGGTCTATGAGATCACCCAGGGAGCTCCCGCGAACGTCGCCGGCGCCCCGCGGGAGTTCGAGCTCATCAACGTCCGGGACGCCTCGTCTTGTGTTCATGCGGTGTTCGAGGGATCCATGAGCGGGTACCAGTGCCACCTCTGGCGCCGCACCGAACCCGACAATGTCATTACGGTTGCTCTATAAACATCGCTCGCGCGTCCGTCGTGGCGTTTTACAACAGGCTTGAACATCTGCTGTTGTTCTTCGAGAACAAACTGATCCGCGAGTGCCGTTGGCGGCGCGATTTTGGATGGTGTATTATTTACAAATCAAACACAACACTTAGTCATTCCGCTTGCGGTGGATGGCGATCTCGTCGCGAAGCGTGGGGTCCGTGACCTTCCATCCGAGCCAGTGCGGCTCCGTAATCTCCAGCCGCTGGCCCGTCGGCGTCACCTCGTACACGCACGGCTTCAGCGGGATCCCGAGGCGCGTCGGGTTGCTGAGCTCCAGAATAAAGTCCTCACGGCGGACCGTCAGTCCGTAGGACATGATCTGCCGGCGCTGGCGCGCGAAGATGTACACCAGGTCGCTCTGCAGGAGGATCGTCTTGGCCGTGTCGATGGACACGGTCTTCGTCAGAGGCGTCGGGGACACTTCTTCGGGCTCGGCGCCCTCCTCCGGATCCGCAGCGCCTTCGTCGTCGTCGTCCGACACAACGCTCGACACGTCGTCGTCGTCCTCGGGTTCTTCGCCTTCGGCACCCGCGGCGACGTCCGGGTCCGCGGCGACGTCCATGTCCACCGCCGACGCCGAAGGCGTGACGGGCAGAGCGACCTCGACCTGCTCGAGAATCTCCTCCATCCACGTCCGCCAGACGTCCTGGGCCTTGAGGTACTTGGACGTGTGGTCGATGACCGCGCGGCACTTGGTGAGCTCGCCCTTGGACGAGCCCTTGCGGAAGTGAACGTGTTCCGCCAGCAGGATGTGCATGTACGCGAGGCGCACGTAGGGGTTGTCGCGAATCTCCTCCTTGATCGTGGGGTCCATCTTGTGCAGCAGCTTCTGCTTGCGCAGCGACTCCCACTCCGGGTTGTTGATCTCGTCCGCGGGGACGAACTTGGCGACGTGCGGAATGTCGCGCACGCGGCGGCGCGCACCGCCCTCGTCGGAGTTCATGGGCGGCAGCTTGTTCGCGGACACGCTCACCTTCCACGTGGGCAGGAACGGCGTCGCCTGCTTCTCGTACAGCTCGCGCGCGGTCTGCGGGTCGCCACCGGTCAGGCCCTTGATCACCTGCATGTTCAGCGTCACCGTGCCCTTGCCGTTGTCGTTGACCTCCTGGAACGACACGTACCGCCGCCACCGCAGGGCCACCATGGCGGAGTTGGTGCCTCCCGCGGCCTCGCGCGCGCCCGTGAGCAGCGACGGGTGGCCGACGGTAGCGTACTCGCCCATGACCGTCAGCAGCAACAGGTCGATGGTGGACTTGCCGTTGGCGCCCGTCTGGCTCGAGTTCACGCCCGTGAAGAAGTGGATGTACTCGTTCGGGCACCGTCCGGTCAGCAGACTCGAGTGGAAGCGGCGGACGTACTTCCGCAGCGAGGCGTCCGGATAGACCTGCCGCAGGAGCCGCTCGACCATCCGCCGGGCGCGGAGGTACTTGGCGTACTCCTCGGGGTTCATGCGGATCGTCTCCTCCGCGATGTAGTCGTACTTGGTCGACAGCACAATGTAGTCGTCACGCTCGGCGCTGCGGAACGCGTTGGCCTCGAGGTCGAAGACGCCGTTGCGGAACGCAATCAGGTCCAGACGGGTCTCGAGGTCCTCGACGAACCGATCGTTGAAGTACAGCGTGCGCAGCGCGTTGTTGTTGCCAATGGACGCGTCCTGCGTGATCCGCTTGACGGCCTTGAGCTTCGCCGCGAGCTTCTGCGCCGCGATCTTGCGCTTCTCCTCCTCGGTCAGCACGTGCCCGAAGTTCTCCTCCGTGTCCTGGTCCGCGCCACGGCGCCGACGGTCGCCGCCGTGTCCGCCGTGTCCGCCACCGGGCGCGCCGGCTTCCTCGACCTGCTCCTCGTCGATGGCGAACTGTTCTTTCAGTTCCTTGAGCTTCATGTTGATTTCCACCTGCCAGCGCAGAATGTTCCGCGCGAGCCACATGCCCTCGGCGTCCTTGAGCCACCGCGTACCGTCGAAGAAGTACCAGTTGCCGTTCGAGTACACGTGGTTCGGGTGCTTGAGCATAAACGCCTGCGCGATCTCGTTGTGCAGCAGCCCGATGTGCTCGAGGGACGCGTCCTTGTACATCTTGACCAGCTCGGCGCCGTTGAGCTCCTGCGCCTCGTCGGGCGCGTCCGGCGACGCGTACCGGACCTTGCCGGTTCCCACGCGCTCGACGTGCGCGAGGAAGAGATGCAGGTCCGACGTCGGGTCGAAGCCGTTCCACTTGCCCACGCACAGGCGCTCGCAGGCGACGTTGGGGTTCTCGCGTTCCGCGCGCTTCGACGGCTCGCCGGTGGCGCGGAACTTCCACGCGCAGTACCGGCTCGTCCACTCGATCCACGACTCCATTTTGCCGCCCGCGCGCTTGAACTTGATGCCGGTGTCGACCCAGAGCGCGTAGTCGTCGACGGACTCGACGGGGATCGTGAAGAGCATCGCGGGGAGATCGCGCTCCGCACGGACCTCCACCGTGTCCGTCGTGTCCAGCGCGGCACGCGTGGGCGCCTTGGACACCGCCTTGGACAGAATGCGCTGGCGCGCCTCGAACTCCTTGACGTTGAAGTCCACCACGGGCGTGGGGCGCATCTCCGTGGAGCCGTCCTCGAGCGTCACCTGCACCGGCGCCGGCGGGCAGTACGTGACAATCTGGTCCTCCCACGAGAAGTTCTCGTCCATCTTCAGCGGGCGGGACCCCCAGCGCTTGCCGGGCTCCGGGTTGGGCTCGCCGAGCTTGGTGCACAGCGGCAGGCGGAACTGCCGGTGAATGGCGTACACCGAGGGGTCCACGCCCGTGAACTCGGGGAAGCGCGTCGTGTTCTGGAGGTCCTCCTTCCGGAACATGACGCGGTTGAAAAACTCCTTGAGCACCGAGCAGTCGCGAAAGTACACACCGCGCGTCAGGACAATGTGGAAAGACACCTTGTCCGCGCCGCTCGAGTCCTGGATCGCGAACCACTGGTCCTCGATGTTGATGCCGTAAAAGTCGCGGATCGACGTCTTCGCACGGTGCACCACGCGGTTCAGGTAGAACATGATGCGGTTGTTGGAGGGACGCACGTTGCGGTACGCCGGCACGAGCGCAATGTGCGCGAGCTCCTCGTCCGTCACGCTCGCGACGCTCGTGTCGTGGCAGCGACTGGGACGCCCGTCGCGCGCGGGGTACCACGGCACCGCGTACTCGGCGTCCGCCAGCGGCTTGTCCGTGAAGTCCTCCTCGTCCGAGCACTCGACGGCGTCGAACGGGCCCTTGAGCTCGTAGTCAAAGTACAGCTTCACGCGCTGCTCGCGCATGAACATCTCGTAGTAGTTGCGCTTCGTGGACTTCTCCTTGTACTGCAGGATCTCGTCCTTCAGAAGCCGCCAGCTCGGAATGACCGCGTACGTCTTCTGACACTTCTCGTTCAGATCCTTGGTGACCACGATCATCTCGTTCGTGCCCGTGCGGCGCGCTTCCTCAAACGAGAGATACGCCTGGCTCGCAAGAAGATCCTTCTGCAGACGGAACCACGACTCCTCCGGAATTAACGAAGGGGGATCCTCGTCCGCAGAACCATCCACTGTGCCGCCAATCTTGCGGCGAATGCTCGCAACACCACGTGGCTTCTTCGCCGCCGGCACAGCAGCCGCAGCAGCCGCAGCAGTCGTAGACGTCTGCGACGACGTTTGCGACACCTCGAATTCCATCCTTTTGCAGTACTCTCCAAGCTCATTCCTCAACCTTCTTGGAATTCTTGGAAGATTTCTTCCGAGTTTCCGAAACTGTCCAACGGGCCAGAGGTTCCGAATCACCGCCGGGGTTGGACGGTCCCGGTGCGGCGCCCGCACCACCCGCGGCTGCGCCTATTGCGCTTGGCGGTACAGGAGCCGTTTTCATATAAATAATGTACCTCTGCATCGAATGGAGCCGTTCGGCCTCCGAACGACGCATGTCGTAGCAGTCGCGGTAGACCTCCTCGACAATCGGCCACAGAACCACGTTCGTCGGCCGAACGGGTTCCTTGCGAACCCGTGCGAGCTGCTCCTGAATCTCAGGAATCTTGGCGGGATCGCGTTCTTTCTCGAGCTGACGCAACAGCGTCTTGCGGCGCTCCTTGTACATGTTGTGCATCCGGTCCCGGTCGTTGGTAAGCTCGTCCGCGGGGCTGCGGAACGGCGGGTCGCGCTTCATGAAGATCTTGTACCGCTGCGAATAGAAGTCGCGCTCCTCCTCGGACAACTCCGGATTCCGCAGGACATCCAGAATCTGCTGCACGCGCGGCCAGAGCACCGTGTTCGACGGCGTGACCGTAATCTCCTCGCCGGACGTCCCCGTCGTCTTCTTGCGGTTCTTGACGAAACAGCGCATGTCCTCGCGGTCCCGTGCGAGCATCGCTTCGCGATCGCCCTCAATCACACGTTGCATCGTGGCCATGCGGTACTCCCTGCGCCGCTCCGCGGCGGCAGAAGGTGATGTCGTCGACGACATTTTTTGTTTTTCTTTCGACGCCCATAATTCTACGGACCAACCTCCAACGAACTCACAAAAAACATGACGTGGTGTATGCAGATGTCAACAACCTTCCAAAAAACGTCACCACGGTACAATCATGGCAATGACGACGACTGCACACCGGGCGAAATCGATGACGCCGTGGCGGTCTTCATGGACCTCCACGGCGCGGACAAGGACAACATCGACTCCGTGTCGTTCGTCAAAGATAACCACACGGTCCACACGGTCCGCATGGGCTCCTCGAACAAAGGCTTGCTGCACGCCGTCGTGGACCTCGACCGGTACGCAGGACTGTCCGCGCTCACATGGGCCCTTGCAACGCTGTGCGCGACCGTTGTGTTGTCACTCGTGATCGTCTGAGTCGTCCGAGTCCAGCGTGTCCCACGACCCGTCCGAATCGTCGTCGGAATCGTCTGAATCTGAGTCCTGCCCCAGGGACGTCGCATGGACCCACATGTCCTCGAGGACGGTCCGCAGCGTCGCACGGTCGTCCGGACGGACCTGGAGGAACGACATGATCACGTCACGGAGCTCCGACGGAATCCATTCGGGGAACGTGACCTTTCCCACCAGAATCTTGTGGTGGACGCGTTTGCGTCCCTTGTTGGACGCGAACGGACTGTCGCCCACGAGCATCTCGTACAGCAGCACGCCGGTGGACCAGATGTCCACACGGTGGTCGTACGGAACCTCACGAATCATCTCGGGCGGGAGGTACTCGTCCGTCCCGCAGACGGTCCTCGCACGGTCCCGTGTGGACCGCTTGGCCAGACCAAAGTCCGCGATCTTCACCACGCCGTCCTCGGAGATCAGAAGGTTCTCGGGCTTGATGTCGCGGTGCATGACGTGCATACTATGGAGGTACTCAAGCCCTCGGCACACGTCGAGGAAGTACCGGCACGCCGTGGACTCGTGAAGAAACCCACGGTCCTTGAGGACGTCGAAGAGCTCCATGGGCGCGTACTCGAGCACCAGGCGTCGCCCGATGCGCTCGACGAGCTTCAGCACGTTCGGGTGCTCGAGTCCGCTGTGGATCTTGAACTCCCGCGTGACCTCCGACTGTCGCGTCTTCTTGATTGCAACAAGCGCGTCCGTACCTGTGTCCCGCGCGAGACACACGGCCCCGAACTTGCCCTCTCCAAGCTCGCGAAGGATTTCGTACTTGTCCATTCTTTCTTTTGCATTGTTCCCGATGTCACACATACACAATTTTGGACAGCTCGAATCCGCCGCGGGACTCCAACTCGGTCCACGACTTGAACGACACGTCCACCCAGTTCCCCTCTGACCACCGCGTGTGCGACACCGCGTTCAGGTCCGAGCACCGCGCGAGCTCGAACGACGTCCGCACAATGTCTTTGAAAATGCCCTGGAAGTGGCGGACATCCAACGGGTCGCAGGACTCGCAGTGGTACTTGAACTTCCGGCGAATGTCCCGCTTGTAGTCCGCGACGTCCACGTTCCGACACACGAACCGTCCGCGGATCCACGCGAGCCATTGGTCCACCGACCAGGCCTCACGACACTCGTGCGTTTCCATGCCGAGGATCTCGGCGCCGATGAGCGCAATGTTGTACGCCGCAAGCGCCTTCTTGCTCCGTTCGCCCCGCTCGAGCAGCCGACGGGCTTGCTCGACGAAACACGGGTTGGCCACGAGCGCGTACACGCCCTCGACGGAAAACACGAGGTGCACGACGGAGTTCTCCTCGATCGCTCCGCGCAGAAAGACACCGATGTCCTCGCCCGAGGGAGGCGCGATCTTCACGTGGTACTCGTTGTAGTAATACTTTGGGTGTGTGTGGTACGTCAGCTCAACCTCCTCAAAAAACTGCGCGGAGTCCCCCTGCCCGCCGGACACCGTCGCGCGCGCGATGCACTTGTCCGCGGACGCACGACACCCCGTCGAAATCACACGACCCGCATGGTCGTGCGTGTGCCGTTCGGAGAACTTGTGGAACACACCCGAGAACTCGTTCTGGATGGACGAATCGTCGATGAGCTTGCGGATCTCGCGAAGAATGTCCCACGGTACAAACAGGTCCGTCGTCTTGCGTTTCAACGACATTTCTCGAAACAGTGCTTCTTTGAAGAAAGCGCGGACACAAAAAATGACAACCACAGCTCCAGAGCCCGCCGCCGCGGGACCCGCCATGTCCATTTTCCACGGCGGAGACGATCCCGTCGTCCGTGCCATGTACCAGGTTCCCATGGCGGCCATGATGACCCCGCAGATCACCCTCGGCGTCCGTACGATCCACGACACCGCAAACAAGGTGTCCACGTGGCGCAAGAACGAAACCTTTGTCATGTTCCTGCAGCAGGTGCGGTACTGGAACGACCGTCTGATCCGTCAGGAGACCGAGCGCATCGAGCGCGCCGAGCCGCGCATCAAGACGCTGTACTACGAGTTCCTCACGACGCTTCTGCGGAAGGTCACGGGGAACATGCGGATCCAGTACACGGACCTCCGCGGGTCGTACTACATGAAACTCCACGACTACATCCACCACGTGTACATCGACGTCGCCGACCGACTCGTGGACGCCAAGGGGAACATGACGCACCTACCCGACTATGTCCGCCAGGCCGTCGAGTCCATGATGATGCGCGTCCTCGCCATCGACAAACTTGCGAAGATCATGAAACAATTCGGCGCACCCGCAGCAGCCGCAGCCGCCGCGGCGGCCACAGGGACCACCGCTCCAAACGCCACAACTCCCGTCGAGGACATGGAAGACTCTGTTCTCAACATGACCACCATGAACGCCCCCGAGGAGCCATCCGCTCCCTCGGACGACGAGCCCGAGGAGTCCGAGAGATCCCAGAGGACCGAAAGGACCGAACGGTCCCGTCGTGAACCGACGGAGTCCGAGAGGACCGAGAGGTCCCAGAGGACCGAGAGGTCCGAGAGAACCGAACGGTCCCGTCGTGAACCGTCGGAGTCCGAGAGGACCGAAAGGTCCCAGAGGACCGAGAGGTCCGAGAGAACCGAACGGTCTCAGCGGACGGAGAGAACCGAACGGTCCCGTCGTGAACCGACGGAGTCCGAGAGGACCGAGAGGACCGAAAGGTCCCAGAGGACCGAGACCCGTCGTGAACCGACGGAGTCCGAGAGGACCGAGAGGACCGAAAGGTCCCAGAGGACCGAGACCCGTCGTGAACCGACGGAGTCCGAACGGTCTCAGCGGACGGAGAGAACCGAGACCCGTCGTGAACCGTCGGTGTCCGAACGGTCCCATCGTGAACCGTCGGAGTTTTACTACAACCGCACGCGTCCTGTGCCGCAGCGGCGGGACTTTGGGGGCGCGACGGCGACGCTATTGGCCATGGCGTCGCGTCCGGCTTCGAACGGCGGCGGTGGCAACAGCAGCAGCCGCATGGACCGCATGGCGCTTCAGGAGCTCAGCCATGCGCTGATGGACGATTTCAAACGTCACAACAACACGGAGGGCGACGACGTGTCGCACCTGTCGGACGCGCGTTCGCTGATGACACCCCGTCCGCAACCGCAACCGCAACCGCAACCGAAGACAGAGGGAAAGATTAAGATTCGGATTTGAAAGTCGTTCGAAACCGTGTGTAAAGTCCGTGTGCCCCACAGAATAAAAAATGACAGACGTTGTTCTTCTGGTGCGTCGTTTGAACACGTACCACAGCGTGTCGTTGGAGTACGATCCCGTCCGCCACGTCGTGACAGGCACACACGCGTGTCCGCGCCACCAGACGCCTCTGTGTTTCATGTCCATCGACGAAGCGCTTGCGTATGTCCGCACGCTGTGCACCATGTTCATCCACGACCCGTCGTTCGGGAAGGAGTGTGACGTCGTGTCGCGGTACGCGCCCAATGTGACCGTTCCCATTTTGCGCGACGCAGTGCTCATCGAACAAATTGTATACACAAATCTCAATCAAACACGAATGCTGGCAAATCTTTCTGGAGCACAAAGTCGAGTGTGACCACACAACCCGCGGGACGCGTCGCGAACTGTTGCAAGAACCGCGTGCACACCGCGTCGCTGTCGAGCGGCTGCGACAGCGCAACGAAGAAGAACGTGACGCGGTCCCCGAGGGAGAACGGCTTTGTGCAGACCGTCGGGACCGTGCGGGTCCCTTCGAAACATGTGAGCAGCCACTTGATCCGCGATTCCACGCGCGCCTTCCAGGCGTTGTGCGCGTCGCGCGTCGGACTCGCCGCACGAACCATGGCAAACACATGATTCGTGCGGAAAAACGTTTCGAGCACGTCCTCGTACACGAAGCACGGGTTGTGAATCGTTGCGAGGGCCGTGCGGAACTCGTTGACAATCGCGTGGCGCTGAAAGGGCCCGACGTTGTACAGCGCGTTCAGCGGGTCCTCCACGGGCGTGTACACATTCATGTACCGCATCGGTTCCCGCATGATCAGCGTGCCGATCACAAGAGGCCGCGTGTCCCAGTCCCAGGACGCAAACGTCCGCACGAACTGGCGGAACATGTGCGCGTCCGGGAACTCGTCGGGGACCGACAGACACACGTACAAACACATGACCGCCAGCGCCATGCCGTTCAAAAGACCCATGGGGTTCGAATAGATCCCGCGGGCCTTCGCCCACTCCTTGGACACGCGCAGGAGGTGCGGGAAGATTTGTTTGCGACGCTCCGGAACGAGCGCCAGAATCCGTTCGGTCGCGATGACGCCCTGGAGACTCCGCGTGTCCTCCACCGACACGCACGGAACGTCGCGCCCCGGAAGATCTGGCACGTCCACGCACGAAAACACGCAGTCAATGTGCTGCCCGCGGTACACGAACTTGATCACGGGAACGTACGTGTCCAGCACGGGGACCACGTCTTCCGCACGGGCCCGGATGAACTCCAGAAAACTTTCCATGTACGTCGCGCGTGGGAACAAGTGGTCGCACAGCACACAGAGGTCCACGTCCGAGTCCTCCAGCGCCGCACCGAGCCGGACGCTTCCAAACGGGATCACACGGGATCGTGGGTTCCACTCCAGAATCAAAGTCATAACATCCATGTTTTTTTCCCCGAGGAACTACGACGACGACGGCGGCGGCGAACAAGGCGTCGAACTTTTGTCCAAAGTTTCCGAAACGACAAGGGTGCGACAGTTGGGACAGTGTGGTTCGCACTCCAACAGCCACTTGTCAATGCATTTCTTGTGGAAGCAGTGTCCGCACCGTAGCTCGCGGTAGAATTGGGTCGGTGTGAATCCCGCGGTGCAGATGGTGCACGGTTCGTCGAATGTGCGCTGTTGACAGCGCTTCATGGGTCCCAGGGCCGCCATGATCGCCTCACGACTCGGAGGGATCGGTGTGGCATCGACTTCTCCCACGTGTTCCGGATCGGTCGTTCGGAGCGTGACAGCGATTTCGAACAAGTCGTCGGCGACACTCTTGACCATCTGGCCCACAGTTTCGACATACGACGTGTTCAGAATGATCTCTTCCGAGAGCTCATGGCCAAACGAGAGCTCGAACTGAACAACGTACTTGTCTGTTTCGAGTGCGAAATCGCGCTTCTTCCCCACGGAAATCACAATCGAGTCCATATTCGTGTTTTATTGATCACGAGGTTACAAACCCATGTGCAATTGACACGCAGATGACGTCCGGGACCGTGGCGCGTCCGGCGGGGGTCGAATGGGCATTTCGGCAACCGTGTCGGGGTGGATGAGTTTCAGCATTTCTTTTTTGTTCGCGTGCGAAAAAATCCGCACACGATTCTTGCGATCGTACCGATTGAAATTACAACCGAACAACAAACAACACAAGAAAAATGTCCGTGCGAGACCTTGTGCAGATGCTGGGACGCGACGCGTACGTCGTGGTCCTCACGGAACTCGTACGGTCTCGGTTGGACCAGGAGCCCCTCCCCGCGGACTACTTTCTGCGCGTCTGGGCGGACGTGCTGCGCAATAAGGGCGCGCAGGACACCGTATGGCAGCTCGCGTCCCGCTTGGAGGATATGAACCCGCCGCTTCTCCAGTTCTTCCGGAGCATCACCGGCGCGACGCACGTCCTCATGAAAACGTCGGTGCTGCACTACCGCGGGACGGAAATCGCTCTCCCGCAGCCGTGCACGCTCGATCAGCTCGTGGGAATCGTGGGGTCCATCCGAAACCCCATGATCTCCGCGCTCGCAGCACCCGGCGCCTTCGAGCTCGAGTGGCTGGGCCCGAAGAACATCCTGGTGTTCGTGCCCACGCTCGGACACCGGTTCGCATGCACAGTGTCCACAACGGTGTCCATACGGACCTTTCGGTGCGTGGAGTACGAGAAGATCGCCGAGGAACTCGGCAAAACGTTTGACGATGTCACCCAGGGACTCGAGGAGGTCCCTGAGAATTTCGGGGACCTCGACCGGTTCGTCGGCATCGCCGTGTACGACCTGCGCGTCAAGGACTTTATCGACTACGACGTCGACACCGCGTACGCCAAGTGGGTCGCCGCGAACTGCAGCAGCGGGTGATCACAACACCTTCTTGACCCGCAATTCCTTGGTTGTGTAATAGAACAAGAATTCCTTGTTGTGGACCGCTCCAAGAACCGCTTCGATCGGGAGTCTCGTCGGGGGCGACGTTGCAATGTCCTGCATCACCGTGGGGAGAACGTCCTTTTTCAACATCGGGACCCGTGGGTTGTCCGGACAGTAACACGACCCGAACTCGTACGAAGACTGATAAAATTGTGAATGTCGTCCGTTGCATTGCGAGCAGTACCACGTAGCCCGCATGAGATACGTGGTATTACAGTGTTTACATCGGAAGCGTGACCGGTTCTCTGCACATTCTTCCCATTTCCCGTCGCAACACAGCCGCTGCAGGTCTCGCCTGCGGCAACACACGGTGCTCTCGAGGACGAACGAGTGTCTCATTTTTCTATGGGTGTATCAAAAGGATGAAACTCTGGCAACAATTGGTCGTCGCGTGGATCGTGTTCGTGATCGTGGACATCCCATGGCTCGCACTGACCCGTAAGCACTGGAAAGAGGTCGCAGGCGGCTCCGACGGTGAGGTCTTTCCCGCGGCCGTGCTCGCGTACGTCGCGCTCGCGGTCGCGATCGTACTCATCGGGATCCCGCTCGGGGACAAGTACCCCGAACATCCCGTTCTGATCCCCGGAATACTCATCGGATTCGCCGTGTACTTTTGTTTTGACATGACCAACCGCGTCATCTTCGGCAAGCGGTACCCCTGGTGGCTCGCCCTCGGGGACACGCTCTGGGGCATGTTCGCGACGACGGTGACCTTGCGGATCGTGCGGGACCTTGTCGCAGACAAGGCTTGATTCATGAAACCTTATTAAACCTTGATAATGTACCGCAGCGCCATGTACGGCTGCAGGTTGTTGTGCGCCTGGCCACCGCCCGTGTTCTGGATCGAGATCCCGGTGGTCGCAGTGTTGACCGTGACACCGGTCGTGCTCGTACCGGTCGTCTGGCCGTAGTCGACCTGATCGGCAGCGTCGGCTTGTGTGGTGAGCGTGTTCACGCTCTGGTCGCCCACCTGGTTCACGTACGAGTGCGCATGGCCCGGGTCGGTGATCCCATGAGCATGGCCGGGATCTGTGACGCCGTGCGAGTGCGAGGGCATCTCGTCCACCGTGAGCGTGTGCGTCTTCTCACCGCCCGTCTCGCCGAGGACGTCGAACTCCGTCTCGGACGCGGACGTGCCGACGATGACCTTTCCATTCAGATTCGGGACGTTGAAGGTGGTCGAGCCGTTGCCCGCGCCGTACGTGGTCCCGATGACCTCGAACAGATTCTTGTAGATCTGACGGTTCACCGCCTGACCGTCGCAAAGCAGCCAGCCGCCAGGCGCCGACGCGCCCGCGTATGCCGTCACGGACGCCGGAGGGACCAGAAGGGACGTCTCGCCCAGAGGATGGCGCTGGAACATGCCCACGCCATCGACCTTGCGCGCTGTCAGCGCGTCATACACCCGACGGCCCGCATTGACCGGCACGGGAACACTCGAATTCGACCAAGCAGGAGGCGTCGACATTGTTGTTGTTGGGTTTTCTTGACTGCGGACACAAAAAAATTCTACATCTCCGTGGACTCCTCAGACACAACGACGGGTTCCTCGGGGACCGTCGGGCACGCATCGGGTTCCGTCAGGGACACAACGGCTTGTTCTGTGGACACAACGGGTTCCTCGGGGCCCGTCGGTTCCTCCGCGGACACAACGGGTTCCTCGGGGCCCGTCGGTTCCTCCGCGGACACAACGGGTTCCTCGGGGACCGTCGGGGACGTCGGGCGCGCATCGGGTTCCTCGGGGACCGTCGGTTCCTCCGCGGACACAACGGGTTCCTCGGGGACCATCGGGGACACGACGGGTTCCGTCGGTGCCTTGAAGCAGGCAATGTACTTGTCGAGCGCGTGGTGTCCGACAGACCCGAAGGTCCGTTCGAGGAACGTGGCGGTCCCGAGGGCGTGTTCGCCGCGGACGTGTTTGTACATGACCCGCGGCATCCGTGTGACAATGTCGGCTCCGTGGACGTAGCGCGTCGATGCGTCCACGTGGGTGTCGAAGTAATTCACAAACGCGGCGTTTCCGACACGCGGGCTCCCGAATGTGTAGCACTCGGCATTGATCTGGTCCTTGAGGATCGCTTTGGCGCACGTGGCGGACAGTGTGGCGAGTGCACCGCCGAGGGAGTGCCCGGTGAACACGACGCGGATTTTCTGTTTGTTGGACTTCCAGATGCGTTTGTACATGGCGGCCATCATCTCGAACTTGAACGTGTTGTACTGCTGCAGGAAGCCCGCATGGACCCGAATGTCCCCGTTCCCGTCCTCGAGGAACGCGATATCATCGAGTGTGCGTTTCCAGACCGAGAGGTCCGTGCGGACGTCGGTGCGACTCTCGGTCCCGCGGAAGGCGAAGATCAGAAACGTATCCGAGACAACGAGCGTGTACATCTGAACGTCCGTGACGCTTCCCGAAAAGAAGTACGCGGACTTGAGCGGCAGAATGCTGCGGAACATGTCCGCGGGGTCCGTATTATTCATCGGGGTTGCGTACGCGGTCTTGCAGATCCGTGCGAACATTTTGGTCCTTTCTCTTCAGGGGTCCCACATTTTTTGCAGGACGGGATTACCGCGATTCCGACGTCTCCAAAAGAAAACAACGGAAAAAAATGGACGCACTGTTCCCCGCGATTCTCAAGAACCTTCCTGGCGCCGACAACATGTCCGCCGCGGACCAGGCGGAGATGCGCGACTTTGTCTCCAAGACCACCGAGACTGTGTTCGGCGCGCTCGGTAATGGTGGTGGTGGTGGTGGCGGTGCGCCGCCGGATCTCGGCGGGTTGATGTCGTCGATCCTGGGTTCCGTCGGGAACATGAGCGGAGGAGGCAGTTCCAACGCGCACATCCGCGAGCATGTCGAAGTGGACTTCAACGACTTCTTCCGCGAGTCCGAACACACGGTCAAGTACCACGTGCGCGTGTGGGACGAGGCGATCCATGCGATCAAGAAGAAGAAGAGGAAGGTCACCCTCAAGCTCCCGTCCGGCGCCCCGTCGAACCATGTGATTGTCGTTTCGGGCCAGGGACACTTTGACACGCGCACGCAGAGCTACGGGGACCTGTTTGTGCAGTTCCACGAGAAGGCGGGTACGTCGGGGCTGTTCACGCGTTCGGGGCAGGACCTGGTCATCAAGTGTCCCCCGCGGAACTTCGAGGAGGACCTCGTGAACTTCGAGCGGTTCATTGCGCATCCGTCGGGGACGCGCCTGAAGATCGTCGCGCAGACGCACGAGCCGCTCGGATTCGCGGGGCGCTCGGAGATTCGCGTGCCTGGGTTCGGGTTCCCGCGGTTCGAGGAGAAACGCCCGGGCAACCTCGTGATCGACGTGTCCATTGACCCGAAGATGTACGACTTCGTGGACGCCCGGTTCGTGTACACCGGTCCCCAGACGACCCCGACGTCCCTGGAGAACACCACAACGATCCGCGTCCAGGACGCGTGGATCTCCCGGAAGATCCAACGCGATTCTCCCGCGGTGCATCCGGCCTCTGTGGTCGACGCGGACGGCGACCCGGAGGGTGCCGTCGCCGAGCCGGAGGGTGCCGACCCGGAGGAGGAGGAGGGTGACGAGCCGGAGGAGGGAGCCGCGTCGAATGTGGAGCTTGACTAATGTATTTCGATCAAACAAACATAAAAAAAATGCTTTCGAAGAATCTCCAACAGCGTTACCTCGCGAGGTCATGGGACGAAATCGTCCAGCGGGTCATGCGGGGCCCTGTGATTCCGTACTTCAAGTCGGGTGCCTCGCTCCACGGACCCGGATCCGGGCACGATCTCGCGTACCTCGAGATCCTCATGCGGAACCGAACGTTCATCCCCGCGGGGAACACGTTGACCTGCGGGGTTCATCAGAAGCTCGCACCGAACTGTTCGATTCTCCACGAGCCGGACATCTCCGCGGTGCTGGACCGCTGGGTGCGGAACATCGGTGTCGGGACGTGCGTCGTGAACCCCGCGACGAACCCCGTCGAGCTCATGAAGCAATTCCAGTCCGCATGGTCCACGCACGACCCGCAGCACCGTCCGCGCCGTGGGAACATCTTCGTGTACCCCATCGACGGAAAGTTCGTGCGCGACTTTATCACGTGCAAACAGAACCCCGTCCACGCCGACGCGCTCAACGCGTTTAACATCAGCGTCGCGATGGACTCCCGCAAGGACGTCCCGCAGGATGTCCTCCGGGAGATTTCAAAATCCGCATGGTCCTCCGGTGACCCGGGCGTCGTGTTCATGGACCGTGTGAACATGAACGTCCCGCTGATCCACAAGACCAAGCGCATCCAGACACTCGTGCCCTGTGGCGAGCAGGGAATGTTCGACGGCGAGACGTGCACGCTCGGGTCGATCAACCTGAACGCCAAGTCCCTCGAGAACCCGTGCGACGGCACGGTGAACCGCGCGGAGCTCCATCGGGCCGTGCGGCTCGCGGTGCGCTTCCTGGACGCGGCGGTGTCCGCCATTTCCACGAAGGACAAGTACCGACGGATCGGTCTGGGCGTCATGGGCTGGGCGGACGTCCTCGAGCGCATGGGGTTGAAGTACGGATCGCTGGAATCCCTGCGGTACGCGACGACGATCTCGACCTTCTTCGGCGCGTGCGCGCGCCTGGAGTCCGCGCGGCTCGCGGCGGAGACGTCCACGTTCCCCGCGTACTCGTCCGAGGACATGTACATGAACATGGACATGCTGCGGCGGGACATGTTGGCGCTGCCGGAGCACGCGGGTGAAATTTATTACCGCAAGTACAAGCTGCGGAACGTGTCGGTGACCTGTCTGCCGCCGACCGGAGGCATCACGTTGCTGACGGAGAACGAGGGGTTCAGCATCGAGCCGTTCTTCCGGGACGCGACGCGTCTGTGTCCCGAGGACCACATGGACATGGCGGACGCGTGGCAGAGTGGCATGTGCAACGCCGTGAGCAAAACGATCAATCTCCCGAAACATGCGGCGCCGTACGATGTCGAGGCGGCCGTGCGGCACGCGCAGCTCTTTACGAACCTGAAGGCGGTGTCGGTGTACAGAGACGGCTCCCGCAGCGCGCAACCGATTTCGATGTAATTCCATTTTTTCATTTTTCAAAAACGCGTTTGGCCGCACGGACCTTTCGAGCCCCTAAGAAGAAAAACGAAACATGCAGATCTTCGTGCGCACACTCACCGGAAAAACACTCACGCTCGACGTCGAGTCGTCGGATACCATTGAGAATGTCAAAGC
>JACCEA010806885.1_pt1 | contig 20249 bp, 12 predicted proteins | sample 7449851 | NCBI WGS metagenome assembly JACCEA01 (sample SAMN15323453, study PRJNA562643) | freshwater metagenome | isolation source: river surface water | place: USA:Blue River Watershed | collected 2017-08-18
AAAGTTTTCCTGCGAATAAGCAGATAATGAAAAGGTTAGCATTAATATAAAATAACGCATAGGTTAATTAGTTAGTTTAGAACAGTCGAAAAGTATGGTTTTTTATTTTATAAACCAAAAAAAAGCTTACCATTTCTGATAAGCTTTTAACATATTTATAAACAAAATTATTTAATAAAAAACAATTCTCTGTATTTTGTTAACGGCCAAATTCCATTATCAACTAAAAGTTCTAATTTATCACAATGTTGGCGAATAATCTCGAAATATGGTTTCACTTTATTACAATAAGCTGCGGCCATTTTTTCTGTATTATCTATGTTGTTTGCAATTTTACGTTGCTCAATCATTTCATCGATATTGTGATTGATACCTGCAATATGTTCAGAAATTTCTTTGATTAACTCAATTTGTTCTTTCGCAATTTTTGTAAAATCTTTTTCAAAAATATCTTTTAAACCTTTTACATTTTCAATTAATGTATTTTGATATTTGATTGCCGTTGGAATAACGTGATTACGAGCGATATCACCTAAAACTCTACCTTCAATTTGAATTTTCTTTACATATTCTTCTAATTCAATTTCGTAACGTGATTCTACTTCTACATGATTCATAACACCTAACTCAGCAAATAAATCGAATGCTTTTTTAGAAACTTTAGCTTTTAACGCTTCTGGAGTTGTTTTATGATTACTTAATCCACGTTTTTTAGCTTCTTTTTCCCAAGCTTCACTATAACCGTCACCTTCGAATAAAATGGCTTTTGTACCTTTGATGTATTCTCTTAATGTATTGAAAATCGCTTCATCTTTCTTTAAATCTTTAGTTTCGATTAGAGTATCCACTTCTTTTTTAAAATCGATTAATTGTTTCGCAACGATTGAATTTAAAGTAGTCATTGAAACCGCACAGTTTGCTGTAGAACCTACTGCTCTGAACTCGAATTTATTTCCTGTGAAAGCAAATGGCGAAGTTCTGTTTCTATCTGTGTTATCTAATAAAACGTCTGGTAATTTACCCACTACGTTTAATTTTAAATCTGTTTTTTCTTCTGGAGATAATTTTCCTTGCGTTACACCTTCTAATTCCGCTAACACTTTAGTTAATTGTTGTCCAATGAAAACTGAAATAATTGCAGGTGGTGCTTCGTTTGCTCCTAAACGGTGATCGTTACTTGCAGAAGCAATTGATGCTCTTAATAATTCTTCGTAATCATGAACCGCTTTAATTGTATTGATGAAAAACGTTAAGAATTGTAAATTACTCATTGGCGTTTTTCCTGGAGATAATAAGTTAATTCCAGTATCAGTTGCTAAAGACCAGTTGTTGTGTTTACCCGAACCATTTACACCTTTAAAAGGTTTTTCGTGAAATAAAACTTTGAAATCATGACGTTCTGCCACTTTTTCCATCACATCCATTAATAAAGAGTTGTGGTCAACCGCTAAATTAGTTTCTTCGAAGATTGGCGCTAATTCAAATTGTCCTGGCGCTACTTCATTATGACGAGTTTTTACAGGAATTCCTAACAACATACATTCGTATTCTAATTCTCTCATATATTGTAATACACGAGTTGGAATCGATCCAAAATAATGATCATCTAATTGTTGTCCTTTAGAAGATGTATGTCCTAATAACGTTCTTCCAGTTGCTAAAATATCTGGACGAGTTGCCGCTAAAGCAGAATCTATTAAGAAATATTCTTGTTCCCAACCTAAAGTTGGCGTAATTTTCTTAACGTTTTTATCGAAATATTTTGCTACTTCAGTTGCAGCTGTATCAATGGCACTTAATGCTCTTAATAAAGGTGTTTTATTATCTAAAGCTTCACCTGTATAGGATACGAAAACGGTAGGAATACACAAAGTACTTCCGAAAATAAATGCTGGAGATGTTGGATCCCAAGCTGTATATCCACGAGCTTCAAATGTATTTCTAATTCCTCCATTTGGAAAAGAAGAAGCATCTGGTTCTTGTTGTACTAATTGACTTCCTCCAAATTTTTCCACAGGATCAGAACCATCCATTGAAGTTTCAAAGAATGCATCATGTTTTTCAGCTGTTGTTCCTGTTAAAGGTTGAAACCAGTGCGTATAGTGAGTTACATTTTTAGTTAAAGCCCACTCTTTCATTCCCATTGCCACATAATCAGCAATTTTTCTATCGATTTTCGTTCCTAACTCAATAGCATTTTTAACTGCTTTATAAGCATCTGGAGTTAAAAACTGTCGCATGGCTTTGTCACCGAAGACATTTGAACCAAAAATTTCTGATTTTCTTGCCGTTTCTTCAAAAGAAACTGGTTTTCTACTAGTAGCTTTATCTAAAGCTTGGAAACGAAGTGTAGCCATAAAGTTGTGTTTAAAAAAATTATATTCTTAATTTTATGGTACAAAAATACAAATAAAACACAAATAAAAAAATTTACCCCCTAAAAAAACAGGGGTAAATACAAAAATAATTAATTAAAAGACATTTTTATCTAAAAACACAAGGGTGTAGTCATAAAAAACACAACAAAACAAATATCCAAGCTTATTTTTAGAGAACTTTAACTTCCCCACACCTTTAAATTCTGAATTTTAATTTATATTTGCTAAAAATCAATTATTATGACAGTTTGGATTATTTTTCTAATCGCTATTTCAATTTTCTTAGCCTTAGATTTAGGTGTTTTTAACAAAAACCCACACATTATTAGCAGTAAAGAAGCCTCAAAATGGACTATTTTATGGGTTTCACTTTCGTTTATGTTTTCTGGAGTAGTTTACCTTTTATATAGTGGAAATCATATCGAAAACCCAACTAACTTAAAACCTATTGAAGCTTCAATAAAATTCATTACAGGTTATTTAATTGAACTTTCTTTGAGTGCAGACAATATATTTGTAATTGCAATAATTTTTGCTTCCTTCAAAATACCACAAAAATACCAACACCGTGTTTTATTTTGGGGAATCATTGGAGCAATTGTATTTAGAGGTTTAATGATTTTTTTAGGCGTAGCTCTTATCAATAGATTTGAATGGATTATTTATGTGTTTGGCGCATTCTTAATTTTTACCGCTATGAAAATGCTTTTCACCAAGGAAGAAGAAGAATTTGATCCAAAAGATTCAAAAATATATAAATTTATTGGTAAAATATTTCCTGTACACACTGAAATTGAAGGTCAGAAATTCTTTATTCGAAAAAATAACATTAACTACGTAACACCTTTATTTATTGCACTAATCGTAATTGAAGTAATGGACGTAGTTTTTGCCTTAGATAGCGTTCCTGCAATTTTAGCCATTACATCAGATCCTTTTTTGGTATTCAGTTCTAATATTTTTGCTATTTTAGGATTGCGTTCTATGTATTTCTTTTTAGCTAACATGATTGAAAAATTCAGCTACATCGAATACAGTTTAATTGCTATCTTAACTTTCGTGGGAATTAAAATGTTATTAATTCATCATTTTCCAGAATTTTTCCCAGAATGGTTATCACTAGCTTTTATTGCTTTGTCAATCACCCTAGGAGTTGTAGTGTCATTAGCAAAAAATAAAGACAAATAATGAAAGTTTACACAAAAACTGGAGATAAAGGAACTACTGCTCTTTTTGGCGGAACACGTGTACCAAAAGACCATATTAGAATTGAAAGCTACGGAACGGTTGACGAACTAAATTCGCACATAGGATTAATTCGTGATCAAGATTTCAACTCACACTATAAAGATGTTTTAATCGAAATTCAGGACAGATTATTCACAGTTGGGGCTATTTTAGCTACTCCTCCTGAAAAAGAAGTGTTAAAAAACGGAGAAAAGCGCTTGCAAAATCTAGGAATTCTAGAAAGTGACATCGAATTTCTTGAAAAAGAAATCGATACTATGGAAGAAGCTTTACCACAAATGACACATTTTGTTTTACCAGGCGGACACACAACTGTGTCATATTGTCATATTGCACGCTGTGTTTGTAGAAGAGCCGAGCGTTTAGCTGTGCATTTGAGTCATAATGAACCTGTCGCTGACATCGCAATTAAGTATTTAAACCGACTTTCTGACTACTTATTTGTATTGGCACGAAAGTTGTCTCATGATTTGAACGCTGAAGAAGTAAAGTGGATTCCACGAAAATAGTATTTAGTTTACAGTATTTGGTTAGTCAACAAAATAATCTGACCACTAAAAACTGAAAACTGACCACTAAAATTAAGTTCTTAAAATTTATTTAAAAATAATTCAAAAAAAACTTGTCTTTTTAAGTAATAAATTTATTTTTGCATTAAACTAAAAATCTAAATAAGATGTATTGGACGTTAGAATTGGCATCATATTTAAGTGATGCGCCATGGCCTGCAACAAAAGACGAATTAATTGACTACGCGATTAGAGCTGGAGCACCATTAGAAGTAGTGGAAAACTTACAGTCTATTGAGGATGAAGGTGAAATTTATGAGTCAATGGAAGAAATTTGGCCTGATTATCCTACAGATGAAGATTATCTTTGGAACGAGGATGAATATTAAAAAATAAATAACCTATTAAAAAGTCTCTTCGATGAGGCTTTTTTTTTGGTTATCTTTGCAAACGAAAAACAGAACCGGAAGGTTACAACATATATTAAAAAACATATTATGAGTATTATAAATTCGATATTAAAAGTATTTGTAGGAGATAAAACTGCGAATGATATCAAAGCCATTCAGCCAATTGTGAATAAAATTAATTCTTTTCAAGAAGGATTAAAAACCATTTCACACGACGAATTGAGAGCGAAAACTGCTTTCTTTAAAGATAAAATCAAACAAGCACGTGCAGAAAAAGACAACAAAATTGAAGCTTTAAAAACAGAAGCAGAAAACACTGTTGATGTAGATGCAAGAGAAAACATCTATACTGAAATTGATAAGTTAGAAAAAGAAGCTTACGAAATTTCAGAAAAAGTATTAAACGAAATCTTACCAGAAGCGTTTGCTGTATTAAGAGAAACCGCTCGTCGTTTTAAAGAAAACAGTTCCATAACAGTTACTGCAACTCCAAAAGACAGAGAACTTTCAGCTACAAAACCATACATTACTCTTGTTGGCGATGAAGTAAATTGGGCCAATTCATGGGATGCAGCAGGTAAAGCAATCACTTGGGATATGATTCATTACGATGTTCAGTTAATGGGTGGTATTGTATTACATCAAGGTAAAATTGCCGAAATGCAAACAGGTGAAGGAAAAACATTAGTTGCTACTTTAGCCTTATATTTAAATGCACTTACAGGTAACGGAGTTCACTTAGTAACTGTAAATGACTATTTAGCGAAACGTGATAGTACTTGGAAAGCGCCAATATTCGAATTCCACGGTTTAACGGTAGATTGTATTGACAACCACCAACCTAATACAGAAGCCAGAAGAAAAGCATACAACGCCGATATTACTTATGGTACAAATAACGAATTTGGTTTCGATTATTTACGTGATAATATGGCGAATTCTCCAGAAGATTTAGTACAAAGAAAACATAATTACGCGATTGTAGATGAGGTCGATTCCGTTTTAATTGATGATGCAAGAACACCATTAATTATTTCTGGACCAGTTGAAGATGGTGATCGTCACGAATTCTTAGAATTAAAACCAAAAGTTGAAAATTTATTCAACTTACAAAAAAGAATCGCAACGGATTGTTTAACAGAAGCAAAACGTTTATTAAAAGAAGGTAACACAAAAGATGGTGGTTTCCAATTATTAAGAACTTACAGAGCGTACCCAAAAAACAAAGCATTAATTAAGTTTTTATCTGAAGAAGGAGTAAAACAAATTCTTCAAAAAACCGAGAATGCGCACATGGCTGATAATAACAGAGAAATGCCAAAAGTAGATGAGGCCTTATACTTTGTTATCGAAGAAAAAAACAACCAAGTAGAATTAACAGATAACGGAATCAAGTATTTATCGCAAGATACAGATGAAAACTTCTTCGTTTTACCAGATATTTCTACTGGAATTTCTGCCATAGAAAAACAAAATTTAGATAAAGATGCAGAAGCAGAATTAAAAGAAGATTTATACCGAGAATTTTCTATTAAATCAGAAAGAATTCATACACTTACGCAATTATTGAAAGCATACGCCGTATTTGAAAAAGATACAGAGTATGTAATTATGGATAACAAAGTTATGATTGTTGATGAGTCAACAGGTCGTATTATGGATGGTCGTCGTTATTCTGACGGATTACACCAAGCGATTGAGGCTAAAGAAAATGTAAAAATTGAAGCTGCAACTCAAACATTTGCGACTGTTACTTTACAAAATTACTTCCGTATGTACAGCAAATTAGCAGGTATGACGGGAACTGCCATCACAGAAGCTGGAGAATTCTTCGAAATCTACAAATTAGATGTAGTTGAAATTCCAACTAATAAACCAATGTCTCGTATTGACAAAGAAGATTTAATTTACCGTTCGGTACGTGAAAAATTCAATGCGGTTATTGAAGATGTTGTAGAACTTTCAAATGCTGGTCGTCCAGTATTAATTGGAACAACTTCAGTAGAAATTTCAGAACTATTAAGTAGAATGCTAAAAATGCGTGGTATCAATCATAATGTATTGAACGCCAAAATGCATAAAAGTGAAGCGGAAATTGTTGCTGAAGCTGGTAATCCTGGTGTAGTAACTATTGCTACAAATATGGCAGGTCGTGGAACCGATATTAAATTATCTCCAGAAGTAAAAGCAGCTGGTGGATTAGCAATTATCGGAACAGAACGTCATGATTCTCGTCGTGTAGACCGTCAGTTACGTGGTCGTGCGGGTCGTCAAGGAGATGTAGGAAGTTCACAATTTTATGTTTCATTGGAAGATAACTTAATGCGTTTGTTCGGTTCAGAAAGAGTCGCAAAAGTTATGGACAGAATGGGATTAAAAGAAGGTGAAGTGATTCAGCATTCTATGATGACTAAATCTATTGAACGTGCACAGAAAAAAGTAGAAGAAAACAATTTTGGAACTCGTAAACGTTTATTAGAATATGATGATGTAATGAATTCACAACGTGAAGTAGTTTACAAACGTCGTCGTCACGCTTTACAAGGAGAAAGATTAAAAGTAGATATCGTAAACATGATTTATGATACTTGCGAAGTAATTGTAGAAAACAACAAAATTGTAAACGATTTTAAAAACTTCGAATTCCAATTAATCAGAACTTTTTCTATCACTTCTCCAGTCACAGAAGCCGAATTCAATAAGTTAAATCAACAACAAATAGTTGCAAAAACCTATAAAGCGGCTTATGCATATTACGAAGAGAAAGTAGTTCGTGATGCTAAAGAAGCTTATCCAATTATTAAAGATGTTTACGAAAACAATAATGGTCAATTTGAAAGAATTGTAGTCCCTTTTTCAGATGGAATTAAAACATTAAATGTTGTTACTAATTTAACGAAAGCTTACGAAACAGAAGGAAAATCGTTGATTACAGATTTCGAAAAAAACATCACTTTAGCCATTGTAGATGAATCTTGGAAGAAACATTTACGTAAAATGGATGAGATGAAACAATCGGTTCAGTTAGCTGTTCACGAACAAAAAGATCCTTTATTAATTTATAAGTTCGAAGCGTTTAAATTATTTAAAGCGATGATTGAACAAGTAAATAAAGATGTAATTTCATTCTTATTTAAAGGTGAATTGCCAACGCAAAACACAAACAATATCCAAGAAGCGCGTCAGGAAACAAAAAGAACAAACTATACAGAATCGAAAGATGAAGTATTAAATTCTGACGAATTAGCCGAAGCAAACAGAGAAGCAGGTAACAATGCGCAACAACGTCCAGCAGTTACTGAAACTATCGTTCGTGACCAACCAAAAATTAACAGAAACGATAATGTGACTGTTAAACATGTTATGACTGGTAAAAGCGAAACGATGAAATACAAAAAAGCGGAAAGCCTATTAGCTTCTGGCGAATATGTAATTGTTAACGAAGAAGCATAAAAATTCACACTTAACGTCTAATATTCCGGCAGAAGTGTAATCATAAAGTTGTCCTGCAAGGTTTCCAAAACCTTGTAGGATTTCTTATTTTAAACCTACAAGAAACAACTGTCAAAAAAGAACTTGCAGAAATGTCGAATAAAAGTAAACTTTAGTACTTTTACAAAAAAAAATTAAAAATGAAAATTAAACTAACCATTTTATTCCTACTTACTTCTATTTTTGGGTTTTCTCAGGATTTAGAAAGTATGAAAATTGAAGTTCAAAAACTATACGATTTAACTATTGAAAAAAAATATGATGCAATTGTAGAGTCAACTTATCCAAAAGTTTTTGAGATTATACCTAAAGCACAATTTCTAAAAATAATGACAGATGCTTTAAATCCTGAAGGTATGACTATATCAATTGAGAGAGTGGATCCAAAATTTACATTTGATGATTTCATCATTATTGGAGAAAGTAAATATTGCATTATCGAACACAACAATAAAATGTCAATGAAATTTGATGAAGAACTTGGTGATTCTAAAGAAATGTTTTTAGGTTTAGTACAAGCTAGCATGAAAAATTACACCGTTACTATGGATGAAAAAACGGAAATAATTACTCTTGATGGAAAAGCTAAAATGATTGCTATTTCAGACAAATTAACAAACGGAACTTGGAAATATATTAATTATAATGGAGATAGTCCAATGATGGAAAAAGTGTTAAGTAAAGAAGTATTAAAAAAATTAGGTTTATAATCATGTTATATTTAGAATCCATAACCACCATTTTTGAACAATTAAAAGAAAGTTTAGCTAACGGAACATTCGCCAAACTAACTTTAGGAAAAACCATTGGAAAAACCGAATTAACCAACATTTACTTCCGTACAATAGTTGATAATGATGTGCTAAAATTTAATGTTACTTTTAGATATCTTTCAGAAGAAGTTGTTGAAATTAGACCTATTGAAGATGTTATTATGATTTTAAATCAATACCTCAACAATCCGTTTTTAACAGTAATTTTATTTACCACAGAAAAAGATATACTTATAAAATTGAATAAAAAACGTATCGCTACTGTGTCTGAAATGGACAATACCTTTAAAAATGCCGATCCGGTTTTGTTAGAATACTTGAAGAAGTAATATTAAAGAAAACTTGTCATTCTGAACTTGTTTCAGAATCTAAATTAAATAAGATTTTGAAACAAGTTCAGAATGACAATAGATTTTACTACAACTCATCTGGAAAAATTTTCCCAGGATTTAAAATATTATTTGGGTCGAAAATTGCTTTAATACGTTCTAATAATTCTAAATGTACTTTTCCAAAAGCAATATCCATATAGTTTTTTTGCACCAAACCGATGCCGTGTTCACCTGAAAGAGTTCCTTTTAATGAAACGGTTAGTTCAAAAATTTCTCTGATTCCTTTTGGGACTTCAATTTGCCAATTGTCATCGGTCATATTTCCTTTGATAATGTTTACGTGCAAATTCCCATCACCCGCATGTCCGTAACATACTGATTGAAATCCATATTTCGCACCAATTTCTTTGATTCCTTTTAGCAAAGTTGGTAATTCATAACGTGGCACTACTGTATCTTCCTCTTTATAAACAGAGTTAGCTTTTACAGCTTCTGCTACTCCTCTACGCATTTTCCAAAGCGCATTTTTTTGTTCTTCAGTATCTGCAAAAAGTACTTCATCAATTTCAAATTGTTCTACTACTCCCAATATTTTCTCCGCTTCTTGCATTAAAATTTCTGGGTAATTTCCGTCCACTTCAATTAACAAATGTGCTTGATGTTCAGGTTTGATAGCTACAGAAATGCCATCTAAAAATTTTACAGACCAATCAATAGCATCGCGTTCCATAAATTCTAAAGCACTTGGTACGATTCCTGCTCTAAAAATAGCTGAAACCGCTTCACAAGCTTGCTCCGATTTATAAAACGGAACTAACAATAGCACATTGTGTTTGTTTTGCGGAATTAATTTCAACACAATTTTTGTTACTACACCTAACGTTCCTTCACTTCCAACCATTAACTGCGTTAAGTTATAACCAGTTGAGTTTTTTAAGGTATTTGCTCCTGTCCAAATGATATCACCTGTTGGTAAAACCACTTCTAAGTTTAGCACATAATCTTTAGTTACTCCGTATTTTACTGCACGAGCACCACCAGAATTTTCGGCAATATTTCCACCAATCCAGCAACTTCCCATACTACTTGGATCGACAGGATAAAACAAACCTTTTTCGGCAACTGTTTCTCGTAATACTTGAGTAATTACTGCTGGTTCAGTTACCACTTGTAAATTATTTTCGTCTATTTCTAAGATTTTATTTAAACGTTCTAGCGACAAACCAATTCCGCCGAAAATAGACAAGGCGCCGCCACTTAAACCCGTTCTAGCACCAATTGGCGTGGTTGGAATTTTATATTGATTAGCAACTTTTAAAATTTCAGAAATTTCTTGAGTATTTGCTGGTTTGATAACCACTTGCGGCGGAAAAGATAAATCTTCAGTTTCGTCGTGTCCGAAATGCATTAAGGTTTCTGCATCGGTAAAAATATAGTTTTCGCCAACAATAGCGGTTAGTTTTTGAAAGGCTTCTTTATTGAAATTCATTGTTTTAATGTTTTTTATTTTTTTTTTATTTTGCCACGAATTTTCTTTTTTCTGTTTGTGAATTAAAAAATTTCATCTTCGATGAATAAATTCTCTCAATCATTGTATTTTTAAATTCGTGCATTCGTGGCAAATAATTTAGACTCTATATTTCACAAAACAATTCTTTTGTATTCTAAAGAATCGTTATTAAAATTTACAATTATTGCTAATTTATTATTTGATACTTTTAAAAAATTCATTGCTTGTGCAATGTGCGAATCAGAAATCGAATTACTACATTTTACTTCTAAAATAATTTTATCATATAATACAAAATCAGCATAAAATTTATGCTTCAAAAATATATCTTTATACTTAACACTATATTCTTTTTCTCTTTCGAAAAAAATCAAAGATTTTTCTAATTCGTATTCAATTGCATCTTTATAAACAATTTCAGAAAAACCTTTCCCTAAATTTGAATGAATATCAAACATGATACCCATTAATTTATAACTTTCAGATTTATAAATTATACTTGACATTTACTTTTAATTTGTGAATTCGTGGCTTATATTTATTTAATTATCGTTTTAAACTAATCTTTCTATTTTTTTTTATTTTGCCACGAATTCACGAATTTTCTTTTTTCTGTTTGTGAATTAAAAAATTTCATCTTCGATGAATAAATTCTCTCAATCATTGTATTTTTAAATTCGTGCATTCGTGGCAAAAGCTTTTATACCTATAAAACAGGATTTGGCTTCTTAAAAAAAATTATTACTTTTACACAAAGCATTATTCATTGAGTAAAAATAACAAAATATCTGCACTTTCCGAAAAAGACGGCGTAAATAAACCTGAAATATTAAGTTCTCAGGTAGCAAAGCATATTCAGGAATTTCGAAAAAAAGAAATTTCTGCTACTGAATTGATTGAAAAAATACTTGCAGGTGACAAAGTCGCTTTGAGTCGGGCTATAACTTTGATTGAAAGTACGAATAATAAGCATTTAGAAAAGGCGAATGAAGTAATTAACGGTTGTTTGCCGTATGCTAATAAATCGATTCGAATTGGGATTACTGGTGTGCCAGGTGTAGGAAAAAGTACGTTTATTGAAGCTTTTGGAAAACATTTAACCAATTTAGGGAAAAAAGTAGCGGTTTTGGCTATCGATCCAAGTAGCTCGTTGAGTCACGGAAGTATTTTAGGTGATAAAACCCGAATGGAAGAATTGGTAAAAGATGAAAATGCTTTTATTAGACCAAGTGCTTCAGGCGAAAGTTTAGGCGGTGTAGCAAGAAAAACCCGTGAAGCAATTATTTTATGTGAAGCTTGCGGATTTGATACTATTATTATTGAAACCGTTGGTGTTGGACAAAGTGAAACTGCGGTTCATAGTATGGTGGATTTCTTTTTATTATTAAAGATTTCTGGCGCTGGCGATGAATTACAAGGCATCAAACGCGGTATTATGGAAATGGCAGATGCGGTTGTAATTAACAAAGCAGACGGCGACAACATACAAAAAGCCAAAATGGCAAAAGTAGAATTCAATCGTGCTTTGCATTTATTTCCTTTGAAAAGTTCAGGTTGGAGTCCGAAAGTGACAACTTGTAGCGCGGTAACCACTAACGGAATTGCGGAGGTAAATGATTTAATTACCGAATATATTACGTTAACAACAAATTCTGGTTATTTCAACCAAAAACGAGAAGAGCAAAATCAATATTGGATGTTAGAAACCATCAATGAGCAATTGAAAAATAGTTTTTACAATCATCCAAAAATTATAAAACAACTAGACTTAGTAAAACAACAAGTTTTTAATCATGAGATTTCACCATTTACGGGTGCTCAGTATTTGTTGGATGTTTTCAAGAAACAATAAATTATTCCTCCTGAAATTAAACCATTCAGGATTTTTTTCACCTATTCCTTTTGGTTAGAATACAAGCTACTTTTGTTAAAAAAACACAACACACTAATAAATATAGATAAAAACATACAAAAAAAAGTGTTTTTGTTAAATTTTTAAGACAAAAATTTAATTATTCCATTTTTTTTTCTTTTTTTTACTAAGAAATCTATTAACAAATTAAAAAAGAAAAAATGGTTAGAATGAAATTGAAGAATTTTGTCTATTCTTTTATACTATTATTTTCAAGTTATTTTGGTTTTTCACAATGTGGAGGAACTGATAATTCGATAACAATTTGTAACAAAGAAACTTACAATCAAGGTTTAGGCAACCCAACGGGTGTGGTAAATCTTTTCTCATTATTAGGAGGCGCACCAGTAGCTGGTGGTACTTGGACAGATATTAATAGTTCGGGGGGATTGAACATTACAACTGGATTATTAAATACTTGGGCCATAAACCAAAGTGGTGTGTTCAATTACCGTTATACACGTGTTGGAATACCTGGCTGTATAGATAATACTGGAGTAATTACCTTAACTTTAGGAGGATTTCCTGGTGTTGATAACCTTAACGCAGTAGCTTGTGACAATACAACTGCTGTTCCATTGTTTAGTTTTTTAGGAAGTAATCCAAATCCACATTTTAATGGAACTTGGTCAGGTGTTGGATTACCTCCAGGAGCATTAACCGGAAATTTCTTTAATGCTGCATTAGCAGGTCAAGGAACATATATACTTACTTATACAGTTCCTGCAATTGGAATTTGTCCATCAGAAAATGCAAATGTAACGTTAACCGTTCATCCATTACCTGAAGCAGGAACACCCACTCCATTAATATTTTGCGAAACCGATGATTTTTCTATGTTTACGAATGTAGATTTATTTGATCAATTAGCAGGGGAAGATGCTGGTGGAACTTGGACAGAAAATAGCGGAACAACGGAATTAACTGGTCCTGGTGATTCTGTAATTAACATTCAAAATATTGCTCTTTTAGGTCCTGGTACTTATACTTTCACCTATACCGTAAATCCAACGCACCCAATTTGTACACCCGCAACCGCAAATGTTGCCATCACAATTGAACCTGTAGTAGATTTAAATGGTGCAACTTTATCAGTTGATCCAGATATTTGTTTTAATCAAATTGGAACCACTGCCATTATTGGAACAATCACGCAAGGTGTAACGCCAATTCCGAATGGAACTTATAATATTACTTATGTTTTAACAGGTGCAAATACCGGAACCCAAACTATTCCAGTAACTTTTACTGGCGGAACAACTTCTTTTACCATAAATAATGCCTTTCTTTTAAGTGTTGGAACAACTACAGTTGAAATTACAACTATTTTAGACCCAAGCACTACTTTAGATTGTACAAGAACAATCAGCAACTTAACAAGTACATTTATAATTAATGAAAATCCAAATGTTTCAGATTCGCAATTACTTATTGATGACATTTGTATTACGGAAACAGCCATTGGAAACATTAACGATAGCAACGGACCTACATTTGAATTAAGTAACGGAACATATTCTATTACTTTTTCTATAACTGGACCAAGTGGTACGTTAACAGGACAAACTTCTACAGTTACAATTAATAATGGTGCAGGAAGTTTTAATATTAATAACGCTTTAACTAGTGTAGCTGGGATGTATTCTGTAACCATTACAAACGTAACAAATACAGTAACCAATTGTTCTACAGCAGCAAGTATTACTGATACTTTTGAAGTTTTCCCAATTCCAGATGCGACTTCAATTTCAGTTGCTATTCCAGATATCTGTGATGGTGAAAATGTTGTAGTAACTATTTCAGGTGCAACAACTTTACCTAACGGAATATATAACATTGAATATGATTTAACAGGTGCAATTATAGCTCCTAATCAAACAGCTACAGTAAACTTTGTTGGTGGTGCTACAAGTTTTATCATACCAAATGGTTTATACGTAATTGGTGTTTCTACCTTAACAATTACAAACTTATTCAATACCTCAACAACATGTGAAACAACTACTTTTACAAACCCTTCTGCTACCTTTGAAATTCATGCCATTCCAGATGCGAATGATATAGAAATTTCAGTAATGGATGTGTGTTTAGGACAAAGTGGAACGGTTAGTATTTTCGATATTAATCCAGGCGTTGCTCCAGAATTAACAGATGGAAGTTACACTATCACATACGATTTAACTGGCGCAAATGTCATCTCAGGTCAAGCTACAACTGCTACCATTACTAGTGGTTCTGGAAGTTTTACTATTCCTGCTTCGCAATTAACAAACATCGGAAACACAACGGTAAACATTATAATCATAACAAACGTAACTACAGGTTGTGACGCAGTTGGTGTACCAATTACTACAACTTTTGAAGTATTACCAATTCCAATTATCAATAGTGTTTCTTTAACCGTAGCGCAACCAATCTGTCAAGGTTCTGGCACAATTACTACAATTTCTGGAGCTTCTGTTCCTGATGGAAATTACGAATTAACATACGATTTAACAGGTGCAAATACATTATTAGGTCAAACGGTTGCTGTATTATTTGCTGGCGGAAGTGCATCTTTCCCTTTTACAAATGTTCAAATACCAAACGTTGGAACATATACGCTTTCAATTACAAATATCGTAGATAACAATACACCAAATGCTTGTACAAGTCCTGTTACGGGTGTAACTACAACTTTTGTAGTGAACGAAAATCCAAATATTACCAACACAACTATTACTGCAACTTCACCAATTTGTTTAGGAACAAACGGAACAGTTACCCTAACAGATTTAACAAGTTTATTATCTAATGGAACATACACAATAACGTATAACTTATCTGGTGCCAATACAGCAAGTAACGAAACGGCAACAGTAACAATCACTAGTGGAACAGGGTCTTATAGTATTCCTGCAGCTTTATTGTTAAACATCGGAACTACAAACGTAAACATTTCTTTAATCACTAATCAAGTAACGGGTTGTGCAACAATTGCTAATTTAAATACTTCATTTGATATTTTACCAATACCTGATTTAACAGGTGCTAATATTTTTGTGGTAGAACCAATTTGTTTAGGAAGTAATGCAACTGTTTTATTCAATTCACCTGCATTGCCAAATGGAACTTATGATATTTCTTATGACATTACTGGTGCCAATCCAGGAACTGGTTCTGCATCATTAATTGTAGTGAGTGGAAATGCTTCATTCTTAATCGGAGCGGCTCAAATTCCTAATGTTGGATTAAATCAAGTTACCATTACTTCATTCGCAAATGCTACAACAACTTGTAGTGTAACGGTTCCTTTAATTACAGATGATTTCATGGTAAACCCAATTCCACAAATTACATCTCCAGAAATCACCATTCCAAATGTGTGTTTAGGAAGTAATGGAATTGTAACCATCGCAAGTACTGGCGGATTAATTGACGGAAACTATGACATCACGTATACTATCACAGGAGTTAACGGACCTTTTACGCAAACAGATGCTGTTACCATTTCTGCTGGTGTAGGAACCATCACAATTCCTTCTGCTGTTTTAGTGAATTTAGGATTAACAACGTTTAGTATTAGTGCGATTACAAACACAACAACTACTTGTTCAAATACGTTTACAAATGTTCAAGTAAACTTTATTGTAAATCCATTACCAAATGTTACACCAAGTAACATCACGGTAGCCGACACTTGTATTGATGTAGATGCCAACGGAACTATTATAGGCGCTACTAACCTTCCTGATGGAAGTTATACGTTTACCTATGATTTATCAGGGGCAAATACAGCAACGGGACAAATTGGTTCAACTGTGATAACTGCTGGAAACGGAACATTCACTATTCCTGCTACTTTATTTACAACTACTGGTGTTACCACATTTACTTTAACTTCAATCACAAATGTAGCAACAGGTTGTACCACAACTGGATTAAGTATTTCTGATAACTTCACTGTTATTCCATTACCAAATGCTACAAATGCTGCAATAGCAGTAAACGATATCTGTTTAATTGATGGTGTAGCAACGGTTTCAATTACTGGAGCAACAGCATTAACAGATGGAAATTATACTATCATCTACGATTTAACAGGTGCTAACATAAGTTCTGGAAATTCAATTATAGTAACCTTTACGGGTGGAAATGCGTCATTTGTAATTCCTTCTACGTTATTAACAACAGTAGGAAACACAACTATCACTATTCAAGACTTAATTACTAATACTACTTTCTGTGGAACAAGTACGTTAGCCATCACTCCAATCACATTTATCATTGATGATGAAGCAACTCCGACTATAACCGCTAACGGAAATATATTCTGTATCCAAAACAATCCTAAAGTAGCTGATTTAACTGCTGGAGTTTCTCCAACAGGAATCATAACTTGGTACGATGCTCCAACCGGCGGAACAGCTTATACAGGTACAGAATCTCTAATCAACGGAAACACGTACTACGCTTCTATTATTGTAGGTAGTGGTTGTGAAAGTTCTGTAAGATTAGAAGTAACGGTTGACTTAACTTCTGGTTGTGATGAATTATTTATTCCTGACGGATTTTCTCCAAATAACGACGGTTTAAACGATGAATTTTACATTAAAAACATCAAAGATTTATATCCAAATTTTAAATTAGAAATCTTTAACCGATACGGAAATATGGTGTACTCTGGCGGAATCAACACTCCTAATTTTACAGGAAAAAGTAACCAATCGACATTTATTGGGAAAGAAGTTTTACCATCTGGAGTGTATTTTTACATCTTATATTTCAACGATGCAACTAACAAAGAACCCGTACAAGGTAGATTATATTTAAGCAGATAATTATGAGAAAGATTTATATATTTTTAATATTGTTAGTATCAATTTCGATTCATGCTCAACAAGACGCGCAATATACTCAATACATGTACAACATGAGCGTGATTAATCCAGGTTATGCAACAGATAACGTGGGAACTTATAACTTTGGTGGAATTTATAGAGCACAATGGGTTAATGCTGAAGGTGCACCTTCTACTGCTTCCCTATTTGCTCACACACCAATAAATGATAAATTTGAAACAGGTTTAAACATTGTAAACGATCAAATTGGTGATGGTGTAGTAAACGAAACTACCATCAGTGGAGATTTAGCTTATCGAGTAAAACTGAACAATAGCGCCAAACTTTCTTTTGGTGTTAAAGCAGGTATAAATTTATTCAGTACCAACTTCAACGGGTTCAAATTAAACGATGATAACATTAGTGCCGATCCCTCTTTCCAAAATATTAGTCAAGGGTATTTCAATTTAGGAGCGGGAGCTTTTTACTTCACTGATAAATATTATGTTGGTTTCTCTGCGCCCAACTTCTTACCTAACAAACAGCTAAAAGAAAACAGCGGTGTTAGCGCCATTGGTATAGACGAAATGCATATGTTTTTAACAGGTGGTTATGTATTCGATTTAACAGAAAACATCAAATTCAAACCAGCATTCATGACAAAAATCGTGAAGAACGCCCCGCTTTCAGCAGATATTACAGCTAACTTCTTATTTAATAATAAATTTGAAATTGGTGTCGCACATCGTATCGACGATTCATTTAGTGGATTAGTAAATTATAAAATTAATAACGAATTGAGAATCGGTTATGCTTATGACCACACGGTTAATAATTTAGGCCAATTTAATTCTGGATCACACGAAATTATGGTATTATACGATTTAAATATTTTTAGCAAAAAAGGATATGATAAATCACCACGTTTCTTCTAAAATAACACAAATGAAAAAATTATATATCATAGCATTATTAACTTCTTTCAGTGTATTTGCACAAGAAAGTCAAATTAAAAGAGCCGAAAAGTTCTATGCTACCGCCGATTATACAAAAGCTGCCGAATTATATTCGAAACTAATTACCGATGAAAATACTGATCCACAAATACTAAAACGTGTAGGTGATTCGTACTATTACATTTCTAATTTCGAAAAAGCAGCGGAAACCTTTAAAATATTATTAGAGAAGTATATAGAGTCAACAGACAACTCGTACATTTTCAAATATGCACAATGTTTAAAAGCAACTGGCAATACAGCAGAAGCCAATAAATGGATGAGAATATACGAAAAAGATGTTCCAGAAACCGTGTACAAAGCCAATCTGGATAAATTGGAAAACATCAAAAACCAAGGCAATAAATTTGAGATTAAAAATCTTGATTTAAACACCGCACAATCTGATTTTGGTGCGACTGAATTCAACAACCAATTGATTTTTGCTTCACCTTCAAGAGATACCAAATCAGCTAAAAAATACACCTGGACACAACAAAACTACTTAGATTTATTCGTAGCGAATATAACCAACAATGAAGTTGAGGCGACTTCCGTTCCTTTTTCAGAGGTATTAAATTCGAAACTTCACGAAGCAAACGTAGCGTTTTCAAATGATGGAAAAACCATCTATTTCACAAGAAACATCAACGTTGACGGTAAACGTAAAAAAGACGACGAAAAAATTACGCATTTAGGGATTTACATGGCCGATTTAGTCGGCAACGTGTGGACAAACGTTCGACCATTTAAATTAAACGGTACAACTTATTCTGTAATGCATCCGTCATTAAATGCAGACAATACCAAATTATATTTCTCTTCTGATATGCCAGGAACAAACGGTTCTTTCGATATTTTTTATGTGGATATTAAAGAAAATGGAAGTTTCGGTAAACCGATAAATTTAGGTACAACCATCAATACTAAAAACAGAGAACACTTTCCATTTATAGCCGCTGATGATAAATTATACTTTTCTTCAGACGGTCATACAGGTTTCGGATTATTGGATGTTTTTGTTACAGAAAAAGAAAAATCAGGAAGCTATAAAAAACCTTTAAATGTAGGTTTACCAGTCAATACGAGTGCAGATGATTTCGCTTTTACGCTAAATACTGAAACTAAAAAAGGCTACTTCTCCTCTAACCGAGCTGATGGAAAAGGAGACGACGACATTTATAGTTTTACACAACTAGAAACCATTGAAAACTTCAATTATTATGTAGAAGGTTTAGTAAAAGATGCCGAAACCGACAAATTAATTGAAGGTGCCGTGATTACCGTTTTTAATGACAAAGGCAAAAAAATAAATGAAATAACCGTGAGCGAATTGGCCGATTTTAAATTTGATTTAGAACCAGGAACTTATAAAATTACAGCTACACATCCAAAATATATACCTGCTGAGGTAACGTTTACCACTTTAGACAACGGAAACAAACGCCACGAGCAAATTGTAAAAATGCAACGCGTACCTCAAACGTTCCTTGAAAAACTAATTGAAGAAGAAGGTGAACCAAAAGTAATTACAGATAACGGGGTTTTAATGTTCGATTTACCTGAGATTTTATTTAATTACGATAAGTTCGACATCAGACCAGATGCAGAAGTACACTTGAAAAAATTAGTAGACAAATTACAACGTTATCCTCAAATTAACTTAGAAATTGGCTCTCACACCGATATTAGAGGAACAGACAAATACAATGTGTATTTATCTGATAATCGTGCGAAAGCTACAAGAGATTACCTTCTTAAAAACGGTGTAGATGCATCTCGTATTACCGCAAAAGGATTTGGAGAAAGCAAACCAAAAGTAAAATGCGATGACCATCTTTGTACCGAAGAAGAACACCAAATTAACAGA
>JACCEA012253902.1_pt1 | contig 20248 bp, 12 predicted proteins | sample 7449851 | NCBI WGS metagenome assembly JACCEA01 (sample SAMN15323453, study PRJNA562643) | freshwater metagenome | isolation source: river surface water | place: USA:Blue River Watershed | collected 2017-08-18
ACGAGTACGCGCTTTGTTTTACCTGTACCGTGAGGCAGTGTAACTGTGCCACGGATAGCCTGATCAGCTTTCTTAGGGTCTACACCCAGGCGGATGTGAACGTCTACCGAGCTGTCGAATTTGGTGAGGTTAACTGTTTTCACCACGCTTGCGGCTTCAGCAAGCGTATATACTTTATTTTTATCAAGTTTAGCTTCTGCAGCTTTTCTTTTCTTTGTAATTGCCATTGTCAGTTCTTTAAATAAGGTAAAAAATACTGTTAGAGCCGCCGGCTATTATTTAACAGTGATGCCTTCAGGTGGCGTTCCTTCTACAGTGAAGCCCATGCTGCGTGCTGTACCTGCAACCATGCTCATAGCGCTGGTAAGGGTGAAGCAGTTGAGGTCAGGCATTTTGTCCTGAGCGATCGCTTCAACCTGAGCCCATGTAACTTTACCTACTTTCTGACGGTTTGGCTCTTTAGAACCTTTAGGCTGCTTCGCAAGTTCCATCAACTGCACTGCTGCAGGAGGGGTCTTGATAACGAAGTCGAATGATTTGTCGGTGTACACGGTAAGTGTTACAGGAAGCACTTTACCGACTTTATCCTGCGTACGAGCGTTGAACTGCTTGCAGAACTCCATAATGTTGACGCCTTTAGAGCCGAGCGCCGGGCCGATCGGAGGCGCTGGATTCGCTGCGCCGCCTTTTACCTGCAGCTTAACAAAGCCACTGATTTCTTTAGCCATTTAGAACTTTTTTTGGTGTTAACGAATTGATTTTTCCCGTTTGACGGGGATTACAACTCTCCCAATGCAACCTTAAAATAAGAGCAATATGAGAAATTGGAGTGCAAAGGTATGTTGAAAATTCAGAAGTAACAAAACAATTGGGGAAAATTTTGTTTGGATGGGGTGGTGCTGCTTCCGATGGTGCGGTCACTACCAAAAAGCAGGGCGAAGGGCACCGAGCCGCAAAAGTAAAGAAGTTGGGGGCAAAAACTCTCATTTTTAAAAAAGTGAGTATTTGAACGAGGACCCTATTTAGATATTGATATTCAGTTGTTTATATCTTTTTGGGTAGGCGGGAAGTGAGCAAAAACTCTCAAAAAACTCCCGCGGTTACAAGCGATTAAATTGGTTTATGGTCATAATGATGGTTTGTGGTGATGATTGGTATCTACAAACGATATGCCAAAGTGCCCCTGTGGAAGGGAGGAGATATTCACATTTTTGACGGTGAAGCTATCGGGTGGGGTTCGCCGGTCTTTGACACCTATCGCGTTAGGTACCGGCCCGTATCTTATTGTGGTGTTGGGTTATTGTTCTATTTTTATCGGTATATGAAATATATCCTGCTTCCCTGTCTTATATTATGGTGCCTACCTGCCACGGCACAGACGTATGAAAATCTTGTGGCATCGGGGAAGAAGATGGTGAAGGAGGAACGGGCGAAGTTCGGCAACGACTTTTCCGCGGCCATAGTGGTGCTGAAGGAGGCACTGAAAATGAATCCCAACGGACAGGAGGCGCATTACTACCTGGGTAGCGCCTACGACTACAGCCATAATCCAAGTTTTGCAACGGTACGCTATTCTCAGAAAGACAAAACAATACAGGCCAGCCGGGAATTTGAGGAAGTGATAAGAATAAATGCGGCATACAAGGGAGATATTATTGCCCTGGATCCGTATGCGAAGCTATCGAGCGTGTGGGGGTGCCTGGCGTACTCTTATATGGTGCGCAACCGGAACGACTCGGCTAAATGGGCGTTTGCCGAGGGGAAGAAGCGTGGTGGGTTTCCTGATTTTGCGCTGGAATTCAACCGAATGGTGCTGCGTAGTTTTGAGCCTAATGCCATCTACTTCACGTACGGAGATTTCAGCACGATGCTGATTTGGTATCTGCAGGCAATGGAGGGATTGAGGCCTGATGTGGCCCTGGTGCACATCAACACGATAGATATTCCGTGGGTGAGTGAGGATGTGTACCGACGCAGGCACAACATCTACTCATCGGCCGCAGTGGCGACGGATACGACTCCCTATTTTGAGTGGACGGAACACACTATTGATGTACCCATCGGTACTACAGGGAAGACGTTTGAATGGAAGATTGCACCCACCAATTATGAAAAATACATCACCAGGGCCAATAGTCAGCTGATAGACATTGTAACAAATGCTGCTTTCACTACGCCTATTTACTTTGAGACCGGCACAGCACCCGAGGATATGCTGGGGCTGCACTGGTATACCGAGGACCGAATTCTGACGAGTAAGCTGATACCTGAAAAGCTGACAGAGTATAAAAAATACTTCTGGGAACAGCTGAACGCATTTCCTTATGAGCTGTTGAAGAAGGCTGATCCGAACTGTGGTGCCGAGTTGTTCATCATATTGAATCTGAGGTACAACTTCATAAAGGGGATACTGGCACTTTCTGATCAGAACAAAAAGGAGGAAGCGCGTTTGTTGTATCAGAAAATGGAAGCGAAGATACCCGAAAGCAAATACCCGTCGGACGAGTCTCAGAAGGAATATCTGGAGGCGCTGAAGAAACGGATAGAAAAATAGCGTGTACCCGTTTGTACAACCACACGAATAAAAAAAAGAGACCCGGCTAATGACCGGGTCTCTTTGTGTAATCTTAGCATCGATTGCTTAGTAACCGAATATCTCGTTGAGCGACAGTTTTTTTACTGTGCCACATTTTTCTACCTCGGCCATGTTCACTTTTTTCTCGTTGGCAACAATACAATAGGTATATGGCTTGGATGCCAGGAACTCGCCATGAAATTTCTTCAGTTCAGCATAGTTCAGTTTATCTGCTGCATTGTATACGGTTTTGCGAATGTCTTCGCTAAGGCCTTTGCGTTCAGCATCGAGGTAGTTATAGAGGATGCCGTCCTGAGTGATGCGTTCAGTTTCGATGTCTTTTTTCAGTCCCATGCGGGCAGCCTGAATATTGTTCTCTACCGCAGGCAGGTCGTTGAGTAGTTCGTTCATCGCTCCTACTGATTCCGATAGCTTGTCGGCCTGACAGCCTACGTAGGCAGAAATAAAGTAGGGGTCTTCGCGCTTCTCAGGCGCTGCTACGTATGCATTGGTTGAGTAGGCGAGTGCCTTACTCTCGCGGATGGTCTGGAACACAAGCGCACCCATGTTGCCGCCAAAGTAGTTGTTGAACATGTCGATAACGGGTTGGCGGGCAGGATCGTAGGACGGAATGCTACGCACCCAGCGTATCTCAGACTGAACCATGTCGTAGTTGGCAAACAGCACTTCGTTGCGCGTCTGCGACGCGAAATTGAATACGGTTGCTGCCGGTGCCGGTGTGAACATAGCAGGCAGCTTGTGCATAGACTTTAGTGAAGCAGTGAGGCCCAATAAGGTAGCCGGACCATAATAAAGCACGCGGTGGCTGGTGGCCGAGAGTCCATGCAGCAGATCGGTAAGCTGGGTGGCAGTGAGCGCTTCCAATTCGGCATCGGTGAGCACGTGGTTGAACGGATTCTTCTCGCCGTAGCGCGCATAGGCCACAAGGCCCTGCATGATGGCGCCTTTGTTGTTCTTGGCATCGTTGCGGCTCTTCTTGAGATTGGCCTTGAGTGAGGCGAGCGCTGCCTCGTCTGCCCGGCAATTGGCCAGCAGGTCTTCGAGCAGGGTGACCGCCTTGTCGAAGTTTTCCTGCAAACCTTCGAGCTGCACAGTGGTGTATTCGTTGTCGGCACGCACGTTGAAGCTACATGCCAGTTTGTAGAATTCTTTAGATATGTCTTCCGCACTCTTACTATCCGTTCCAAGGAACTGCAGGTACTGCGCAGCTACTGCCAGGCGGCGGTCGTTCCACTTGCCTGTCTTGTAGCGGTATGACATACGGAACAGGTCATTGTCGGTGTTGTGTACATACAGGATCTCGGCAGGACCAATGAAACCACGCTGGAAGTCTTTTGTGTAGTCGACCCAAACGGGCTTGACGGCCTCGGTAGGCGCATTGATGACGGACTTAACGAATTGTGATTGCGCATCGCGGTTCGTCTCAACTGCTGTGATGGGCGGCTTGGGCACTTTGGTGATGCTCTTATCTTCACCCTTGCGCTTGTATACTACCACATAGTTGTTGCCAAAGTAATTGTTGGCGAAATCAATAATGTCTTTCTTGGTGAGTTTAGAGAGTCGGTCGGCATAGGCTACGTTGTCGCGCCAGTCGTCTTCTGATGTGAATATGCTCATGAGGGCATAGGCACGTGAGCCATACTTCTCGTTCTGCTCCATGAGTGCCTTCTTGGCGTTGTTGATGATAGAGGTAAGCAAGGCATCATCGAACTCGCCTTTTTTGAGGTGTTCTATTTCGCCCAGCATCAGGTTCTTTACCTCATCCAGGCTCTGACCTTGTGTGGGGTTGCCGCGGAGGTTCATGTAGCCATAGTCGATAAGTATGTCGGTGCCGGCGAACGCGCGGAGGAGCTTTTGTTTCTTTACGAGGTTGAGGTCTATCAGACCGGCCCGGCCGTTGGTAAGCACTTGGCTCACGAGGTCGGCCAGCAGGGCGTCTTTTTCGTGTATGCCCGGCATGCGGTAGCCAATGGTCACAAATTCGGCATCGGGCCCCATGACGTCCTTCTCAATAGGAGCAGTGATGGGTGCTTCAGGCTGGAAGGTATATTTGGGCACGTCTTTCTTCGCCATGTAAGAGAAGTACTCGTCCACTTTTTTGATCATTACATCGGGGTCGAAATCGCCGGCGAGGATGATACCCATATTGTTGGGTACGTAGTAAGTCTCATAGTATTTGCGGATCTCGAGCAACGACGGATTTTTGAGGTGCTCTACTGTGCCTATGGTTGTCTGGCGGCCGTAGTTGTGGTTCTTGAAGAGTTCGGCCAACATCAGCTCCGACACCTTGCGGTTGTCGTTGTCCAGTCCGCGGTTCTTTTCTTCGTACACGGCTTCGAGCTCCGTATGGAAAATACGGAAGACAGGATTGCGGAAACGCTCGGCCTGAACCTTGAAGAACTTGTCTACGGCGTTGGCAGGTACGTCTTCGGTATAAACTGTCTGCTCGAAAGATGTGAACGCATTGGTGCCCTTGGCGCCGATGGCACTCATCATTTTATCGTACTCGTTGGCAATGGCAAACTTGGCTGCCAGCCCCGAGACAGAGTCGATGCGGCGATAGATGGCAGCACGGGCGGCTTCATCGGTGGTCTTGTTGTATTGCTCGTAAAGGCCATTGATGATGTTGAGTAGTGGTTGCTCTTTCGCATAGTTCAGCGAACCATAGGTGTTGGTCCCCTTGAACATCATGTGTTCCAGGTAGTGTGCCAGACCGGTATGAGTGGCAGGGTCGGTCTTGCTGCCGGCCTTCACGGCTATGTAGCATTGCAGACGCGGTTCTTTGTTTGAAGGGCTTAAAATGACGGTAAGGCCATTGCCCAGTTTATAAAAGCGCGTTTTGGTGGGGTCGTTCGTTACATAGCGGTAATTGTAACCACCTGAACGGTCGGATGACCACTTGTATTTGCTGATGTCGTCGCCGTCTTTGGCAACAGAAGCGGACACCCTGAACAGCGCAAGCAGCAGCAGGGAGTACTGCAGTATGTGTTTCATATAACCTGATTTTCGGGTGTCAAGTTATAGAGAATAGGTGAAATGAGGTGTTAACGGGGCGGCGAATGTCTTGAATCCGTCAACTCGCCGCATGAGTATTCACAATATGCCTTACAATATCGGCGGTGATGTCGGGGTAGTTTACGTGGACGGGTTGGCCTTCGTGCAGCCAGTTGCGGATCGTGCCGTAATGTCGGGTATCTAGCGTAGGGACAGACGTGGCACCCATGGCTACCGCTCCCGCGGCATTGCATTGCTGCTCGTATTGTGTGAGCATGGGAATGACAAGCACCTTTTTGCCAAGATACATAGCTTCGGCAGGTCCCTCGAAGCCGGCACCACACAGTACACCTGCCCCGGAGGCCATACTTTCGATGAAGGCCTTGTTGTTGATAGCTGTCACAGACACATTTCCCTGTGTGAAAGGTTGCCGGTTGTGTTTTGAGAACACCTTCCATTGCACCCCGGGGAATTGTGACAGATGATGCACGATGGCCTCGTCGCTGTAGGCTGGCAGGTACACGGTGTAGTGGCCGTTGTTGGTAGGTGTAAGGTCACGGATCTCGCGACGGATGACGGGTGTAAAGATGTTTTCGTCGAAGGAACGGAAGTGGAATCCGTATCCGGCAGTGACGGGGGCATATCGTTGTAGTACGAGTTTGCCCATCGGGTCGGTAGAGGCTGGTTTGGGTGCCGCAGGATGCAGCACGGCGTATTGATGGCTGAGGGAGATGCAGGGTTTGCGTTTCATTTTACAAGCCCATGCAGATATAGGTTCAAAGTCGTTAATGACAAGGTCGTATTGTTCAATCGGTAGTTTACGGATGTCGGAAACAAGTTGCGGCACTCTCAGTTTTCGGGCTGTATCAATGATGTCCACGCCACCTTTTTTGCCGAAAATGAAGCTCATACCGTACCTCTTGTAGGTAATGGGAAACGGCACATCTACATCGGCCTGTATGCCGCTCACCAGCACGTCAACGTCGCCATGGCGTGCCAATTCGGGATATACGTCGCGTGCACGGCTCAGATGGCCGTTGCCTGTTCCCTGTATCGCGAAAAGTATCTTCATCTTGTTACAGCGTTTGGGTAAGGACCGTCTCCCTCTCTGAGAAGGCGCCGACGGGCTGTTTCATATTGAGTTCCTGAAGCAGGCTTGCCAGCATGGCACTCGATGTTTCGCCCTTATGTTTCTTCTTATTGATGTCTATGGCCTGTGCCACCGGATCGTTGTGGTAGTTATATACAGACCATTGCCCGTCGTGGTATTCAAGTGCGGTGAGGTTCTCGATCCAGTCGCCTGAGTTCATGTAAGTAACATCGCCGTGGCGCGTGTTCATTTTCTTTATCTCGGGATGGTGTATATGACCGCAGATCACATAGTCGTATCGGTTCTCGGCAGCAATGTCGCACACTGTGACCTCAAAATCGTTGATGAACTTGACTGCGCTTTTAACCGTGTTCTTAATCTTTTTGGAGAAGGAGAGTTTGCCGCGCCCCATTTTCTGAGAGATGAAGTTGACAAAGCGGTTAATTAGAATGAGCGTATCGTAGCCTATAGCGCCCAGCTTTGCCAGCCATTTGCTGTTCTGCATTACCACATCGAAGACATCTCCGTGAAATACCCATACACGTTTGCCATCAATCTTCAGCGACAGTTTGTTGGTGATCTTTAGAGAGCCAAGGTGGAAGCCCTTGAAACGGCGCAGCATCTCGTCATGATTACCGGGGATGAAATAAACAGGAACATCCTTGGCTATGAGACCTACAATGTGCTTTACCACCATCATGTGTGTGGCAGGCCAATAGCGTTTGCTGAATTGCCAGATGTCAATGATGTCTCCGTTAAGAATGACAGTGCGGGGCTTTATGCTTTTCAGGTATCGGAGCAACTCGGTGGCATGGCAGCCGTAAGTACCGAGGTGAATGTCTGAGAGTACTACTATATCCACTTCGCGTTTGGCCATTGCGTCCCTTGTGAGGTTTTGGTTTCACAAAATGACCCAATTGCTATAATGCGAACATTACCGCGTAGTTAAGTAAACATTAAATGGTGTAAAAAGGCGAAAGTAATTAGCGGCTACCTTCCTTACGCTGGCCTCCGCCCTGACCACCACCCTGTCCGCCGCCGCCGCCGTTGTTGTCGTCGTCGTTCTGTTTCAGGTTTTTTCCCCTGTCTTCGTCCGATGGTTTTTCGATCTTTTTGGTTTCCTGGCGTGGTGCACCCTTACCCGGTCCGCCGCCCATGCCCGGACCTTTCGGTGCATCGTTCTTGCCAAAGCGGTAAGTGAACGAGATGTTCCCTATGCGGGTCTCTTTTATGCGGTTAATAGTTTGTACGTAGGACGAAGTAGTGTATTCGTTGATGAAACGGCGAGTTTTCAGCACATCAGAGCAGTTGATTGTGAGAGACGCCTTGTTTTTCCAGAAGTTCTTCTTTAGTGCCAGATCGGCCCAGTAACTTTCGAGTTGCCTGCCCTGTGTAATGACCTTGGGAGATTCGTAGTTGGCAGTAAGTTGCAAAGAGAAGTTTTTAGGCAACTTCAGGTTGCTGTTCAGTTTGCCGAACCAGCCGTAACCACTGTTGTTGGCTATGAGTCCGGTGTAGTAGTTGCTTAGATCACCAATGGTCAACTGGTTGTTGAAGAAGTTTACGTTGACCGTCGCATCCCATGCTTTAGAGAGTTGGAAGCGTCCCGTACCTTCAAGGCCATAGGTGGTACCGGAAGCAATGTTGACAGGCATGGACAATAGCTGGCCCACCTGATCCACCAATCCCAGAGCAGTGTCGGCAGCGCTGCCGGTGATGGGCCTCAATACACGCTCAGAGAGGTTCAGTGTCTGTGCGAAGTACGTGCTGATGATGCAGGTGTGGCCTTTCTTCGTGTTGCGGCTGTAACTGAATTCAACGTTATTGATGAATTCGGGTATGATGTTCGGGTTGCCCATTGATACTGTTCCCGGATTGGAGAAGTCTTTGAACGGCATCATCTGGAAGAAGCTCGGACGATTCGTTCGGCGACTGTAGTTGATGTACACACTCTGGTCAGAAGGCAACTGGTAAGAGATAAACGCCGAAGGGAACAGGTTGGTGAACCTGTTGTGGAATTTAGCAGGGCGAGGCATACTGCCATTTCCGTCATAGATGGCGTCTTCTGCACGCAGACCTAACTGGTAGCCAACTTTACCTTTCTGATCGCTCCAGTTTACATAAGCTGCATGGATCTGGGTGCTGTAGTTATAGACTGTGTAGAGGGACGAATCCATTTTAAAGCCTTTTCCGTTTGTGTCTATCTCAGGGTTGTTGGTACTGTTGAAATTGAAGAACTGAGATTTGAAGCCCAGGCCCAGTTTTCCGTTCTCTGTAAACAGAGGATTTGTGTAATCAGCCCAAACGTTCAGGCTGTTGTTGCCACCACTACCCGGCGCACGGGAAATGATGCTGTAGGCGCGCGCGTTATTGGTGTCTAAAACGGTTTCGAAGTTCTGAGCGCGAACCATGTTGGTGAAGGCGTAGGTGGCATCCACATTCATTTCCTCACCTTTCTTTTTAAATTTCTTGCGGTAGTCTAATGCTGATGATATAGACACAGGTTCGCCCAGTGCGGATGAGTAGCGGTTGCGATAGGTGAATGGACTTCCTGTTCTGTCAGGCAGTGCGTATTCGTAATAGTCTGAATTGTCTCTGAAACCCCACTGCATGAAGTTGATGTTCTCTGTGATGGTTATAGAGTTATTCTTGTTGATGTCGTAGGTGGCACCTATTGTGTTGAACGAGCCATTAAAAAGGCGTGGCACGTGTTCGTAGGTATAGTAAGACTGACCTTTGTTGGAAGCGTCTTTCATGTCCTGACGATCTGTGATGACATTATTGAAGGTGAGATTCTGGCGGAAACTGCCATTCACAAACGTGCTCCATTTCCCTTTACGCACATTCAGGCCCAGGTTTGCATTATACTTATCGCGGGTGCCGGCGCCCACAGTGGCGTTACCGTTAATGCCCAATCGCCCGTCTTTTTTGGTGATGATGTTGATGATGCCGGTGGTGCCCTGTGCATCATATTTTGCCGAGGGATTGGTGATGACCTCTACACTTTCTATGGAGCTGGCCGGCATGCTCTGTAATGCTGATGTGACATCCGTACCCAGCAAAGTGGCGGGTTTGCCGTCTATAAGTACGGTAACGTTGCCCTTGCCGCGCAGGTTCACATTGCCATCCATATCCACCGATACTGATGGTACATTCTGCAGTACATCGGTGGCGCTGCCGCCGGTGGCTGTGGTGTTCTTTTCTACATTAAATACCTTCTTGTCCACCTTCAGTTCCATCACTCGTTTTTCGGCGGTCACACTCACCTCATCCAGTTGTTTCGATGTCTGTGTAAGTTTCAGGGTTCCCACACGCGTTGTTTTGCCACCGGTAACAGCTACATTTTGAAACATTGTCGCATAGCCTATGGACTCAACCCTTAGCAGGAAATTGCCATCGGCAACGGGTGTTACCGTGAAAGAACCGTCTTCACCGGTCAGGTTGCCGTTCACTACAGAAGAGTCTGTTTTAAGGACGGTGACAGTGGCATAGGAGACAGGCTTTTTCTCAGCATCAATAACCTTACCGGCAACACCACCTGTGGGTTGCGAAAAGGCTACGGGAGCGACAAGCAATAAAATGAAAATATTTATGTAATATTTTATGTAAGAAGTGTGCATTGAAACGACTATAAGCGGCAAAAATGAGTGAATTTCACGAAAATAGCCTAATAGGAGGATAAATAAATGTTAATACATCTACTATCGGCTACCAAACTTGTACCTCGCGCTCCAGAGAAATGTTGAACCTGTTGGCTACTGAGTCGATGATATCACCGGAAAGTTGCCATATCTCTTTGCCGGACGCATTGCCGTAATTTACCAGCACCAACGCTTGTTTGGTATGTACACCGGCGTCTCCGGTGCGGTGTCCTTTCCAGCCACATTGTTCTATCAGCCAGGCAGCAGGTACTTTCACAGTTTCGTCAGATACCGGGAAATGTGGAATATTGGGGTATGCCGCCTGCAACAGTTTGTAATGGGCCAGCGGTATGGTAGGGTTCTTGAAGAAGCTGCCTGCATTGCCGGTTACTTTCGGATCGGGCAGTTTGCTGGTTCTTATCCTGATGACTGCCTCTGCCACGTTTTTTACAGTAGGGTGGGTTACACCCATATCCTTCAGTTCCTGTTCTATGGCACCATAGCTGGTGTTGAGTACAGGTTTTTTATTCAGCCGGAAGGTGACTGAGGTGATGAAAAACTGACCGCGCAGTTGCGTCTTAAAGACACTGTCGCGGTAGCCGAAGTGGCAATCGGCATTAGACAGTGTAACGAGCTTGTGTTCGGAGAGGTGCCAGTAAGAGACCTCTTCTATCGTTTGTTTCACCTCGGTTCCGTAGGCTCCGATGTTTTGAATTGGTGCCGCGCCTACTGTACCTGGAATAAGTGCAAGATTTTCAATGCCACCCAGTCCCATTTCAATGGTGTGGAGAACAAAGTCGTGCCATACTTCGCCAGAGGCTACGCTGAGCCACACATGATCGTCGTTCTCCCGCAACACGGTAATGCCCTTCAATTTGTTGTGAAGCACAAGGCCGTGCACCTGGCCGGTGAGCAGAATATTGCTGCCACCACCCAATATATGAAGTGGCAGACCTGCAGGGATGTCATGCAGGTCTGCCAGAGCGTTCACGTCTGCAAAATGTTCTGCTGTCACATCAATACCGAATGTGTTGTACGGGAGCAGCGAGGTGTTTTGCAGTTGTTGCATTAAATGGATCGGTTGGAAATTATCGAAGGTCAACGACCTCTACACCCGGGTGTTCTTTCGGGTTCCAAGAGAACATACCATCAGGTATTTCTGCGTTCTGAACGATATTGCTGATGGTGATTGCGTATTTGTTGCCATTCTTTTCCCAGTAGTTACCACCGGCTATCATAGATGTTGCCTTGTCGATCATCATCTCGATTCGGGCAATTGGTTTCGATTTGTCGCGGGGCGTAAGCTCAATGATATCGCAGTTCTTTCCTTGCTCTTTGCGCTCACCTTTGTAGGCATACGTATATTCTTTGTCGAAGAAGCTTGGCTGGAACAATTTAGCAGGCGACATAGACTGTTCTCCCGGATTGTACTTGGCTACCTGTACTTCTTTGGTTTCTTTGTTGTAGGTCCACACGGTGCTGTTGTCGCACATGATCTCCTGATTCCCCAATACTACATGGTATTTCTGTCCCTTCAGTGCTATGCTTCCTTTGCGGGTATCTGTAACGTTTCCACCCTTGCCACCTGTAAGTTTCAGGGAAAAGTTCGCTTTCATTGTTTTCAGCGCGCTTACTTTTTTCGTTACGCCGTCAAGTATGCTTTTCGCTTTCGGGTCGTTCTGTGCAATTGCGTTGTTCGACCATCCGAGGAGGACAAGAAAGCTGAGCGTTAGCAGTGATCTCATTATTAGCTTTTTTAGTGATTCAATTTCGTGCGGGCAAAGGTAATAGAAATAAATGTGTGCGATTTGTTAAGGTGGCAGGCCGGATCAGCCCCTGTTGAGGACTATAATGACTGCAGGAATTCCTGCAGCTCGGCATCGGTCTTGAAGTACACTTCGCGTGGTTTGCTGCCTACTGCCGGACCTACAATACCTGCCGCTTCCAGCTGGTCCATAATGCGACCCGCGCGGTTGTAACCGAGATTCAGCCTGCGCTGCAGGTTGGACGTGGAGCCTGATTGCATCTGTACCACCAGTCGCGCGCAGTCTTCAAACAACTTGTCGCGGTTAGAGAGGTCCACTTCTTTCACGCTCTCGCCATCTTCTCCCTCATATTCAGGTAGCTCGAACGCCGAGGCGTACCCGCGCTGTTTGCCAATGAAGTTCACGATGTCCTCTACCTCCGGTGTGTCTACGAAAGCACACTGCAACCTCAGCAATTCGCTGCCATAAGATACGAGCATATCGCCGCGACCAATCAGCTGCTCGGCGCCGCCGGCATCGAGGATGGTGCGCGAGTCCACTTTTGCTGATACCTTGAATGCGATACGTGCAGGGAAGTTGGCTTTGATGGTACCCGTGATCACGTTCACCGACGGACGCTGGGTAGCGATGATGAGGTGTATACCAATGGCACGTGCCAGCTGCGCCAGGCGTGCTATAGGCATTTCCACCTCTTTACCTGCCGTCATAATGAGGTCGGCAAACTCGTCGATCACCAGAACGATGAACGGCAGGTATTTATGTCCGTTCTCCGGGTTGAGTCGGCGGCTGATGAATTTTTCGTTGTATTCCTTGATGTTCCTCGCTCCGGCTTCTTTCAGTAACTCGTAGCGGTTATCCATTTCAATACAAAGCGCATTCAGCGTATTGATCACCTTCTTTGTGTCGGTGATGATGGCTTCTTCTTCGTTGGGAAGTTTGGCAAGGAAGTGTTTTTCAATGGTGCGGTATATCGACAGTTCCACCTTTTTGGGGTCAACCATCACGAATTTGAGCTGTGAAGGATGTTTTTTGTAGAGCAGCGAAACCAGAATGGCATTGATACCAACAGACTTACCCTGACCGGTGGCACCCGCCATGAGCAAGTGCGGCATGGTGGCCAGATCCACGATATAGTTCTCGTTATCGATCTTCTTACCCAGCGCTATCGGCAGGCTCATTTTGTTGTTCACAAACTTATCGCTGGAGATAAGCGTGCGCATAGAAACGATCTGCTTGTTGGCGTTAGGCACCTCGATACCAATGGTGCCACGACCAGGAATAGGTGCTATGATACGGATGCCCAATGCGGCCAGGTTCAGGGCTATGTCGTCTTCCAGATTGCGGATCTTGGAGATGCGCACACCCTCTGCCGGAACTATTTCATACAACGTCACCGTAGGGCCTACGGTAGCACTGATGCGCTGGATCTCAATACCGAAACTACGCAGCGTTGTGATGATCTGAGTTTTGTTTTTTTCCAACTCTTCCTTGTCCAGCGAGATGGTCTCGGTGGCACGTTCTTCCATCAGATCGATAGTTGGGAACTTATAGTCAGGCAGATCCAGTTCGGGTGCGTAAGGCTCGTTGCTGGCAATAGAGATGTGCGCGCCATGGCTGATCGCAGGCTTTTCTTCCTGCTGTATCACTTCGAACGAGAATTCGGGTTCTCCCTCAGTTTTGGGTTCCGCAACACGAGCGGCGAGGGCCGCTTCTTCTTTCTCTGCCAGAAACTTTTGGTATTCCAGATATTCGGCAGATTCCTGTTCCTCTATTTCTTCCGGTTCACCTTCGTCTTCCGATGGCTCATCGGTCTCCTCTTCCCTCAGTGTCAGGTTCCACTTGGCTGCTTCTTCTTCGTCAGTTTCAAATGGAGCCGCCTCATCTTCGGCCTGTGGTTCTTCGGTCGTTGGCGCTTCCGGTTCCGTGTTCAGATTCTCGGGAGTTTCAACCGGGATCGGTTCGTTGAAAACAGGAGCCGGGCCAACCGATGCCGCCATGTTGCGCGCCCGCGCCCGCATTTTGTCGACCCACGGACGAATGTCGAGTGCGAAGATGACAAAAACAAAGAACAGGACCGTGGACAACAGTATCATGCCTGTGCCGGCAACACCAAGGAAGCCATTGAGGTAGTCGATCGCGCCATTACCAAGGCGACCGCCCAATGGAAAAGAGCTATGAGGAAACAGATACGCCAACACCGGAGCTACCAACAACAAGAGTATGGATATCCAACGCATGTACCTGAGTACGGGCAGTACTTTGGAGTCGTAAACGATATGCAGGCCCAATGCGCCCGCAGCTATACCTATCACAAGCGATGCTATGCCCGCACCTTTGTAAACAAGTATGTGTGAAATAGCTGCACCAAAACGACCGCCCCAGTTGGCAACAGAAGCACTGTCGTGATTGAACACAAACTTCCACATGCCTGCTGCCGACATCAGTTTATCCTGATCGGCAGACCAACTGAAGTAATAGCTGATGATAGACAGACTAATAAAAAAGCCGGCCACTATGAAGAAGAAGCCGGTGGCGAGACGAAGCTGTCGCTTGCGTTCGAGGTTGGCTTTTATCACTTCTTCGGGAAGTGGCGGAGGAGGCGGTGGTGTTTTTTGTTTTTTTGTGCTTGTAGCCATCGGGCGATAAATCGCTGTAAAAATACAATAATACAGGTGCTATAAAACTACTTATTCTTTCTGCAATAAATTTATTTTATCCATTTTTTAATATGACAGCCGCATCGGGCATCCATCAGCTAGCACTTAAAACAAAAGCCCCCTGCCGGTGTGGCAGGGGGCTTGTATAAAACCGTTTCATTACAATCAGTCTATGCGTGAGAAACGAGCTGTGCCTAACAGCACATTTTGCTCGTTGTAGATCTGGATAAGGTACATGCCCTTCGCCAGGTTGCTCACGTTCACCTCGTTTCCATTGGCAGTGAGTGCCAAACGACCATCAGGTGCCAGCACTATTGCGTGTACCGCAACCGGTGCGTCGATGTGCAGCACAGATGTTGCAGGATTCGGATAAACAGAAACCAATGTTTGTGTAGCCGGTGTATTGATGCCTGTGGTGCCGATAGTGACAGTGTTAGATGTATCAGTACATCCGGTGATGTCTGTAACTACTACCATGTAGTCGCCATTGGCCGGGCTCATCAGAATGCTTGAAGTAGCACCGGATACTGCAACGCCGTTGCGGAACCACTGGTAGCTGCTGAAAGAACCAGTGTACAGATAGTTGCCTGTTGTGTTGTAGGTGGCTACCGCGTTAGGTGCATTGAGTACTGTGCGGGCAGGTAGTGTCCATGTGCACACGCTGTTATTGATCTCGAGTGTGTAGTTGCCCGCTACGGTCGCCATGTGGCTCGCATTTGTAGCGCCGGCAACGGCTGTACCACCCAACGACCATTGGTAGGTAGCACCGGGTATGGTAGTGCCCACAAGGTTCACAGGGTTTCCGTGACACATTGTAACATTAGGACCTACCGGCAGAATGGTAGCCGCAGGTGGAGCCGATACAGTTTCGTTCATTGTAACCGTTGTTGAGCAGCCAAAGCCATCGGTAACCGTATAGCTGATCGTAGATGTTCCCGGAGCAACGCCTGTAACTAACCCTGCGGCATCAATCGTAGCTGCAGCTGTTGTTGAGCTGGTCCACGATCCGCCGGCAGTAGCGTTCGCAAGTGCAGTAGTGGCACCAACACAAACGTTTGCTGAGCCAGTGATCGGCGCAACAACGGGGAGCGCGTTCACGGTGATCGCGTATGTAGCATTACAACCCGTTGCAAATGCATAGCTGATGTCAACCGTGCCGCCCGCAACGCCGGTAACAATGCCGGTTGTGTCAACAGTGGCTATTGTAACATCGCTGCTTGACCATGTGCCGCCTGGGCTTGTTTCTACCAACGTGATGGTACTGCCCCCACATACTGATGTTGGGCCGGTGATCGGATCAGGGGTAGGGTTGATCACTATTACAGCCGAATCGGCCATTGTGGCCATACACGTAGTAGTAGTAGTAGTAGCGTACACATAGTATGCGCCCGCTGCTGTTTGCGGGCCAAAGTCGAGTCCCGAACCTGTACCGGGCAATGTAGTTACGGGAGTTGTGCCGTTATACAATGCGTAGTCTACTCCGGGTTCTGAGCCGCTGAGCAACACGTTCAGTCCTATTCCGCCGGCGCAATAAGCGCCTCCGCCCGTTACGTTAAACACTGTGGGGAGGGCATTCAGCGTCACAGTAGCGGTGGTATTTACAGTGCATCCGGCAACTGTTGAAGAGACAGTATACACATTTGCACCTATGGTTGAAGGTGTTACCATTACTGTGTCGCAGGTAGTGCAGGATAGTGTGCCCGGACCGGCCCAATCGAATGTGAGTTGTGGAGTTGCATTTACTGCAATGTTGTCTATTGCCCAATAGAAGCCCCATGTAGAGCGGTAGTACCACCTGATCTGTACTGATGGCATACCGATGGCGCCTGCAGGAAGTGCTACGGTAGTAGATGGTGTTGTGGACAGCCATGATGGTCCGCCGCCTGGCAGGCCAGTCTGGTCAAGGAAAGTAGTCCATGTAAGCCCGTCTGTGCTGTATTCGACTACTACAGAACTGTCGCCGGCCCATGTAGGTACGTATTGGTTGAAAGAGAGTGTGGCAGCTGTATAACCAACCAAGGAGAAGACAGGAGATACGACCATCGTAGTTGTAGTAACACCTGCGCCTGTAGCATCGGGTGCTGCCTGCATATATGGCGAACCATCGCCCGGAGTTGTGCCATTGTAGCCCGGCGAACGACGGATCTGGAAATAGCTATTGCTGGTTCCTGAGAGGTTTGTGATCGCCCAACCGGGTGCTCCAGAGTTGAAGTCTTCGTGTAGTACCTCGATATCGGATGGTGTTGCAGTTGCAACAAGCATGGTGCTATCACCGTTGCAAATGGCTGTTGTGGCAGGAGTGATGGTAATACCTGTAGGCGGCACGTTGATGGTCACAATGGCACTATCCTGAAGACCCCAGCAACCGGCAGGAGATGCCGCGCGGAAATAGAACGTATGAGTACCTGAATTGGTGATCACTTGTGATGTAGACGGAGTAGCCGTAGATGTGCCGTTGTACTGAACACCCTGATAGTAAACTGTACCTGTGCCGAGTAATGTAGCATTGATCGTTGTGGAGCTGCAGAATGTTCCGGCACCGGTCACGTCAACGTTTGGTGGGGTTTCAACTGTAACTGTGATTGTATTTGACGTCACAGCCAATGGAGATACACAGCCGGTTGCATTCATGAGTACCGACACGGTATTGCCGTTCGTGATTGTATTTGTTACCCATGTGGCATTAGTAGCACCGGCCACTGGAGTCCCATTACGACGCCACTGGTAGGTAGGAGTGCCGCCGTTAGCGGGTGTCGCAGTAAATGTAACGGTTGTGCCCGGACAGATATTACCTGCCGGGTTTTTGACGATGGTTACAGACGGAGTAACGGTTGGGGTCAGCGAAAGATTCGCGAATATAGTGCCGCCGCCACCGGTTGTTATGCCCACCATTCCGGGTGCTGCAGAAGCCCTGATGGCGCCTGCGGCCGATCCGGCTCCGGTTGCCTGAACCTGTAAACCTGTGATAGTAATGGAGTTGATATTGGCAGTGCCGAAGCTGACAATATTCACCGTAAGCGTAGTAGCAGTTATGCCGCCACTTGCCACTCCGATAATGTCGGTGCCGGTAGACGCAAAGGTCGGTACGGCAGCAGTGTTAAACTGCCATCCTGCCGGAGCATTTAACACTAATCCGTGGAAACCGTTACCAATATCGGTTGCTAGTCCTTCAGTTATTACGATATTTCCCAGAGTCGTAAATCCGGCATTTACGCCACCCACAGCCCGGTTTGCACAAATGTTGGTGCCACCGGTACCCGGGGTTACAGTAATAGCGGCGCTTGCCTTGAATGAGCCTATTCCTGCTATTGCAGCTACCAGAAGTAGTAGTTTTTTCATATCTCCGTATGGTTTAATGATTCTTTATGTTACCTATAATCGTAGAGACCCGTGGTGTGCACGGTACTTGCACACACATGAGCTGTTCAATTATACAGCGTTTAAAGATACCAATAATTGAACAAATTACAATAGTAATTTCCTGCATGTGATAGTTGGGTCGGGACAATTCACATGCAGGAATGATATACGGAAATAAAAATACCTTATAACTTATTGATAGTTAATCTATTTGTTGAGGAATTTGGCCTTGTAGTCGTTAATGCTATGCTGCAGGATTTTTTTTGCCAAGCGCGCATTTTCAAATTCTTCAACCTTAACTTCCTTCTTTTCCAGAGTCTTATACTCCTCAAAAAAGTGCCTGAGCTCTTCAATAAAGTGGGGGGAAAGCTCATTTATATCATTAAAATGGGCAACGCTCATGTCATTGGCGCATACGGCTATCAGCTTGTCGTCAGCCTCGCCCTGATCCAGCATACGCATCACGCCTATTATTTTGGCCTCTACCAGACACAGAGGTTGCATGTCTATTTGTGATAATACCAATATGTCCAGCGGGTCATTATCATCGCAGTAGGTACGTGGAATGAAGCCATAATTGGCGGGGTAATACACCGAAGAATAGAGTACGCGGTCCAGTTTTAGCAGGCCGGTGTCCTTGTCCAATTCATATTTTGCCCTCGAGTTGCGGGGGATCTCAATAATTGCGTTTACGGTGTTAGGAACGTTATCTCCATACGATACGTCATGCCACGGATTAAAATTCATCTTACTATCTTGGGTTGTTGAAAATTTATTTTGCAAAGCTACAAAGGAAATGCCGTGTAAATACGTCTATGATAGAAACGTGGTGCCTGATATTGAGGGAATTACGTCAGAAAAGTATCCTACCTGTCAAAGTTTAGCGTGCATGCAATAAATCTATACCAAGAGACGTTTGCGGAGAAACATTAACTGTAACACAGTCAAATTCATGGTTGTGTTATGTTTATGAAATATTTTCCCACCCAAAATTGTTTTTTTGAGTGGTACTTCTATCTTTGCAAGCCTCTGATTTAAATAAAAATCATAACCAATCTATATTAAGCAAACACAAAAACTAAAATCAAGATTATGGCAGACGTAAAAACAGCCGCGGCGAAACCTACAGGTGCTCAGGGTAGTGCAGGTAAACCCAAAAATTCAAACAATTTTTGGCTGAATCTTATTGCAGTAGTGGCATGTATCGCAGCGGGCGAGGTGATTTGGAAATTTGTATTGGGTGCGGAAGGTAACTTCCAGGACGGTGCAACGAGGGAGAAACCGGCTAACGTGCTCGGTACCATGTATCAGGGTGGTTTTGTGGTGCCGATCCTCATGGCAACATTCCTTACACTGGTAGTTTTCGTAATTGAGCGTGCGCTTACTATTATCAAAGCTAAAGGTAAAATGGACGGTGGTGAGTTCGTGCGTAAAGTGCAGTTCCACCTGGCGAACAAGAATCTCGATGCAGCTATCTCTGAGTGCGACAAGCAAGCAGGTTCAGTAGGTAACGTAATGCGTGCCGGTCTGGTTAAGTACAAAGAAATGGTACACACTTCCGACCTCGATACAGAGCAGAAAATAGCAGGTATCCAGAAAGAGATCGAAGAGGCTACTGCATTGGAGCTGCCAATGTTGGAAAAGAACCTCGTGTTCCTTTCTACTATCGCTTCGAGCGCAACCCTCCTGGGTCTGTTCGGTACGGTATTGGGTATGATCCGTTCATTTGCCGCGATGGCGAACGCAGGTGCTCCTGACGCTGCTGCACTTGCTGCGGGTATCTCTGAGGCCCTTATCAATACCGCACTCGGTATCGGTACATCTTTCTTCGCTATCCTTTTCTACAACCTGTTCACTACCATCATCGACGGAGTTACTTACTCTATCGACGAGAGCGGGTTCACACTCACACAGAGCTATGCTTCTACACACAAATAATTGTTACAGGTATCATGCACCCCGTACAGGGGGTGCATGATGCTTGCTGATAATAATTATATAAGTGTGGTTATGGAATTTTTGTGAAGTAGTATCTTATTAATTTAACAGCAGAAGAAAAATACAATGCCTAAAGCAAAACTCCCACGTAAAAGCACGAACATCGACATGACGGCGATGTGTGATGTGGCGTTCCTGCTGCTTAC
>JACCEA012439806.1_pt1 | contig 20248 bp, 17 predicted proteins | sample 7449851 | NCBI WGS metagenome assembly JACCEA01 (sample SAMN15323453, study PRJNA562643) | freshwater metagenome | isolation source: river surface water | place: USA:Blue River Watershed | collected 2017-08-18
AATAAGTTAATTTCTTATCTTGATATTGTAGATCCAATACAAGGTAAAATCCCAGGTCCTGCTGACCAAGAGATTAAATTTAAAACATATTTTGACCCAGCAGTTTATTCTATAGGAACAGATTCTGTTAACGTAGATGACGGAATGAACTGGACTAAAACACAAGTTGGCATGTTATGGTGGGATTTAACTAGGGCTAAGTTCCTAGAAAATCAAGGAGGCGAAACAGTTTATAGGTCTACAACTTGGAGTAGATTATATGACACTGCCAGCATAGATATCTACGAATGGGTAGAGTCTAAGTATCTTCCTAGTGAATGGGATAAACTTTCTGGAACAGATAAAGGAACTGCACAGGGTATTTCTGGAAAAACTAGATACGGTGATTCTGTATACAGTATTAAACAGAGATATGATTCTGTAAGTAAAAATTTCAACAATACATATTTTTACTGGGTAAAAAATAAGACAACTATTCCTAATTTCCATGATAGGAAATTGTCTGCATACGATGTGTCATCTTTAATTGCAGACCCAGTTGGGTATGGATATACTTGTCTGGCTCTTACAGGTTCAAATACTTTCAGTTTAGTAAACGCAGTTAATTTACTTGACGATAAGAACATAGTACTGAACGTACAGTACTGGTTAGTTGACAATCAAGAAAACAATGCTCATAGTCAATGGAAAATAGTAAGCGATCATCCTAACACTATTATTCCTAAGAGTATTGAAGATAAATGGTTCCATAGTTTGATTGGAAAAGATGATAATGATAGGGTTGTACCTGATACTAATTTACCTCCTAAGATTCGATACGGCATTGAATTTAGACCTCGCCAGAGTATGTTTATAAACAGAATAGAAGCTCTTAAGCAAGTTATCGAACGTGTAAATTCAGTATTAAAAGATCAGCTAATTGTAGACGATTACGATATTTCAGATCTAACTAGATTAGATCCAGAGCCTACAGTAGTTACTGGTTTGTGGGATACTGCTATCGATATAGAAGAAGAATTAAGATTTATCGGAACGGCTACACTTAAGACAGCTAGCTTACGACCAATCATCGAAGAAGGGCAGTTAGTAGGAATTACAATAGTTGATCCAGGATACGGATATATTAATGCTCCTTATATAAAAGTTATTGGCCCAGGATCCGATGCACAACTACAAGCAACGTTAGACGAGCAAGGGCGTGTAACCGGAGCAACTATCATCAACCCAGGATACGGGTACGACGAAACTACATTCTTATCTGTTAGAAACTATTCTGTTTTAGTAAGAAGCGATAGTTCTACATTTGATAAGTGGAGTGTGTACTCTTGGAACAAGGCATCCAGAACTTGGGATAGAGTTCGAAGCCAAGCATATGACGTTACTAAGTTCTGGGAATATATTGATTGGTACGCTACAGGATACAACCAATTTGTTAAAATTGATTATATTGTAGAAAACACATACCAACTGGTTACCTTAGATGCAGAAATAGGTAACATTGTTAAAGTAAAAAATATCGGTACTGGCGGCTGGTTGCTATTAGAAAAATTTAATGATAGCGTAACAGTTGACTACACTGAAAATTATAAAGTCATTGGTCGTCAGAATGGAACTATTCAGTTCTCTAATACCTTATACAAGTTTAAAGGAACTGCATTAGGGTTTGACGGTCCTTTATTTGATTCAGATACATATGACAATTCTGCTTTTAGAGAATTGAGGATTATTCTTGATACTATTAAAAACAAATTGTTTGTTGATACCTTACGAACAGAATATTTAAAATTATTCTTTACCTCTGTAAGATATGCGTTAAGTGAGCAGACTTACGTAGATTGGATCATTAAAACAAGTTTTGTAAAAGCTACACACAATGTCGGAGAGCTGAAAGAAAAAGTTACGTTCAACAACGATAATCTAAGCAACTTTGAAGATTATGTCAACGAAGTCAAACCGTATAGAACCAAAGTTAGAGAGTATATTAGTAACTATTCTAAACTAGATAATTCTAGAACATCTGTAACTGACTTTGATATACTGCCAGTAGTTGATTCTAGTTTAACAGTTAATGCAGTTTCTGTATCAGTTACCGACAATGGAGAAATTTCTAGCAACTATGAAAACATTACATCATATCCTTGGAAACATTGGTATGATAATGTAGGATTCACAGTTCAAACAATTGAAATAGTTGACGGTGGATCAGATTACATTAGCAGACCTGTCGTTAAAATTGAAGGTGGATTTGGAAGCGGAGCAAGAGCTGAGGCTTATATTTCTAACGGTAGAGTTAATAGAATACAACTTATCTCGGGTGGAACAGGATACTTAAAAGCTCCTGTTATAACCTTAGACGGTGGCCTAGCCGAGAATGGTGTAGCTGCTCGAGCAGTTGCTATAATCGAAAGCGAAGTTGTACGTTCCAACAAAATCAGTATCAAATTTGACCGCACTACTAAAAACTATTTTATAACAGAAATTGAAGATACAGAAACATTCTCTGGAACAGGATCTAGAGTACAGTATCAGCTAAAGTGGAGTCCAAATAAGACCATAGGAAAGTCAACAGTTACAGTTGACGGTGTAGACGTATTACGTGATGATTATGTTTTAGAAACAAGAACATCGACTACTAAAGGGTTTACTAGCTATTATGGTTTATTAACATTAGCAGAAGCCCCAGCAAACGGTGCTGTAATTGAAATCACATACGAAAAAGATTTCAATCATATGAATGCGGCAGATAGAATTAATTTCTACTATAACCCAACCTCAGGACAACTAGGTAAAGATTTGTCTCAGTTGATGACCGGTATAGATTATGGTGGCGTGAACATTACAGGATTGGGATTTGGCGTCAGCGGCGGCTGGGATGCTCTTCCTTGGTTCTCAGATGCATGGGACGGGTTCGATGCACAGTTTGATGATTATATTGTTACAGTAAGTGATAGCACTTATGCATTTACTTTACCTTATATTCCTGCGGTTGGAGAAGAAATTAACATCTATGTTAACGGAAGCAGGATCGATGATCCGTACTTTGATCTATACGATGGCGTAACTGTACAACCTAATGGTAGAAAAATTGCTCCAGAGGGCGTGGTTATGTCTACATTCGTAGGAGATGGAGTCGTTGATACAATAGAGTTACCAAACTTAACAAGTCCTACTCCTGTCGACATAAACGAAGGCGACAAAGTTATCTTCCGTAAGAGCACCAGTGATGGTAGTTTCTTGCCTAGAGATGATGAATACGATACACAGTTAAGCGGCGGAGATCTAGCATATAGCTCTGCTACAGGTCTCAATCCTGAAGATATTCTGTTAGACGGCGACGATTTTGTAACGCCGATGAATAGTCATGCTCCAGAAGAAGTTGTTCCAGGGCAGATAACAGATGCAGTTGCAATTAAAGTATATCATCGACCTACCAGTACTGCTCCTAACATACTGTTTAAAAATTACATAGCAGACGGTACTAATGCAACCTTTGTAATAGGACAGCAAGTACAGACAGAAAGATCTGTGATAGTTAAAGTTGGAAGCACTGTATTAGAACAATCTCAGTATGAATTTAATTGGACTGAAAACTCTATTACATTAACTAGTGTACCTACTAATAAAACGATAGTTAGTGTTGTAAGTTTTGGATTTAATAACGAGAATTTATTAGATTTAGATTATTTTGTAACAGACGGCAGCACTACAGAATATGTTACAAGAGCTCCTTGGATAGAAGGTGAGTTAGGTTCTGTTGTTCTTGTAAACGGCGCAGTTGTTTCTTATGAGCTGTTTAAAACAGATTCTACTTACGTCAGTCCAGATAGAGTTGGCATTAGATTTAGTGACTCGGTATTAGAAGATTCTTTAATCAATTACATGATTTATAGAACTTCTGCAGAAGAACAAACATCGAGTGTTGTAAAGAGTCAAACTATTGTCCTAGATGGCAGTACTAATACATTTGCGCTAGAAAACTTAACAGAAAGTTCTTTATCAGTCGATGGATTGTATCCTTTAGAAACTAACGTTATTGTTAGAAAAGGAAATGAAATTTTACGTCCATCGACGGTAATGTATTACACAATGCTAGACAACAATCTAACGTATGCAATACCTAACTACAAATTTGCACCTTATTCTGTCGATGCTGATAAAATTAGAGTGTTCGTGGATGGAAATAGATTAATTCCAGGAAGAGACTATGTACTAGATTTGTTTGGAATTGAACTTGAAATTTCAGAAGTTAAGTACGTAGAAGGCGGCAAACTAGCAATCGTTGTTGATGTTGGTAATGATTATCAAATCAATGACGATGGATCGATAACCATGTTAACTGCCTATCCTCCAGCTACAGAATTAGAAATAATTACATTCTATAACCATGTTGTACTAAACATTGATAGAACAACAGACGTTATGACACCTGCTTCTACTCTAACTCCGGGAACTGTAGACTTCTACAGCTTTAATAATAAACTAGGCGGCAGATTTAAATTGAGAAGAACCGCAGTGTCCGACGATTATGTATGGGTAGTTAAAAACGGAGTGCTACTAGTACACAGCGTCGATTACGTATTAGAAGAAGACCATATTACTGTACGTTTAAAAGATTCTTTAACTGCAACAGATGAGATTCAAATTATTTCTTTTAATGACCAAACTGTTAAAAATGTATTTGGATTCATGCAATTTAAAGATATGCTAAATCGTGTACACTATAAACGATTAAGAGCAGACAAGGCCACAGTATTAGCACAACCACTAATGCAAAAAGACGCAGAAATTGTTGTGGAAGATGCCGGAGTGTTGACAGATCCTAACCCATCATTAAACTTACCAGGTATAGTCGAGATTAACGGAGAAAGAATTGAGTTCTTTGTTAAAACCGGAAATACACTAACACAGCTAAGAAGAGGTACACTAGGTACAGGAACACCTACGGTTCATCCAGCAGGTGAAACTGTACAAGACATTGGAGTTACTGAAACTATTCCTTATAGAGATCAACACATTGTTGAAACTAGTATTAGTGATGGAAGTACCAAGACAGTTACCCTAAACTACACGCCAGAAAAAGCAGATGTTTCCTGGTATACTGATACTATACCACCGACAAACGGACAAAGCAACGAGCTTGATGTATTTGTTGGCGGATATAGACTTAAGAAAACATCGTTTAGTCGTTATGAAGAAGTAAATGGCCATCCTTACAGCACTGAAGGAGATTCACAATTTGAAGCAGAATTTAGTGTAGACGGCACATCTCCAGCAATACGATTAACAACTGAAGTTCCAGAGAACACTAAGATTGTTGTAATTAAGAAAATAGGAAAACTTTGGACAGAAAATGGAGTAAGCCTAGCAGATTCTAGCAATCAAGTAGCCAATTTCTTGAAGGAAAAAACAACAGTTTGGCCACGATAAATAACACTATGACGAGAGATTACCATGCAAAGTAAAGATTTATCCGGAATTCACATCGAAGGACACATAAAAATACATAATCCAGAGACTGGAGAAGTATTCATCAACAAGAGAAATGCTATTCATTATGAAAATATGAGTATTGCACTTGCAGAAAGCATAGCAAATACTGGACAAGGTTTCATATATGAAATGGCATTTGGTAATGGTGGAACAACTGTGGATCCTACAGGTATTATTACATACCTAACTCCTAATTCAACAGGAACCAACGCTAGTTTATATAATGAAACTTATACCAAAGTTGTAGATGATAGATCATCTACAAACGTTGATCCTATAAGAAATAAAATAGAAACTCGTCACGTAACAGGAACAAACTATACAGATGTGTTTGTAACTTGCCTATTAGATTATGGCGAGCCTAGCGGCCAGGAAGCGTTTGACAATACTACAAACAATAATTCAGATTATGTCTTTGACGAGCTAGGATTAAAATCTTATAGTTCTTCAGGACAGAGTAGATTGTTAACTCACGTTATATTCCATCCAGTACAAAAAAGTTTAAACAGACTTATACAAATAGACTATACTGTTCGTATTCAAAGTTTAACAGGTCTTAGCGAGGTAGCATAATGTCATACAGCATAGATCATTCCGATAAACCAAATTACGGTAGTATTACTGTCGAAGATCAAACAATTAATACCGAAACAAGTTTAAAATTTGTTGGTAAAAACTATACTGGATATGCTAGTGCCCTTGCAGAAAACTTCTTACATTTGTTAGAAAATTTTGCTAAAGCTACACCACCAACAAATCCTGTAGTAGGTCAATTATGGTATGACACAAACGTTACCAGTGATCCTGCACAGCCCCAGTTAAAAGTCTGGGACGGCACCACATGGACCGCAGCCGGTAACGTTAAAAAATCAGTTACACGCCCAGGCGCAAGTAATTCAGTAGTTGGCGATTTATGGGTTGATACTGCTAATCAGCAGTTATATCTCTGGTCAGGATCTTCTTGGATCTTAGTTGGCCCTCAATTTAGTGAAGGCGCCGCATCTGGACCTAAAGTAGAACAAATTTATGATACGCTAAACACTGCTCACGTAGTGGTACAATTTATTGTTGCTGACGAAGTTGTTGTAATTATAAGCAAAGATGCATTTACACCAAAACTTGTTATAGAAGGCTTTGAAACAATTAAGCAAGGTATCAATATATCTACTAAAGATTTTGATAATGACGGTAGTGTTTTAAACAAATACTGGGGTACAGCAGAAAAAGCAGATGCATTAGTTGTTGCTAACACAGCAGTTCCTGCATCTAATTTCTTAAGAGGCGATACAAACAGTACAACAAACTATGGATTTAACATTAGAAGTAATTCTGGATTGACCATAGGTACAGATTTATCTACAAGTTTAACTACTACCAGCGCAGGCGAAGCAGTTCTTTATAATAAAACTGAAGGTTCCAGTATCTTCTTAAGAGTTAATCAAAGTGGAAACATTTTAGATGTAGTAACTGTTTCAGGAACTAACGTAGGTATTAACAAAACTAACCCAACAGAAGCTTTAGATGTTGAAGGTAAAATTAAACTAAGTGATACATTAATTGTTACAGGAACATCAGAAGCTAATGACTTAACATCAGGTAGTGTTAGAACTGCTGGTGGCGCCAGCATAACAAAGAACATAGTAGTTGGAGGAGATGCTAAGGTAGCAGGTAACATTACCGTAAATAATGTAACTCCAAACACAACTAACGTTTCTAATTTAGGGTCTACTTCTAAAAAGTGGAAGGAAATTCATGCTACAGATGTTACAGCCGATACATTTTACGGAAGTTTTTCTGGACAGCTTGTTGGATCAGTTACAGGTTCTGCCTCTAAACTAACAAGTCCTACAGTTTTTCAGTTAACTGGAGACGTTGCTAGTAACGCAATTAGTTTTAACGGACAACAAATTGACGGGCTAGCCACATTTACAACTATTCTAAGTACTGATGTTATCAGTACTAAATCAGCACTGCTAGATTCCAGCGTAACCGATGAGCTATTAGTTTACAGACCAGGAACTGGTTTACGTAAAACAACTAAACAAACATTCTTTTCTAATGTAGCTACTGTTCCAGTAGGAACAGTTTTACCTTATGCAGGAACAGTTTTACCAGACGGTTACTTGCTATGTGATGGTAGCGAGCAGTTAATTTCAAATTACCCAGATTTGTTTTCAGTAGTAGGGTACACTTATAAAGCTCTTGGGTTGTTACAAGGTGTGTCTACTTTTGCATTACCAGATTTAAGAGGTCGTTTCCCGTTAGGAAAAGACAGTATGAATAACGGTACTAGCGTACCGTTAATGCCAGATGGATCTTCGATAGGAACTACTATTGCATCTAGCGCAGATAGAGTAACTGATGTTACTGCCGATACAGTTGGTTTATCTAATGGTCAAGAAGAAGTTGACATAGCCGTTACAAATCTTCCAGATCACGTTCACGATTTAAAAGGAAATGCTGGAAATCAATATTTTGCTTTTAGAAATGTACCTGGGGATCCAACAGATACAGACGCTGTCGGGGGTAACGGTCCAACCGGTGCGGCAACAGGACAGTATCTAGATAACTCGGGAGGAGTTGAATCAGGAACTTTAGGTATTCCTGTTAACACAATGAATCCTTACTTAACAATTAATTATATTATTTTCACTGGTAGGATTGTGTAATGACTTACAAAATTAATAAAACAGACGGTTCTTTACTAGCAGAAGTTATCGATAGTGCCATAGACCAAACAGCAACAGACATAACTTTAATAGGTAAAAACGTTGCTGGCTATGGCGAATACATTAACGAAAATTTTGTTAAAATACTAGAAAGTTTTGCCAACACAAGCCAACCAAACAATCCTTTAGTGGGACAAGTTTGGTTTGACACCAGCGAAAACAGATTAAAAGTGTATGACGGTTCAGGATTTAAAAGCGGTTCAGGTCCTATTGTAAAAGGAACACAGCCAGCAGGGCTCGTTCAAGGAGACCTGTGGATAGATAGCTTAGAAAATCAGTTATATTTTTATGACGGTACAGACCTACAGTTAGCAGGCCCAGTATATAAAGATAGTCAAGGTCTTAGTGGATTTACAGTAGACAGCATTTATGATTCTAATTCAGTTGCTCGTGTAGTTATGAGACTCTGGGTAGGACAAACTTTAATAGGCATATTCAGCAAAGAGCCTATTCCTTTTACTCCTAGAGATACTATTTCAGGTTTTACAGGAGAAATTAAACCAGGATTTAATGCTAGTACATTAAGCGGTATGAAGTTTAATGTTACTGCTAGCTCTGCAGATACACTAATTGATCCTTTAGGTAACGAAAAAACTACAGAAAGCTTCATGAGTACAGAAGCAAATACAAGTACAGTAGGAACAGTTACAATTCAAAACAGCACTCCTCTTATTTTAGGTGCAACACAAAACAATGAATTAAGAGTAGATAGCACATCCTTTCAATTGGTCAGCAATACATCAGGACAAGACTATCTAATCAAAGTTAAAAACTCAACTGGATTAGTAGATGCCATTACTGTTAAAAGTATCTCAGAAAGAGTTGGTATTTTTAATGTAAATCCTGATTATACATTAGATGTAGATGGAGATTTAAGAGTTACTGGAAACTTGTTGGTAGAAGGAACACAGACTACTATATCGACTACACAGTTAACTATTGAAGATAAGAACATTATTATAGCAAACGTTGATACTCCTACAGATGTAACAGCAGAATTAGCAGGTATTACCATCAAAGGTGCAACAGATAAGACAATAGTTTGGAGCGATCATACAAGTTATTCTAGCTTTGATATATCTGAAAACATTAATCTAGCTTCTGGTAAGGCAATTTATATTGGTGGAACACAAATTTTAACAGCAACTACTTTGGCTAGTTCTGTTACCAGTGCGCCTGGGTTAACTAGCTTCGGTCCACAAATTAATATTACAGTTGATAACTTATATCTAGATGGAAATAAGATAAGTTCTACAGACGTCAACGGAAATATAGAACTAGAACCCAACGGTTCAGGTAATGTTGCTTTGATTGGAAGTCCTAAAATAACAGGATTAGCAGACCCAACAGACGACCAGGATGCCGCTACAAAACTATGGACAGAAACCTTTGTTAAAAACAGGGTAATTCCTCTCAGTTTAGATATTACAGGATTAAGCGATGCAGATATCGCCTTAGTATTAGAAGATGTAGCTCCAGCCGCAAACCATTTAAGCGGAACAGAAGCTAGAGTTCATTGTACAGAACAAGTTATTACTTACCCTAGCGTAACCTTAACAAACTCTACAAGTCCTGACGTGTCCGGCGATTTTGTTAAGCACTATGTATCGGTGAATAAAGCCGCAGGCACTGAAAATCAGCCAGTTTTAGAAGATTTTGACATCAATACACTAGATTTTGGTAATGCAACGGTCACAGTGACTAGATCATTGAAGCTGTATAGGATTCAATTAGGTGCTTGGACATGGATCCAGAATTTAACAAGTAGCGTTTGAAGCTAAATATATTAAGTTAAGGGGTATACTAAATGCCATACAGCATTGACAGATATAATGGTACTACATTAACCGTTGTAGAAGACGGTACAATTGATAGTACCCTGGATATTAAACTTATTGGTAAGAATTATGCAGGGTACGGTGAAGTTCAGAACGAAAACTTCCTACATTTATTAGAGAATTTTTCCAGCGGAACAGCACCTCCAAGGCCAATCAGCGGACAAGTTTGGTTTGATAGTGCTACAAAAAAGCTAAAATTCTATGACAATTCTAAGTGGCGCACCACCGGTGGCGCTGAAGTATCTGTAACTGCCCCTACAGGACTAACAACTGGAGATTTTTGGTTTGATAACGGTAACAATCAGTTGTATGCATGGACTGGTTCGGAGTACGTATTAGTAGGACCACAAGGTGTTGCAGGTTCTGGCACCACACAAATGCGCTCTAGAAGTGTTAGAGATACACTTGGAGCAAACCACGCTATTATTGAAGCACTAGTAGACGGTGAAGCAATCTATATTATCTCTGCAGATGCATTTACACTTGATAATACTGCAAATGCAATCACAGGATTCAGTCAAATTAAACAAGGATTGACATTGGTCTACACAGGTTCAGACGGTGTAACTTCTACAGATCACGTTTATTGGGGCACAGCCAGCAATTCTTTAAAACTAGACGGCTTGTCAGCTAGTGATTTCTTATCATCTTCTAACCCAGTATTCACAGGATTAGTAAGATTTCCGGATGAAGGATATACAGTAGGTAACGATAACGACCTATCAGTGAATATTGATTCAGGAACTATTCCGGTTATTAAAAATCAGATCGGCAACACTATTAAATTCCAGACAAACGATGGCGGAACTTTTAGAACTCCTTTACAATTAATTGGCCCAGATCTGATCCCAGGTGTTACATCTATATCAAACATTGGTAGTTCTACATACAAGTATGCTACAGTATATGCAGGCTCATTTAATGGAGTAGCGACTCAAGCTGATAGCTTAAATGTTGGCGGAAACTATAGAAGTGCAAGCACATCTGCAGGCGTAAACACTATAGCCGCTCGAGATAGTAGTGGTAATTTAACAGCTAACGTGTTTGAAGGTACTGCTACCAGTGCTAGATATGCTGACTTAGCAGAAAAATATCTAACAGACAAGCCATATACACCAGGAACAGTTGTTGCTGTATGCGATCATGGCGAACATGAAGTAGAAGCTTGTAAGTGGGGACAACGTGCTATTGGTGTCGTGTCTACTAATCCTGCATATATGATGAATTCAGAACTTGAAGGCGGTACTTATATTGCTCTAAAAGGTCGTGTTCCATGTCGAGTTATTGGAGCAGTTAAGAAAGGTGACAGGCTAATAGCTGCCAACGAAGGTTGTGCATCTGCCGCGGTTCCTCATTCGAACGATGTGTTTGCTATTGCTTTAGAATCTAGTAGCGATACAGGCGAAAAAGTAATCGAAGTTTTAGTCTTATAAGGATAAAAAATGGCAGCTGGAGTAGGGCAATTAATCGAAGCTAGCGATTACGCTAGCATAAAAGCTAAAGTTGATTTAGTGTTTGGCACTGGCGCAGGCCAATCTGGTTACGGCCAAACTGTAACTTCTCCAGGCGTTTCTACCGGAACTGTTATATCAGCCGCACAATGGTTAGCATTAAGAAACGACATGGTTAAGGCTAGACAACATCAAACTGGCGGAACAGTTGGTATAACATCTGCAATTGATGGAGGAAACTTATTAGTTCCTGCTAGCGGAAGTTCTATCACAGAAGCTTTAAGAAATCAATTTAACGCATTTGCAAATACTATCACGTCTGACAAGTTTAGTGTTGCCGCCAGCCAACTATCAAACGAAGTTTTAATTACTGGTACACGCTCTACTGCATGGAACGGTACTCTTATACACAATGTAACTGTAACAGGTGCCACCGGTGGATCTGGATCTGCTGAAAATATGAGATATTTCTTTAATGCAGGCGGATCTATTAGAGTTGCTGCCAGCAGGTCCGGGGGATCTAGCAGTTCCAAGAATACAACCTGGGACTTAATGTTTAGTCAAATGGGCGAGATTGTAATGAACTACGACCAGACAACCTATACCGGTAGTTCAGGAATCGGATCAACAGTTGGATGGTATGATCTTACAACCAGTGACCAGTTAATTTTTCAAAAGAACGCTCCTTCAGGGTCGTACGCTGAAAACAGATACTACGTTTATGCTAGAAGAAGTTCGGATTCCAGCCAATTGTTTTTAACAATACAATTTGCTGATAACGATGCCGGAGATCCTAGTTTTGACGAAAACGTCGACGGAACTCTTATTAGTCAAGTTAGCCAATATAGACCATCAGGTTCAAACGTTTCAGTATCTACTCCTACTGCTAGCCAGTCAGGACTATAACTCCATAATCTCTTGACAAGCTAATTACTATAATGCTATAGTAATGTCACGGAGGTTCTCATGGATGAACGAGTAGAGAAAGCGTTTCAAACAGCCAATTTTATGGCAACGCTTTCAAATCAAAGAAGAATAATTTTAGAAGAATTCAATCAAAAGTTAATCTTTTACACAAAAGGGTCTACTTTTACAGTTAGCCCTTTGCTAATCACTTTTATATCAACCCTTATTGGCGCAGGAAATACGCAGACAGTACTATTAGATGATAATAGTATTCCTGTTGAAATTGATAATCTTGAAGATTTTTATAAATCAATTTTATTAATTTACAAAGAAGCGACAAACGAATATCTAATCAAATATGCAGAATTAAAAACTAAACGTAGGGTAGGAGATTTAGTTTCTTTATGACCTGCGGAGTTTTAATTTTTGCTCAAAATAATACAGAGATCGACTACGCTAGGATTTCTTTATTTGCAGCCGAGCGAGTTAAGAAGTACTTAAACGTTCCAGTTTCTTTAGCAACGGATAGTAAAGACTGGCTATTACAAAGCCAGCCTTCTGCATTAGAAACTTTTGATAAAATTATAGATATACAATCGTCTTCTGCTCAGACTAAAAAGTTTCACGACGGTACGTTAGCTTCTAAAACTTTAGTGTGGAAAAATTTATCAAGGGCAGATGCATTTGATATTACTCCCTATAACGAAACTATTGTTATAGACAGTGATTATATCATAAGCTCTAATAACTTAAATTCAATATGGAATTCTAATAAAGAATTTGCTATTTTTAAACATAGTAATGACATTGCCGGCTGGCGCGATGATAGAAGTTTTAAGCATTTAAATCAATATTCGATTCCTTTCTTTTGGGCCACTGCTTTTTATTTTAAGAAAACAAAATATACTCAAGCATTCTTTACTCTTATTAAACATATAAAAACCAACTGGGGATATTTTAGGGCATTATACAATATAGATTCCAGTGTTTTTAGAAACGACTTTGCTTTTAGTATTGCACTACACATCATGGGAGAAGAATTCTACAAAGAACTTCCAGGAAAGATGCATTATGCACTAGATAGAGATTTATTAATTGAATATAAAGAAGATACTTTTAAATTTTTAGTAGAAAAGAAAAACTTTGCAGGAGAATATACTGCGGCAAAAACAAAAGGTATTGATGTTCATATAATGAACAAATACAGTTTAACAAGATGCATTAATGGAGAACTATTATGAGTAAAGGGTTCTTAGTTCTTGCACAGAAAAGTGAAGTCGATTATTTAAAGCAAGCATACGCTCTAGCAAAGAGTATAAAAGCATCACAAGCAACAGTTAAAAATATTAGTTTAGTAACTAATGATGCAGTATCAGAAGATTATCGAGAAGTATTTGATAACATAATTCCTATTCCTTTCGGAGATGCGGCCAAAGACAGCGAATGGAAAGTTGAAAATCGTTGGAAATTATATCATGCATCTCCTTACGATGAAACAATTATTTTAGATGCTGATATGCTAATATTAGATGATGTAAGCCTTTTATGGGACTATTGCTCCAATAGAGATTTACATTTTACCAGCAAAGTAATTGATTACAAAGGTCGAGTAATAACCGACAATGTTTATAGAAAAACATTTACAGAAAATCATTTGCCTAATTTATATTCTGGATTGTTTTATTTTAAAAAATCGGATTTTTCTTTAGAATTTTTTAAGACCTTAGAGTTTGTTGTTTACAATTGGCAACGTGTATATGCAGACATAACTCCTAAAAGCACACAGAAATTTTTTAGTTTTGATGTTGCAGTTTCTATTACTGCTAAAATTTTAAATGTTGAAGATGCTGTTATAGACAAATCTTCTCCTTTTAAATTTGTACATATGAAGCCTGCACTACAAGGATGGGAACCAACTCCTGGTTCTTGGTTATCTCAAACATTGATAAACTTTAACAGTAACAAAGAATTATACATAAACAATTTTAAACAAATCGGTGTGTTTCATTATGTAGAAGATGATTTTTTAACTGATAAAATTTTGGAAAAGTTAAATGGATAATATAGAAGACGATATTGTTCCTTACGAGTTAATTGCACAATCGCTTGCATTAAGCAACTTGCCTAATACATATAGGGTTTATTTCGACAAAGAAACTGGCGACATACTGTCGATAACAAACGAAGAAAATTCTTCTTATACTAGTTTTGTTGAATTTGAGTTCGATGTAGTGTCTGACTTTTTAGTAGGAAAGAAAAAGTTTTATAACTATACAGTTGCATTTATAGATCAAACAACGCCTAAGATTTTATTAAAAGGCGATACAGAAGATATTAATACAGTAAGTTTAGTAGAACCTACAGATGTATCTCATTGGGATAGTGTTTGTACCATTGAAAATTATAAACTTGATAAAACTTGGGGCGTTCAACTGCGCCCTGATCAAAAACTTATTTTAAAAAATCACAATTTAAATACGTCATTTGATATCTTTGTTGTTGATAAAAACAATTTAAATTTTATTTTTAGAACAATTACTGTTTCTTTAAATGATCTTATTAATACTGATCGTGTATATGTTCAACATATATATGATATCGAACAGGACCCTGATCAATTTAGGGTATTTGTTAAAAAATTCTTTAGTTCTGTAGGATACATATCTTGACACAAACAGTTAAAATTATTGACTATGATATCATATATCTAAGTTATGATGAACCAAACGCTGAAAAAAATTATGCCGATTTACTAAACAAAGTACCTTGGGCTAAACGTGTACACGGCGTAAAAGGTAGTGATGAAGCACATAAAGCCTGCGCTAGATTAAGTGACACTGATAGATTTGTCACAGTAGATGGCGACAACATTGTACGAGAAGATTTCTTAAACCAAGAAATTAACTTTGATGAACACAAAGACTTATCTAAATGTGTTATCAGTTGGGCAGGGTATAATGTTGTTAACGGACTTATGTACGGCAACGGTGGCCTTAAACTTTGGCCAAAAGAATATGTGCTTGACATGCGTACACATGAAAACGCACCCGCCGATGATCCCAATGCTCAGGTAGATTTTTGCTGGGATGCAGAATATATACAGATGAATAGTTGTTTTAGTGATGTGTATAATAATGCTAGTCCATTCCAAGCATGGCGAGCAGGATTCCGTGAAGGTGTAAAGATGAGTCTAGACCGCGGGGTTAAAACAGCCAACAAAGAATTTAAACGTGAAATACATTGGAAGAATCTACAACGTTTATTAGTTTGGCTTAATGTAGGCAGAGATGTTCCTAACGGAGATTGGGCTATTATGGGAGCTCGTGAAGGCTGCTATATGACTAACTGTACCGACTGGGACTATGTTAATGTTAGAGATTTTGATTGGTTAGGTAATTACTGGAAGGAACAAGGACACGGTCCTGCAACAGACCTTGTTTATCGTACACAATGGTTAGGTAAAGAATTAAAGAATGCACTCGATCTCGAAATAGCAGAGTTAGACGAAGATGCTAGTAAGTTTTTTAAGGCGGTACATTTACAACAATACAGAGCAGGATACGGATTTTTAGATAAGGAATAACATGAAAGATATTGTATTCTATTACACAAAACGTTCCAATTCCGATTTAAAAATTTTAAAGTACAAAGAACTTTATCCATTCGCAAAGTTTGTCGAGTTGCATACTACAGTAGTGGATCTAGTTAAAAATTATTCATTTGACAAATTCAGTACGGACTTAGTTTGGTTTATAGATATAAATTTATCAAACTGGGAACAATACCGTGAATATGATGTTGAACAATGGGATAAGAAATATGTTCATGTGTTTAAGTCAAAGCAAGGTTGCATATACTTAATACCATCTAATATTATTATTGATCAAGATTCTACAGAATTTAAAGATAAAAAAATTGTTAATGCAACTGAACTAACTTATGCACTATACGATATCTTTTTCATATCTTACGATGAAAATAGTATAGAACGTAATTTAAATTTCTTATTAGAAAAAAGACCCGATGCTAGGCACATTTCTAATATTAAAGGAATTTTTAACGCACACTTAGAAGCCGCTCGCTTATCGACTACAGATTTTTTCTGGGTAGTAGATGCAGATGCAACAGTGTTAGATTCTTTTGATTTTGATTATAGAGTTCCTGAGTGGGACTTTGATGTAGTACATATTTGGAAAAGTGTTAATCCTATTAACTTTTTAGAATATGGATACGGGGGAGTAAAATTAATTCCTAAACATTTAATTTTAAATGCAGACGAAGATACAGCAGTAGATGTTACTACAAGCATCGGCGCAAAAATTAAAATAATGAATGACGTATCCAATATTAACAACTTTGCTACAAGTCCTTTTGCAGCCTGGAGAAGTGCATTTAGAGAATGCGCTAAATTATCATCAGGCATAATCAAAGGACAGATACAAGAAGAAACTGATGCTAGATTAAATGTATGGCTCTCTAAAGGCGGAGATCGTCCTTTAGGAGAATACGTTAGAGCTGGAGCAAGTGCTGGGGAATGGTATGGTAAAACATACAGCAAAGATAAAAATGCGCTAGCCTGTATTAATGATTACGAATGGCTAGCGCAAGAATTTGAAACACATATTAAAATGTTCCCGCCTGAACAGTTTAAGCAGTAATTAAATCTGTTGTCATAGGAAAGATAGATGCGATTGCTTTAGCACAGGCAATAGCAACTTCCTGATGCTCCTTTTGTGTACCGTGTCCTGAACGTAATTCAATAAAGTGAATCCAAGAACGAAGTGTTCCGTTCATATACAGTCTACTTTCGATCATTCCTTCAGGAAGTACGGCACGAGCCTGTTCCTTTGCAATACCGTTATTAATTGCAAAATTGTAAGCTTCTAAGGCAGCAAGTTTAACACGAGTTTGTGCCTTCTCCCACTCCATGGCAAGAATACGTTCTTCCTGAGTTTCCATTGCTAACTCTACGCTGTTCTGCCTATTCTTAGGATCTTGGAGTCTAGCTTCTCGTAATACAAAGTTGAGATCCTTTGTTGGATCTGCATATCGTTGACTAAACTCTTGGAAGCTAAAGCTCCTGTGTCTCAAGATTTGTCTTGCAATATCTCTAGTAGTGGTGATCTCACAACAAGCTGAGACCATTTCAAGCGGGCTCCAGTGTTGATGTTTAATCAGATATTTGATGAGTTTTTCACTTGTTTCGGTATTAAATTGATTAGCAGGATTGGACACACGGGCACAATATGCAATGAGTTCTTGTGCATCTCCAATGCCAGCATTTGCAAATTCTTCTGTTGGCTGTGAATAGGATACGAGTTTTACATTCATCTTAACTTCTTTCTTTTTAAAAATTTGTTAGTATTTTTTATCATATCTTTTTTAACTCTTTCTGTGTCTAGTTTAAAATCGACATTTTCAATTTCGCTTTCGTAAGTAGCCAGCATTTCTTTTAGACTGGCTTCAAAAGAATCCCAGTCTTCCCTAGCCCGTCTAGCCGCCATTTTAATTTCCCAAACTTTATCGTTTTTAAATGTTACAGTTATAGATTCAAGATATCTCAAAGGAATTACATTTAATGTAATTTCTCCGAATACTTCAGGCCAATGTTCTATAATGTCTTTGGGAAATTTTTTCCCAGAGTTCACGCTTCAGCTTTAATTTTCTTTTTTGTAGGAACAAGGTCTTCAGCTTTACGTCGCATTTCTGCGGCCTGTTTAGATAATGCATCTGCCTGGCTTCTATAATACTTTGCTTCAGATTCGGGAGAATCAAACGACTGAACAGATTTAGCTTCTTGATTAACGCTGGCACTAGTTGTCTTAACTGCATCGTCAAATGTTTCTGGAACACTTGGAGGTACTTCTCTAACTTGTGCAAGTTCTTGAACTTCTGTATTTTCTTTAACAGTAGACTTTATAGCAAGATCTTGTACACTAACGCCAGTTTGTTCTGCAATTAACTGATTTAGCTCAGATAGCATAATAGTCGAATGCATGTTTGGCATCATTTCAACTTGGTCTGTTGCTAATTTGCTTAATAGTCCTTTTACATGTAAAGATGCTAGCATTGGACTTCCGTCTGGAAAGTAAGAACGTCCTAATACTTCTCCAAATTCAAATGCAGTTTGTGCCGCGTTAGATTCTACTAAACTGATAATTGCATCATGATCTGATGGGTTTAATAGTTCTGTCTGTACTATTAGACAATTAAATGCGTCTCCAGGAAGAGTTCTAAATGCTACCAAGCATTTTCTTCCATTAGAAAGTCTTCCTACGTGTTTTAAGTCATTAGCCATATTTAGGCTCCTTGTTGTGTTTTGCCAGCGGCCGCTAAAAATGCAGATAGTTTATTGTATGTTTGTCCAACAACAACCATTTCATTTGGCTTAAATGCGCCTCTTTGGCTAGCAACATCAATGATCATTTTAAGAGCATTGAGATCGCTAATAGTTAAATCACTTTCAGCTTGCGGTGCTTCTGGTGCAGGTGTCGAAGCGGGCTGTGTTTGTTTAATTTCTTCAGTCATGAGACCTCCTTATATCAATTATATATGCTTATAATTTATCTGTTAGTTTAAATATGGACAAGCAAGTTTGAAAAAACTAAGCTCTTTTTCCTGTTCAAACCCGATGGTAGTAACATACATGACTGTATTGTCTATTAGATCAATTCCTTGACCGATATAGTATCTACTGTTTAGATTATTGTAAATCCACTCGTCTACTTGTTTGTAGTAAGTCGGACTGTATTTTGATATATTTGTATAATGAAACTGTCTAGCAGGAAAATTAACTTTTCTTATGGCTAGCGCATTTAGAGGATTTACCTTGCCGTTTTTTAGTGCCATTACTTGTGACCTATAATCATATATCTTGTAAATGATCCGCTTTCAAAATTAAATGTCTTGGTGCCTTCGAATAAGGGCACAGATAGCGGATACATATTTTTAAAATGTTCTAAGCTGGTGGGTTTATTTACATGGTCGTCTATGTCCAGATCGTTACCTTGTAGCACACAGAGTAACCCTTCGGGTATGTTATTAAACCATGTTTGATTACTAAAGTGTTCGGTAGCAGTGTTTACAACACAATTGGTCCCGTCGTCGTATGTAAGTGTATTAGCATCTTTAGGAAACGCTCTAAACTTCCATTCATCCATTTCCCAGGTGTTGTTGATAGAATTTGCCACCAAACACGCACTCGCGTCGAGATCGTAACTGCGACACCATTCTATCATTTGTCTGCCACGCGACTTAAGAATAAAATGAAGAAGCCCATACCAACCTCCTAGGATACTAATCCTAAGGATATGAATATGGGCCGCTATACGTTCTAATTCTTCTGCGGCCCAAATTTTACTTTCGACCTGGCCCGCAGAAAATGCATCACTATCAATTTTTAAATTCATAGTATGCGTGAGATCCCCAAGGAGGTACAATGCTGTCATTGCCGTGAATGATGAACACTGTATCACAATAGTTCTCGTCACCCCAACTACCAAATGGATATCCATCAGTAAACATGATGAACTTTTTAGGATTAATTTCTCGGTCTTTCATGTAATCCCAATTAACCATAAACTCGGTTCCTCCTCCTCCCATTACTTCATAATGGTCAAAGTCGTCCATAGAGTATCCGTCGTAGTCTTGTTCATTATAAACTTTAGTGTCAAAGCACCAGAGCTTAATTTTAAAGTCTTTATACTCTTGCATAATGCCTTTAATTTCGCTCAAGAAGTCCTTGGCTTGATCATCGCCGATAGAACCCGACATGTCAATTGCTACACAAATATCAATAGTTTCATCGTAATTAGTACCCGGCAAAATTGCACTC